>ERZ809074.1442-NODE-1442-length-30801-cov-7.664769_pt1 | contig 30801 bp, 28 predicted proteins | sample MGYA00520795_ERZ809074 | MGnify/ENA primary metagenome ERZ809074 (study PRJEB31570, sample SAMEA3212989) | Homo sapiens | biome: human-gut; feature: human gut; material: fecal | place: Sweden | collected 2011 ...
TCATTGTCCGATAATTGCAAAAAGTTTCTTGGCTTTCCCGCCCGACTTTTGTAAATGAGATGGCCATCGCAAAATCAAAATGTGCTTGCTTTTTTCATTATAATAATCGCAAAATCAAAAAACAAAGCCGGCTTTTTAAGCGTGAAATCATGAGGAAACAGCTTATCCTCACAGATTTCACGCTTATTTTTTTGCCGCAGGAGGTCAAATGAACAGACAAAATAAACTGGCAACTATGCCAATTCGCCCGTTACTATACACCATGGCAGTTCCTTTGATGCTGTCACTGCTACTGCTCTTCGAATTATTTCTATCTCCTTCGCATTTGCCGCTACGACAATCCTATGCGGTTACTTCGCCTCTGGACTTGGAAATGGTATTATCGATATGGTTAGCTCAGCGATTCGCCAATTTGTACTGCTAATTCCATGTCTCCTTCTATTACTGAAAACAGTCGGTATTCGCTATGCCTGGTATGCATTCTGGATCGCAGAGATTATCGCCTGCGTATATAGTTACTGCTCATCGCGCAAATTGCTGAGGAAGAGTTTGCAGTGAGTCTCATCATTTAATAGGGTGGGACTTTACTTTGGATAGTTTTAGTAGGCGCACCATTGACACCAAACTATCGTAAAAAATATTAGGTTTCTACTTGGCGCACGTGTTTACACGTGTTATAATAATATTGTAGAAGGGAGGATCAATGAAAACACAAGAATTACTAAAGCTTTTGAAGAAAAACAACTGTGAAATTGTTCGCAATGGTAGCCGCCATGATATGTGGTTCAGCCCATTAACGCAAAAACAATTTGCAGTTCCTAGACACAAAGCTGAAATTCCTATTGGAACATTGAACAACATTCTAAAGGATGCGGGGCTTAAATAAAAGTCCCAACCCTTCTACTTATAATTTTTAAGGAGGTTTCTCTATGGCAAAATATGCATATCCAGCAATTTTTACACCCGAAGAAGACGGTTCCTATTCTATTATTTTTCCTGATTTAGAAGGTTGCTATACTTGCGGTGATAATTTAGAGGATGGAATTGAAATGGCTGAGGACGCTCTTTCCCTCGTTTTATATGGATATGAAAAAGACGGTCGTACAATTCCAACTCCCTCTGCTCTCTCTACTCTTTCCGTCTCTGGAAATGATTTTATAAATTTTATTGCCTGCGACACTTTAAAGTATAGAAAAATGTATAACAATAAAGCTGTAAAAAAGACATTAACAATTCCTGAATGGCTGAATGAAGCAGCGTGCTCAATGGGTTTAAATTTCTCTCAAATTTTGCAAGAAGCTTTGCTTCAAAAAATTCAGTCTAACTAGTTAAACAAAAAAAGCTGGATAAGATTAACAGGTATCTCACCCTGCTGCCTTATCCAGCTTGTCATTTTTTTTGAATGACTCGCTCTATGAGCTAATTGGGATTTTAGCAAAAAAGAGAGGGATGTCAAGACCAAATTGTTTTCATAAATCTAATAGATAAAAATAGATATGAACCTTGACTTTCTCTTTCAAAGACTTTGGTGGATCAAATGCAAGACCCAGTTCCAGATGTAAACAATGATTCTTGAACAAATCATATCAGTTAAGCTAAATACTTGTCAAGATCTTATATTTTCACAACTTTACTTCATTTTCCTCCACATTTTCCACACCAATGGCATCCATTACAACTATATCTTCTTTTACAAGTTTTGCATCGCGGCTGTATTGGAACATCGGTCTCTCCAGACGGATACGACAAACCAGAACGCTTTGCCTGTACACTTTGGTATGCTTTCGGTATACGATAAACTTTTCCATCTTTAACAAATACATTGCCTGTTCCGATAAAGTCAAATCGAACATTTTCCTTTTCACACTGATCATGTAGCGATTTTACCCACTCATATCGGCAGGGACGATTTCCGTCATAGTTTTCTCCATCACAAAGAACTTGTTCAAATTGCTTTGTTGCAAGATAAGATTCAACATGCACCTCAGATAAAATCGGTGCAATCATAAAAGCCTTGTGTTTTGCAGGAATATCAAGTAATATCGGCAATCTTTCATCGGCTCTTTTTTGATTTTCCGTCGTGACACAAAGTATTACATTCTCCCAGCCATCATTCCAATCGAACGGAAGACACTGCTGGATTCGCCCAGCTCTTTTGGTCTGAATCCAAAAAGAAACATCCGAACGAATCCGAATCATATCCCATATTTCATCACGCCAGACATCTGCTTCTTCCAGAAAAAAATCAGACGTCATGCATACATGCAGCATTATTCCAGACGGTATTTTGTAGATTCCCTGACGTGTTTTCTTTAAGGGAAGATTAAAATTCGTTTTGGTTTTATATATCAAACTTCCATCTTGATCCCTCTGTGCATCTAAGTAGTACATATAGCAGTGATCACAGCCTTCGCTGTATTTGTTACATCCATGCCACGGATTCCAGATATTCATTTTCATAATTCCGCTCTTGTTTCCTCTGGCACTGCTTCAATATCTTCGATCGTTTTCAATGCTTTTTCATCGCAAAACGCATTGATCTTGTCAAACAATTTTGCACATGCCAGTGTATCCTTCCACGGCACAACATCACTTTCCAGTTTTTCAGCTTGAATACAGTGAATTGCATCCTGAATCTCATAGACGAAACCATTTTTCGTTTCTTGATCTACAAAATGCTCTTTTAATTCCCCGTTATTTCCATACAAATATGCCTCTGATGCATAGTGAGGATGTGGAAGAACGATTCTTCCAAATCGTCCATAAATTACCATCTGCTCCTCTAACTGTGCAACAAAGCTTGTCAGCAAATCAGCAAATGTATCTTCAAAGCAAATGGCAACATGGTCTGTAACATCGACACCGGTATCGCTCCAAGTTGCCGACACGGATATATTTTTAATTGCTTGATTTAAAATAAACGTAGTAATTTCATATGCATAGACCGTGATATCCTTTGTCGCTCCACCTCCCAACTTTGGATTAAAATACCGATTTTCTTTGTCATCTGGTGCTACAAATCCAATATTACACTGCAAAACAGTTGGCGTTCCGATCTTTTCTTGTTCCACCCATCTTTTTGCCTGTTGCACAGCAGGAAGATACCGACTCCACAAAGCTTCCATGACAAAAATCTTTTTCTCACTCGCTAGCGTATACAAGTTCTTCGCTTCCTCTGAATTTTGAAACATCGCTTTCTCACACAAAACTGGTACATTGTGATTTACGCAGAGCACACTCAAGCGATAATGATCATTTGTTGTCACTGCAATATAGGCACAATCTGGTTTTTCCTTCTCCAATAACATCTCATAATCATCATAATAGCTTTCAACACCATTCTCTTTTGCAAAATTTTCTGCTCGCGCAAGACTTTTACTGGCAACTGCACATACCTCGCATCCATCAATTCGCGATACGGCATCACAAAACTGCCTGGCAATATGACCTGCTCCTAAAATGGCAAAACGAATTTTTTTCATAAGGTTCCTCCTAGTTTAATGATCATTATATCATTCTTTTCTTCCATAATTCAATTCTGGTTCTGCAGCGATAGGAGCCAAAGTCTGACTGTCCATATTGTAAGATACTATTTTTTTCTCAGGCTCAGCAAAGTTCGATGCACCACCAAGACCAAAATACTTCTCAAAGAACGCTTTCAACTTATCAATAATTGTTTGTTTTTTCTTTTCTCGACCACCACCACCAAAACGGGAAATCGGTGGCATAAGCTTATCAATATCTGTTCCTGCCGTCTTGATTTCTCCGTCTCGAAACGCATTATCCATAAATTTGCGTGCTGCCTGCGGATTGAGCTTTTCTGTTGCAATAATTTCCTGCAGTTCTCGCTCTCGCTGCTCTACCACATAATCATGCCACTCAGCCATCACATCATCCACATCATTGATACCTGAAATAAAATTCTCAATCAGCTGCTTCTTACTGCGAAGCTCCGGACTTGCACTGATCGCCTTATTAATCGTAATCAATACTTCTTTATCCTCGCAGTGGGTATCGTGGTATTTCTTTACCAACATCAATATATAATCAATATTGATTTCCACCTGACGAATCAATTCAATTTCAAATACCACATCATCTGTAATATCTGCTCTTTCCTTGCGCTTTCGTCCCCACTCTTCACGCAGATCTTGATAGCGGCCAAGATAATCTTGTAAATCACGCTCTGAAATTAGCTCCTTGTCCTTGAAATCATCAAAAGACAACAACAGATTTCGCATACGCAAAATTGCGCCAAACAGAGCGATAAATTCCTTCTGATTTTGTTCTCCGATAATCTGCGGATCTGACAATGGAAACTTTTCATTCAGTTCTTCCATCAACTCTACATAGCCTGGCATTGGCTTTCCGTCAACAGATTCATAACCATAGTAATAATCTTTGAAGCTTTGCAGTAAAACAATTCCTCCTGCATTCTTATCTCCAAACAGAGAAATTGCGCTGTCCACTCGTTTTTGTAAATTTCGAAAACAAACAACATTTCCGAACGTCTTAATTGAATTTAAAATACGATTGGTACGGGAGAATGCCTGAATCAAGCCATGCATCTTTAAATTCTTATCCACCCACAGCGTATTCATTGTAGTCGCGTCAAAACCTGTCAAAAACATATTAACCACAATGAGAAGGTCTAGCTCTTTGTTCTTCATACGAAGTGATACATCCTTATAATAATTTTGGAACTTGTCACTGGATGTATCATAGTTTGTATGAAACATTTCATTATAGTCTTGGATTGCTTCTTCTAGAAACTCTCTTGATGGCTGATCAAGCGCAGAAGTATCCTCAGAATTTTCTTCATCCAAAATTCCGTCTGATTCCTCCTCATTTGCGCCATAACTAAAGATCGTTGCAACACGCAGCTTCTTGGTTGGATCTGCCTTCATCTGCCTTTTAAACTCCTGATAATACAGCTTGGCCATCGGCACACTTGATACCGCAAAGATAGAATTAAAGCCGCTGACACGCTGCTTCTGCTTGATTTCCTCCACTTCACCACGCTTAGCAGATGCCACTTCTTCTATATTCATCAGTGTATTATAAATATATGTTTTATCACCGCGATACGTTTTCTGATCAAAATGTTCTAGTATGTACTGTGTCACAAGTTGAATACGCTCAGGAGCCATCATAACTTTTTCTCGGTTAATGTCCCAGACCATCTCATCTGTAATTTCCTCATCAATATCCATTGTCTTAATGTAATCCACACGAAACGGAAGGACATTTTTATCATTAATGGCATCCACAATCGTATAGCTATGAAGCTGATCGCCAAAAGTTTGAGCTGTTGTATAAAATTCTGGATTCTTCGCTCTGCCAGAGTTGACTGGAAAAATCGGTGTTCCAGTAAAGCCAAACAGATGATATTTCTTAAAATTCTTTACAATAGCCGTGTGCATATCTCCAAATTGACTGCGATGGCACTCGTCAAAAATGATAACGACATGCTTACCATACACCTCATGTCCCGGATTTTTCTTAATAAAAGTCGCCAATTTCTGAATCGTTGTGATAATGATTTTCACATCTGGATTTTCCAATTGTCGTTTCAAAATCACAGTAGACGTATTGCTGTTAGCTGCACCCTTCTCAAAACGATCATACTCCTTCATCGTCTGATAATCCAGATCCTTACGGTCAACCACAAACAATACCTTATCAATATATGGAAGCTTAGAGGCAAGCCGCGCCGTCTTAAAGGAAGTCAGCGTTTTTCCAGAACCTGTCGTATGCCAGATATAACCACCGCCCTCAATACTGCCATACTTCTTATAATTATTTGCAACTTCAATGCGATTTAGAATTCGCTCCGTAGCTGTAATCTGATATGGACGCATTACCATCAACATATTCTCAGACGTAAAGACACAGTACCTCGTAAGAATATTCAAAATAGTATGCTTTGCGAAAAATGTCTTTGTAAAATCAACAAGATCAGGAATCACTCGATTCTTGGTATCTGCCCAAAAACAGGTAAACTCAAAGCTATTGCTAGTTTTTGTCTTGCTAGAGCCTTTCTTCTCATGCTCCTTTTCTGCATTCTTTCTGGTAGTGTTCGAATAATATTTTGTATTTGTGCCATTGGAAATCACAAAAATCTGCACATACTCAAACAAACCAGATCCTGCCCAAAAGCTCTCTCGCTGATAGCGATCAATCTGATTGAATGCCTCACGAATCGCAACTCCTCTGCGTTTTAATTCAATATGCACCAAAGGAAATCCATTCACTAGCACTGTCACATCATAGCGATTGTCATATTTTGCTCCATCAGCCTTTCCTACAACATACTGATTAATAACCTGCAAAAAATTGTTATGAATATTCTTTTTGTCAATCAGAGTAATGTTTTTCGTCAAACCGTTATCACGCTTCAAGACTTGCACATTGTCTTCCTGAATCTTTCTGGTTTTTTCCGCAATGCCCTCATTCGAGTTTGCTAGCGTATCTGAGAAGAAATGTTTCCACTCATCATCAGAAAATTGATAATCATTCAGTTTTTCAAGCTGAATACGCAAATTTGCAATCAAATCTTTTTCGTTATGAATATGCAGATATTCATAGCCCTGCTCACAGAGCAGACGAATAAATTCTTTCTCTAGTTCTGCCTCAGACTGATAACTCTCTGAGCGCGCCTTTTCTGGCTCATATTCTGTGACTACTGTATTTTCATTTGTTGCTGCAACAATGTTGAAAAATGGCATAATTAATTTTCACTTTCCTCTCTATCCTTTGTACCCTGTTTTATGTATTCCCTTTCAATCTCAGTCAACTCGTGATTCGAATATAACTTTCTAATTGCATTTGAAGCTAAAGATGACACAATAAACTCACGATGCTTTTCATTTATCGCAAACAGAAAATTTTTTCGAGTATTTTTCTTATTTTCATTTCCAAATAAGAACAAACATAGCTGAGCTGAAATTGGAAAGATAATTATATCATATTCATCACAAGGCCATTGAGATAATTCAATATAAACCGGATTATCTGACGTAATTATTTTTCCTTGTAAATCAACACCTACTCCAAAATTCATATTTCCCATTGGTTCAAACAATGCTTTAATTATTCTACCTTCTTTTTCACCTATTGAAGAGAAAAAAGGCAGACAATACCCTCTAGCAGCATTTTTTGCCTGCACATCACTCAATGTAACCGCTGCATTTTCTTTTATTGTTTCTGTAACAGCATTCAATGCGCTAGATAACCGAAGTATTTGAATAATCATATACGTTACCCAGAAGCTTTTTTCCTCCTGAGTAAGAAAACAATTTATTTCGTAATTTTCCTCTAAAAACGCTTTACTTTCTAGTTTCTTCCTATATTTAGGGTAAAAATTTTTCTCCAATTTTCCTAAAAAGTTTTCCAGATAATTTTTAGAAATAAAACCTCCTTCCTCGTTTCTTATTTCATATAAATAATCTTCATAGCATACAGATTTAATTGGAATCTCTTGACTTGACTCGTTTTTCTTCAAATCGTATGCATATATCCTATATTTATCTTTATGTGGTTTTTCCCCCTTACCGTTTTTATATTGCGGTGAAAAACCTCTCAAATATACTTGCGGAATATAATGCTGCTTTTTGGTTTTATTTTCCAATAGATTCACTCACTTCCTTAAATGATAACAATTTATCCCGATAATATTCATATTGTTTTTGGCGATCCTCAATTTCTGCTGGGAGACCGATGTTTAGATCGGTACAGATAGCATTGAAGTTGTCGAGAACATGAGCAATACGGTTCTGAATTTGTAATTCTGGAAAAGGGATTTGAAAATTTAAAATGTCCTTTAAACTGATATGAGGAACAGCTCCCTCTGTTTTTTTAATATCCACATAATTTGAAAATCTTCCAGAAATACAATGATAAATATATCTTACATTTCCCTGTATTGCTCTAACTCTAGCAACACGCTGTACCAATAATAACGGTAATTGTTTTTCTGATACAATTCCAAAACTTTTTCCCACAAGTGAACCGTCCATAGCAACAATTATATCACCATCTCTAAGCAAATACTTTTCTACGCCATCTATAGACCTCCAATATTTATTATTAGAATCAGAAAAGTCCAGAAATCCCCTTTTTACATTCATTCCCCTTAACAATTTGACACCTGAATTGCAAAATTGCGTACTATCAAATGGAAACCCTGAAATAATATCACAAATTTCACCTAATTTTTTCCATGCAATTTCACTTATCTCCCCCCCTAGAGGATCAAAAGTCAGCAGCCTATCTCTATAAAACTCATATTGTTTTTTTCGAGCTGTAAACTCAGCCATAAGTTTATCCGTAAGCTCGGCTGTAAGTAACGTGAAATAGTCCAGCACGCGGACTATTTCACGTTGTACCTCCAGAGGAGGTACAGGGAGCTGCAATCTTGAAAATAACGCCTGCGTTAAATGGCTAATTGTAGATCCTGTTTTCTGTTGATCAACAACCTTTTGAAAATGCCCAGACAGTAAAAAATACATTATATAACGAGGTAACAATGACTCGTCTTTAGGTCTAACTACAAAAACACCACCATTTAAAGTTGCTGGCATACTAAGATTACTCACCTGTGCAACCTTTCCTAACGTACCATCTTTCGTAATAAGAACATCACCATTTTTTATTTGTATTTTTTTGTCCTGTAAATATCTTTCCTCACTTACATATACACAACTACTGTAATTAACCTCATATGAAGAAGTAAAATCTGTACCAGTAATCAGTAAATATTCTCCTGAGGATTTATATTCAGCTTTCGTAAGACGCTGCCATCCTATTCTTGCATTAAGTGTACACGCTTCATCAAATCGCTTATATTCCACCCCATTAGGACACAACTTCTGTATTAATTCTTCTAATTTACTCATCCTTACCTTCATTCTCCTGTTTCACTGGAATACTTATATTATGCAATATCGATATTGTATTTACAACCATAGGATATATAAGATATTCCCACGGCATCAATTCAAGTAAATACGGAATATTATTCAGACAAATAATCTCAATATCATAATATGATACAAAAATAGCATATTTAACTTGTTCTTTGTAACCATACATAAACTTGAGTAATTCTTTGTCTCTACTCAAACGATACCCTTTAAAATTTTCTGGTTCGCGCATGTCCCCTTGTGACATTCCACTTATCCAACCATCATAAACATTTTCATACATACTCAGTGCTATCTCAGGATATTCGATCATAAATATACCAATTTTCTTCTCTCCCTCATATTTATTATAGCTCTCCATATGATGGTTCCAAGTATTCTCGAATGATCTTACTAAATATTCATGACTATGCTCTGGATTATTCATCTCCCATTGCTTACAAAACGTTTCCTCAGTCCTAGGTGCGTTATTCCACTCTTGCCTTAATATTTCTGTTTCTCTTCTAATTTTGGAATAAAACTCTCCTTCCTTTTTCGCATGCTCAGCACCTTTTCTACTTGTCTTTGAGGATGTCACTTGAAAATGCTCAATAAATCCCTCAGCAAATAGAAAATCTGGAAATTCACTAGCGCTTTCATTTGGCTTTGCACTTCTTAAAATTTTTTGTATTTCTTTTCTATCTTCTTCAATTAAACCAAAATAGATTTTACTACAATTACCATTGATGTATAAAATTTGATTTTTTTCAAATTCTTCATCAGAAACTTCAAAGCAATTTTTATGAGTAATAAAATTGCGCACTGGCTCTCCATTTTGAGTAAACATTGCATTTTGAACCAATTTTAGACATCTACTTTCTCTTTGTCCTCTCTCCATCTATTCTACCCCCATTTTCTCCTAAATCATGCTAATATCATCTTTATATATTTCCCTCAATCTCCGCAATAATTTTATCAATCTCATCACGAAGTACCTGCTCTCTAGCTACAATCTCCTTAATTTCCGCATTCAGCTTCACAATATCAATTTTCTCTCGGGTATCCTCTGCCTCAACGTAAGTAGAAACTGACAAGTTATAATCATTTTCTACGACTTCCTCATAATTTGCCAAATGTGAGAAATGCAAAATCTCCTCTCTCTTTGCAAATATATCTACGATGTGCTCAATATTCTCTGGTGTCAATTTATTATTGTTTGTTACCTTCACACACTCATTTGTTGCATCTATAAATAAAACCTTATTATCAGTTTTATTTTTCTTCATGACCATAATGCAAGTTGCGATTGAAGTACCAAAGAACAGGTTATTCGGCAACTGAATGATACAATCCACATAGTTATTATCAATCAAATACTGGCGAATTTTCTTCTCTGCACCACCGCGATACATAACGCCTGGAAAACATACAATCGCAGCTGTACCGTTGGATGCAAGCCATGACAAGCTATGCATGATAAATGCCATATCTGCCTTGCTCTTCGGTGCAAGCACACCAGCCGGAGCAAATCGAGGATCATTGATCAAAAGTGGATTTTCATCACCTGCCCACTTAATTGAATAAGGCGGGTTAGAGACAATTAGTTCAAATGGCTCATCATCCCAATGCTGTGGGCTAATCAACGTGTCTTCACAGGCAATATTAAATTTATCAAATCCCACATCATGCAAAAACATATTGATTCGACATAGATTGTAAGTCGTAATATTGATTTCCTGTCCGTAGAAACCGTTACGAATCGCATCCTTACCAAGAATTGACTCAGCTTTTAAAAGTAAACTTCCACTACCACAGGCTGGATCGTATACTTTGTTAATCTCTGTCTTCCCTACAGTTCCAAGCCTTGTAAGCAATTCTGACACATCAGCTGGTGTAAAAAATTCACCACCTGATTTTCCTGCATTGGACGCATACATCGTCATCAAATACTCATATGCATCGCCAAAGGCATCAATTGAATGATCCTTCACATCTCCAAGGTTCATATCACCAACACCATTTAAAAGCTTGACCAACTTTTCATTGCGCTTTGCCACTGTCGCGCCTAGCTTATTGCTATTGACATCATAATCATCGAAAAGTCCTGCAAAGTCATTTTCTGCCTCGCTTCCCTTGGCTGATTCCTCAATATTACGGAAAACGCGCTCAAGTGTTTCATTCAGATTTTCATCATCTGCTGCCTTAGCACGGACATTGCAAAACAACTCACTCGGTAAAATAAAAAAGCCTTTTTCTTCTACCAGTCCGTCACGAGCTTCCTCTGCATCCTCATCTGGCATTTTTGCGAAATCAAAATCTGTATTTCCAGCTTCAATCTCACCGCTATTTATATAATTACATAGGTTTTCAGAAATATAACGATAAAACATCGTACCTAGAATATAATTCTTAAAGTCCCATCCATCAACCGCTCCACGCAGTTCATCGGCAATCGCCCAAATGGCACGATGCAGTTCGTCTCGTTCCTGTTCTTTTTTGGTATCAACCATTCTTATTCCTCCGTTACCTCTCTGGCATAGTACCAGAATCTCTTACCTTTTTTCTATCAATTTCTGATCATATTAAAATTCAACTACGCTTTCAATACAATTTTATTATAAATATCGTAATTAAAAAAGTCAATGTCTTCACATATTCCTAACTGATTTAAAAGTTCAAAAATTAATTATATTGCCGTACATTTAATGCCCTCTCGGGCTAACCACTCATTTTCACAAACTAAAAGAGATCTTCACGCTAGCAGATGCATTTTTGTGTCAATGATACATCCAACTACTCAGAATAATTTAAAACGCAATTAATATCCATATATTTTGTCTTAATAATATTTAGGTATTTTCGTCCTACATAAACTTACGATCGTTGTCCCAATAATATAAAACAATACGGATCTCAATATCATCCATCGTTGTTTGTAATACCCTTCCATCCTCAGATAACACTAAAGCTTTATCCAAATTATTGAGATTTAAAACTCTAATTTGCCCGTTCTCACGTGTAAAAGCATAGCCATTCACAATCATATCTGCTCGATCTGCAATTTCTCTAATTTTGTCCATACGCCAACCCCACTTCCTTAATAGGCTTCAAAAATTTTGAAACATCAATATATAAGTTCTCCAAAATTGGAACTAAATCAATGTATTCCTCCTCCGGCCTTTGGTTATGCTTATATTTTGCCATTACTACTAGATAGCCATCATCCCATTCTTTTATAGAAGTAAAATATTCCAATGAATACGGTCCACGAAAACGAATTATTTTGTTTCCATATTGAAATTTAATCATATCCTTATCATTGCTAAGATACGCTTTTTCAATGTCCATTCGTTATCCCCCCTACTTTCAATGTTAATCTTTTTACAAGTAACTCATTTCTACCGAGATAGAACTGCATCTTCACAAATAATTTGCCATGTGTCAATGCCCTCTCGGGCTGATGACTCATTTCTACGAGGATACTAAAATGGAAGAAGAAAGAAACGAATTAGTGTCAATGCCCTCTCGGGCTGATGACTCATTTCTACTTGATGATGCTGGGAAAATAAAGCCGATTATCATCCATGTGTCAATGCCCTCTCGGGCTGATGACTCATTTCTACGAGATACCTCGAGATACTTATCTTGAGCTGCGAAAGGTGTCAATGCCCTCTCGGGCTGATGACTCATTTCTACGTGTCAGATAAAGAATATTGCGCTTGATTGGTATAAGATGTGTCAATGCCCTCTCGGGCTGATGACTCATTTCTACGGTACCCCTTCAAAAACCTAGGTTTTATGCGGTTTCCAGAGCCTATTTTTGCAGGCATTTGTCAGAATATTCTGACAGGTCCTCTTTTTCGTGCATGTTTACAATTTGTACACATTTAACACGCCAAATCTTCCCAAACCCTGAGTTTACTATAGCACAAAACTATTCCTCTGTCATCCTATTTTTTCACCAAAACTATAGAAGAACACATTCGCTTATACTCTCTTTAACTCCGGTGAGAAATACATTAAGTCAACATTTGCACCCACTTCCCATGGATTACAACTAAGTGATAAAATATGGGATGCTGGTGGATTTGTAACCACATTTAATAAGCCCCTCTGTTCAAACTGTTGATCAAGTTCTGCTCTGCTGAAACACTTGGGAAGCTCTTTTAAAATTTGCAATACTTTTGCTTCCTGATCATCTGACAGATTCATCCATATTGAACTGACAGCTGGTGGAATTACCACTGGTGTATTGCAAAAGCGCTCCCAATCATTCGGATGATCTGCAAAATATTTTTTGATTTCGGTTCTTTTCTCATCGGTAACAATTTTACACCACTCTCCATCTACACACTCGCTCCTTATTTGAATCTTCATTTTGGGTGTAAAAGCTTTTTTCAGAAAGACCCACTTTCCAATTTGCTCTCCTTTTTTCCAAAATTGCTTTCCATAACCGCTATCTTCCTCTGCATATTTTGCTTTGATATCAACAACTTGCCAATATCCTACACTATACTGCGTAACCCAGTCACCTATTTGAAACATCTGCCTGCTCTATTCCTCACGTTTTTTCTTATGTACTCTTATATACTCACTTTTGTACTTCCAATCCAAGTATATTATAAATATAATATCAAGTAAAGTCAAATTTTTTGCATATTTCAAGACCCTTTCGGATGCAATGCCGTAACCTAAATCCGCAGTGAACCGATTTGCTTTTACGAGGCCGAACGTTGTAGCAGGACTTTCAAAGTAACTTAAGATAATAAATAACGTAACAGTTACCTGCGGAAAAGAGAGGCCGACAAAACAATCGGAGAACCGCGCTCGTAAAACTTCCGGGTTGCCAAAAAAGAAAAACGGCACAGCCCACTTTCGCAGGCCATACCGTTTCTGGTTGTCACATTATCATATTGTATAGTGTAAAGATTACTGCTGCTTTCTGCTGTCGTTTAAAATTGCCGTAAAGAATGCCAGCGCCAGACCTTGTCCCCATCCCTGGATCCAAGCCTTCGGTACGCCCATATATCCCTCGCGGTCTTTCATAACTGCTGTGCCGCCTGATACGTTCAATACTCTTCCATCTGCGGAAACATTATCTAAAATGCCTTTTAATGCCTTCTGAACATACTTTGCATGAAGAGGATTGTTCATCTCTACCATTGCTGCTGCGATACCTGCTGATGCAGATACTTCCTCGTATGCTTCCTCATCATCGAGAATTGTTCTCCAGAGACCATTTTCTGTCTGAACGAGTTTCAATGCTGCAAGCTGATCGCGAAGTGAGCACTCTACGTCCATGCAAGGTGGGAACAGATACCAGTCATACAGATTCTTCTTTACCTGAGACATGGTATATGCTGCCCATGCATTAGCACGGCCCCAGTAAAAACCTGACATGTGATCTTTATGAACGTTGTTGTAGCCATGATACCACAGGCTTGTCTCTTTATTCTGCAGATACTGAATATGCCAGTAATATTGATTTAAGGAATCGTTGATGATATCCATTGCCTGCGGCTGATACTCCATAAGTGCTGCATCTTTCGGATCATCTGGATTAAGCATACGAAGCTTTGAACCAACGCGAAGCATTAAGAAAGCTGCCATAAAAAGTGTATCTGCCCAGCACTGCTCTGGGAAATCGTTGTTACTTGAAACAGTGTGCTGCAATACATGATCGCCAAAGCGAAGTGCATCGTTTCTAAGGTAATCAATCTTACTCATAACAAGATCCCAGTACTTCTTGTCGCCTGTGTACTCATAAAGAGTGATCAGGCAGTGACCCATTGCGCAAGTATTTACATTCCATGACGGCAGACCCATCTCGATGTACTCATCTACCCAGTTCTTTAAAAATTCCATGTACTCTGTTTTTCCGGTTGCCTTATATGCCTCTGCCAGTCCATAATAGGCTACACCACACGGCCAGTCCCATGTCAGATCCATGGTCATCGTCTTCTTTGCCACACGGTCAATCGCAGACAAAATTTCTTCATTGTCGAATGAAACCTTCATGTTTTCCTCCTGATTATAAAATCTTTGTTGCAAATGGTGCAAGCTCTACAGTTACATCACCCTTTGCAGTCTTAATTACTGTCTTCTGTGTGTCACCGCTGTTGTTGATGACTACCAGCTTATCAATTTCCTCATAATATGCACACTCAGTATACAGATTGTCACAGATATAATCTCTTACCTTATCTTCCTTGCCAAGAAGTGTTAACAGTGCTCTCATTAAGAAACGTGTAGACTCCTTTGATACGCGGAAGGATGACAGATACATTGCCTTACCTGCACCAAATTGATTCAACGTAATAAGAGGTGTCTTTCCATTAGCAGCCAGTACGCTTACATTTGCGCTCTTGCAGTAAATGCCTGGATTTTCTACCATTGATTCACCGATATTTGGTGTATCTTCCATCGCAAATGTGCCTTCTGTAACTGGATTTACATACTTTCCGATACACTTTTTGGTACCAAGATCCTTGTCGATTCCAAAAACAGGTGCTAACTGGAAGAAGCTTCCATTTGCCCATACAGCAGACGGATCATTTACGCCAAGCAAACCTCCGCCGTTGTGAACGAATGCAGTCAATGCCTCGATTACACCAGCTTCCTTCCAATAATCGCCGCCGCTCCATGCACTGTTTGCAACACCTGCGTTAATGATAACCTTTACATCCTCTGGAATACCATTTGCTAAAACATCATCAAAGCTCATAAACTGTACGTCAAACGGAAGACCTGAAATTGCATCAAGAAGATTTGTCAAATCAACCTCTGGATGCTCATGCAGATGACCGCTGCAGATCCATGAACGAAGTGAACCCCATGCAGTAAGCACTGCTACCTTGCCTGGCAATGTATATGGCTCACATGATGCGTTTAAGCTCTTTAACAGACGAAACTCATCTGCTACCTGTGCAATGTAATCACAGAAATCCGGGAATGGCTCTACAAGATGCAGATATCCGCCCAGACCAATACGGTCTACTGGCTTACGAAGAAGTGCACGACGCACATTTACCCAGTAACGACTTGCATCCAGCTTTGGATTTCCGCCCGGTGCAAATGTCGGCTCACCTGTCAGACCAGTCGGGAACAAATATGGATGGAAACGAAGCTCATGCGTAACACCATCTACACCTGCGCAAAGACGTGCCTCAAAGCCATTGAATACACACTTGATCAGACCATCAAAGCCAAACTCCTTAAAACGCTTAGAATACGGCTCTACACCAATCCAGCTGTCATCATAGAAAACATACGCTTTCTTTCCGTAGCTGTGAACAATATCGATTAACTTCTTTCCGAAGCTTACAACAAATTCATTGATAAAATCCATCCATGCTCTATACTTCTTAGACGGAACATTATGGGTGGAGGTATAAAGTCCTGCATTGACAAAATCCTCAGATGTCATCGCATAGCCATACTTCTTCTCAAATTCCTTGAGCGCTAACGGTGTGGTTGTCATTGCATATGAACCCCAGTCAGAGAATGCATCTCTGCAGTTTTTGTCATCCTTCCAGAACCATGCAAAGTTGTAGAACATGGAAGTAAAACGAACTACTGTTGTATCTGGATTTTTCTCACACCACTCTGTCATCCACTCTATCATATGAGCCTGTGTCTCTGGGTATCTCGGGTCAACTGCCATCAGATGTTCCTTGTCACCCCAATCATTTGTGATGTGATTATACATGGAAATCTCTTCCCAAAGACGAACTGCAAGGAAGTTTACTGTATAGCTGTGCCATGGTTCTGCACCAGTGATAGTTACTGTTTCTGCCTCAGAATCAAAGCTCCAGCTCTTGATCTCCTCACCTGTGGTACGGTCAAAAACCTGCCAATATTCCAGTGCTTCCTCTGACTTATTGAGCTTAAACTGCTGAGTAAAATATCCCTTTAATGGGCTGATCACTACTGTATCAGACTCTGCCATAACAGGCTCGCTCATTAAAAAGTTTTGCTGAAGTTTATCCATATTCTTTTTCGCCCATGCATTATCGGCACGGATTACGCAAATCGTAGAGTAAATACCATACCCTGCCTTTGTAATATCTTCAGAAAGCTTCGTGCCATCGCTGTCGCGAATGACGTCTGCTCCCCATTTTTCTGCCATTTTTAATGTCAGGCTCTCAAAACCTGCTTCACCCGGCAGCGTAAAGCTGCCTTTCTTTATTTCTGCCATCTCATCCTCCCTTTCCTGAAAAGCTCACAGCTTCTCACACTTTCGGTAGTTACCCTTATCATAACCGAAATAATTGATCAATTCTAATCATATTGTTGTCTTTTCTTTGCAGTTTTGACGAAATAGCGTGTCCTTGCCCTTATTTTCACATACATTTTTAACAAAGCAGCTTGGAAGTTTGTTTCATGCTTGCAAGTATCCTTTTTTTCCTTTACAATGAAAGTCAGACAAGCAGCTGTCTGATAAAAAAATAGGTCAAAATTTATTTTAAATTTTAGAAAGGATATATGTATTATGGAAAAAATTGCAAGTTTTCAGGTCAATCATCTTACTCTTGTTCCTGGCGTTTATGTTTCTCGCCGCGACAAAGTTGGAAGTGAAACATTAACAACATTTGATCTTCGCATGACAAGACCAAACAAAGAGCCTGTCATGAACACGGCTGAGGTTCACACACTTGAGCATCTTGGCGCTACATTTTTACGCAATCATCCTGTATGGAAGGATCGCGTCATTTATTTTGGACCGATGGGATGCAGAACTGGATTTTATCTGATCTTAGCTGGTGAATTAGAGCCGATGGACATTATTGATCTGCTTTGTGAAATGTATGCTTTTATGGCTGGTTTTGAAGGTGAGGTACCAGGTGCAGATGCGATTTCCTGCGGAAACTATCTTGATATGAACCTGCCTATGGCAAAGTATCTGGCAAAACGCTATCTCGATAACGTGCTGGCAAACATAAGTGAGGCAAATACTATTTACCCTGAATAATTTAATCACAGATACAAAAGGCACAGCCACAATTTTCTTGCGGCTGTGCCTCTTTTATTTTTATTCGTCTTCCTCTTCCGGCTGATTCCAGTTATGATATACTTCCTGTACATCATCATCGTCATCCAGCATATCAAGAATACGATTCATAAGCTTTACATCATTATCAGATGTCAGATCAACATAATTCTGAGGAATCATAGTAACCTCTGCGCTTGCCATCGGAACACCTGCTTTTTCAAGTGCCTCTCTTACCTCAGAGAAGTTGTCTGGATCGGTGTAGATCTCGTAGCAGTCTTCTTCCTCGGAGAAATCCTCTGCGCCTGCATCAAGAGCAGTCATCATCAGCTCATCTGCATCGCCCTCATATTCTTCCTTATCTACGATGATCTGACCCTTGCGGTCAAACATGAAGGATACGCAGCCATTTGTTCCTACATTTCCGCTGCCCTTTGTGAAAGCGTTGCGCACATTTGATGCGGTACGGTTACGGTTATCGGTCAGTGTCTCTACAATAATCGCAGTTCCGCTTGGGCCATATCCCTCGTAAGTGATAGACTCGTAGTTTGCAGCATTTGCATCTCCTGCTGCCTTCTTGATGCTGCGGTCAATGGTATCATTTGGCATGTTGTTTGCCTTTGCCTTTGCAACGACATCACGCAGCTTGCTGTTGTTTGCCGGATCTGCTCCGCCTTCCTTTACTGCAACTGCGATTTCACGGCCGATACGGGTAAATACTTTTCCCTTTGCGGCATCGTTCTTTTCCTTCTTATGCTTAATATTGGCAAATTTAGAATGTCCTGACATTTTTAACGCTCCTTTGTGACTTAAAACTATATGTTTGTTTAACTAATTTATCTTATCATGTATTTTTCAATCTTGCAAGTATAATTTGAAAGACCCGCTCTATCTATGTACGGGTGATGTCTAAACTGACGCGCAGTGCCTCGTCTATCTGGCGGATCATATCTTCTTCCAGATGACATACTTTTTCGCGAAGGCGCTGTTTGTCTATTGTGCGAAGCTGCTCTAGTAATACAACGGAATCTTTTACGATACTGCAGCAGCGTGAATCAATTACAACATGCGTTGGCAGCTTTGCCTTTGACATGCGTGATGTAATGGCGGCACAAATCACTGTCGGGCTGTGCCTGTTTCCCATATCGTTTTGTATAATAAGTACCGGGCGGACACCACCCTGTTCAGAACCTACCACAGGGCGAAGATCTGCATAATAAATATCACCTCTACGGATTACCATATATGCACACTCCAATTTCTTTCAGGATATTCTAAGTATTTCCATATTGGAATTTCTTATTCATCCTGACAGATGCTGTTATTGTATGGTATGTGCATATATTGATCATCGCAACAATTTAACGCTGTGCTTTGCACTCCCGCATCTTACTCTGATTACATAAAATCACAGTAATCGTCTTCATTATAATCCTTGCTTCCGACTACTTTGCCGTGGCGGTAATAAACTCTCGGAATACGCTTTCCAAGATCACACAAAAGTTCATAATTAAAGCTTCCCGCAAGTTCAGAAACTTCCTCGGCGCTCAGCTCATTATCACCGCTTTTTCCAATGACAACTACCTCGTCGCCTTCTTTTGCTTCTGGAATATCACTGATATCTACCATTGTCTGGTCCATGCAGATACGGCCCAAAATCGGTGCTTTCTTTCCATGGATTAAAATACTTCCCTTATTTGAAAGTGCTCTTGGATAACCATCTCCATAGCCAATTGGAATCGTGGCTACCACAGTTTCATGATCTGTTACAAATGTTGCTCCATATCCGATTGCTGTTCCTGTAGGAACAGTCTTAATATAGGCAATCTCAGACTTTAGTGTTAGTGCCGGTGTGAGCGATACAATATCCTTTCTGACTTCCTCTGACGGGTAATAGCCGTACAGAGAAATACCAATACGAAACATATTGCCCGGCGCATTTGTCATCCAGATGCCTGCTGCTGAATTAGCACAATGGCAGATTGGAGGACAGCATCCTGCCTCTTTTAAGCTCTCTACTATCTTTTGGAAGCGTTTTTGCTGCTCAATAGCTCTCTGATTTTTGATCATATCAGCAGTTGCCATATGAGTAAAAATACCCTCTGTACAAATATTCTCCTGAGTTGAAAGCCATTTTACAAAAGAAAGTGCATGCTCTGGTGTCATGCCAATGCGGCTCATTCCCGTATCTACCTTTACATGTACATATGCTTTTTTGCCCATCTTTTTTGCCGTCTCAGAAAGAAGCATTATTTTATCTTCCTCAAAACCGGCATAACGAATTTTATGATCAACCAGATCTGCAAAGCGTTCCGGATGAACATAACCGAGCACCAGAATAGGCTTTGTGATGTTATGGCGACGCAGATTTAATGCCTCGTCAATTGTGGCTACGGCATAACCCCATACCAGATCATCAATTGTTTTTGCAACTGGGACGGCTCCCAGACCATATCCATCTGTTTTAATAACACCGCAAAGCATTGCCTCTTTTGGAACATTATCTCTAAACGACTCCATATTGGCTCTTATGGCATCCAGATTAACCTCTGCCCAGACTCTGTGATAGTTATGCATATCCTTATACCTTCTTCCTGCTTATTTGTATCAGCACTTTTGATAGCCCATCTGCCAGATCACGCGCGATCATACTGTATGGACTCTTTTCCTTTGCCGCCTCATCACCAGCTGCACCATGCAGCCAGACACCAAGAACAGCTGCCCTTTCGGCAGACAGCCCCTGTGCGGCAAGCGACGCGATCACTCCGGTCAGTACGTCACCGCTTCCGCCTGTTGCCATACCGCTGTTTCCGGTAAGGTTCAGATATCTGTTTTTTTGTGTTAGAATGACTGTGCGAGCATCCTTGCAGACGCATATACAGCCAAACTTTTTTTGTAATTCTTCTGCAAAATATAGAAGATTTTTAGCTGCCTCTTTCGCAGATGAGTTCATCAAGCGACCAAGCTCACCTGGATGCGGCGTAAGAATCACATTTTCTCCAAGGTATTCTGCCTGATCAATATTTGTTCTCATCGCAAGCAGATTTAAGGCATCTGCATCAATAACAATAGGACAATTTTGTGATCTGTTCCACTCTAAGACCATATCCAAAAGCTTTTTTGCTAAGGTATCGGTTGAAAGTCCTGGTCCAATCACAATAGCTTTTGCCTTTGGAAGTACCTCATTTCGCAGATATTCCAGCTGTTCTTCATCTTTTGAAATTTCAGAAATACAATGGAGCACTGCCTCTGGAAGCAGCTGCTGTAAAACCAGGCGATTGCATTTGGGTGTAACAATATCAACAAGACCTGCTCCTGTGCGATAGGCAGCAAGTGCCGACAAATATGCGGCTCCTGCCATGCCGCTGCTTCCTGCAATAATCACAACACGACCAAACGTCCCCTTATTGCCCCACAAACAACGGTTGCCAAGCCAGTCTTTTGCATCAGATTTCTCAAGACAATTAAATGGAAATCCGTCTACATGATAAACTGCTTCATTTGGCATACCTATATCGCATATGATTGTCTGATCTGATAATGATGCACCAGGATACAGAAACTGACCTACTTTTCCATAGCCAAATGTAATCTGTACATCTGCCTTAACACATGCACCGAGCATCTGCCCGCTTTTTGCATCTAAACCAGAGCATATATCAACAGCAACACCATATGCACCGCACTTTTTTTTATGTTCATTCCATTCTTCAATAGCAACGCGGTAAACTCCACTCACCTTGCGCGACAAGCCAACGCCAAATAGAGCATCCACATACACCTGCGCCGGCACATAAAGATTTGAAAGTGCTGATCTGTATTCTTCTTCATCCTTATCATCTGACTCATAAAAGTATTGCACGGGCAAAATTTCCATTTTGTCTAAAAGTGCTTTTTGATAGAGCCATTCCTTCGTTGCCTTCTCGATTTGTCCAATAGCAGCGATTCTAACAGACCAACCGTTTTGTGAGAGGATTCTTGCCATTGCCAGTCCATCAGCACCATTATTCCCCATGCCGCACATAATAAAGACGCATCCTGGTTTTTGCACTGACATGATGTGCTGTGCTGCACAAAGCGCTGCACGCTCCATCAAAATCAGGCTTTCCATTCCAAACTCTTTAATTGACCATGTGTCCGCCTGCTTCATCTGCTTTCCTGTCAACAGCTGCTTCATGATTATTCCTCCTGATTACTAAGACGATATGAAATACGCATCAAACTCTCTGACAAATGAACATTTTCTACAACCACATCATCTGGTACACGAAGATCGGTGTGGGCAAAATTCCAGATACCGCGAATGCCGATCTTGATAAGTCTTTTTGCTGCTGCCTCTGCCCCTGCCTTTGGAAGAGTCAGTGCTGCAATCTGAACATCGTTATTTCTGATATAATCTTCCAGATCATCCATTGAATAAACTGGAATACCACGTACAGTCTTTCCCTTTAACTGTGGATTTGTATCAAACATTGCCTTTGCAACAAAACCACGACGCTCAAAATTGGCATAGTTTGCAATCGCCTGACCAAGATTTCCTGCACCGATTATAATTAAATTGTATGTTTTATCAAGCCCCAATATTTTTCCGATTTCATGATAAAGATATTTTACATTATAGCCGTATCCCTGCTGTCCGAAGCCTCCAAAATTATTCAGATCCTGTCTAATCTGTGATGCCGTGATCTGCATTCTTTTGGATAACTCTCCGGAAGAAATTCGCTCTACGCCCTCCTGCATAAGTTCTCCCAGATAACGATAATACCGCGGCAGCCGTTTGATAACAGCTCGGGATATTTCTCTATGCTCCATGATGTCTCCTTTTTTAATCACTTGTAAATTTATTTTATTATCTGCTTTTAAGTTTTAAATTAAATATTGCTTAAAAACAAATGAATGCAGCCTTAAGGGCTGCATTCTGTGCATAACTGCGTACTATTTGTAATCTCTCCACTCCATATCACCTCGGTCAAGACACAATACAAGTGACTCTGCGGTGGCGATGTTTGTCGCCAGAGGGATATTATACATATCACACAACCGTGAAATCTCAGCCAGATTCATACTTTCTGCATCCTGCTCTAAATCAGCACTGTGAAAAAATATAACCAGATCGATATCATTGTTTGCGATCATATTTTGCATCTGCTTCGAGCCTCCCATCTGACCCGGAAGCAAACTGGTCACTTTCATGCCTGTCGCTTTGGCAATGTGGTTTGCTGTCGCATTGGTCGCAATCAGCGTATGCTTCTTAAAAATGCCTTTATACGCAATGCAAAAACTTTCCAGCAGCGTCTTTTTGCTGTTATGAGCGGTAAGTCCAATGTTCATATCTAATCCTTCCTTTCCACATAGCTAAAAGAATTATATCATATTTTTTCAGAAAGTCTATATTTTTTGATGGTTTTGTCAAAAAAGAGCAATTTACACAAAATAACACAACACTTTTTGTAAAACTACATTGTCTGATTTTCCATATTCGACAGTTTTTCAGCCTGATCTGCTGCTGTCAGACTGTCAATCAATTCAAAGAGATCACCATCCATAATGGCATCAAGTTTATAAAGTGTCAGCTTGATTCTGTGATCTGTCACGCGGCTCTGCGGAAAATTATAAGTACGAATTTTCTCAGAACGGTCTCCTGTTCCAATCTGGCTTCGTCTGTACTTTGCCTGCTCATCCTGCTTCTTTGCTGTCTCAAGTTCAAACAGCTTAGCACGAAGTACCTTTAATGCCTTATCTTTATTTTTAAGCTGAGACTTTTCGTCCTGACAGGAGATTACGATTCCTGTTGGAATATGAGTCAGACGTACAGCTGAATCTGTCGTATTTACACACTGACCACCATTTCCTGATGCACGGAATACATCAAACTTGCAATCGTTCATATCAATTACAACATCGACATCCTCTGCCTCTGGCATGATTGCAACTGTTGCTGTTGACGTATGGATTCGTCCGCCGCTTTCTGTCTCAGGCACACGCTGAACACGATGCACACCGCTTTCGTATTTAAGTCTGGAATAAGCACCCTGTCCGGAGATCATAAATACAACCTCTTTCATGCCGCCAATACCACTCTCATTTACACTGATCAGCTCACTTTTCCAGCGGTTTCTCTCTGCAAATCTGCTGTACATACGAAACAGATCTGCGGCAAAAAGTGCTGCCTCATCTCCGCCTGCACCAGCACGAATCTCAACAAATACGTTTTTCTCATCATTAGGATCTTTTGGAAGAAGCAAAAGCTTTAACTCTTTTTCAAGCTCAGGCATCTGTTTTTTTGCCTCAGCAAGATCTTCCTTTAAAAGCTCGCGCATCTCTTCATCACGCTCTTCCTCTAAAAGCTCCAGATTTTCTTCAATGCTTTTTTTTGTTTTCTTATACTGTGTATAGGTCTCCACCAGAGGGGCAAGCTCGGCCTGCTCCTTCATAAGACGGCGAAATTTTTCCGGATCAGATGTAAGTACCGGATCACCCAGTTCATGAAGAAGCTCCTCAAAGCGGATTAATATATCATCCAAACGGTCAAACATAAATAACTCCTCTTTTCTATTATTCATTCACATTTTCTATTTACGGACGCGGCTTAACGATTGTTTTGTAAATCATATCTCATCAAGTACGCCACACACCACGCGGTCAAGTCCTGCAAGATCGCGCACAAGAGTCGGCTTTGAAAAACCATTTGCACGAAACAGCTCTGCCACCGCTTCCCACTGGTTATAGCCAATCTCGACAAAAAGTGCGCCGCCCGGATTTAAATGATCTTTTGCAGTTTCAGTCAGACGCCTGTAAAAGATAAGCCCATCTTTTCCGCCTGATAAAGCAAGCATAGGTTCATTATCCTTTACCTCCGGCTCTAACCCTAAAATTACATCGTCTTCAATGTAAGGTGGGTTTGACACAATCATGTCAAATCGTCCTGGCACCTGTTCGAGTAAATCACTCTCGAAAAACTGCACCGATACATGATTGTCTGCTGCATTTTTCTTTGCCACCAAAAGCGCTGCACTTGAAATGTCGGACGCTGTCACCTGTGCAAAATTTCCGTAATGAGCGAGCGACACAGCTATGCAGCCACTTCCCGTGCACACATCAACAAGACTTGCCCCTGGCTTATCCTTTGCATATGAAAGCACTGTCTCTACAAGCGTCTCTGTATCCTGCCTCGGTATCAAAACAGCAGGGGTTACAGAGAACTCTAACCCCATAAACCCCTGCGTCTTTGTCAGATACTGAAGTGGAATACGCGCTGCGCGCTGTTTTATAAACTCACGATACTGTTTTATCTTCTCTTTCGATTCCACAATTTGTCTGCGATTTAAAAAGAAGAAACTCTTTGTAATCGAAAAGCAGTGCTCCATAAGAAGCCATGCATCAATGTCTGCATCTGGTACATTTGCTTTTGTAAGTGTATCTTTTGCCTCGCTTAAAAGCTGTCCCCACGAAATTATTTCATCATTTGACAATTGATTCTGACTTTGTATTTCTTTCTGTACCTGATTATCTTCCATCAATTAAAGTTTGCCTCCTCATATGCCTTCCAGTCAAATACGGCCTCTACTGCACAGATAGCTACCTCTGCCATCTTTTCATCTGGCTCCTTTGTGGTCAGTCCCTGAAGCATTAAACCTGGCTTACTTAAAAGATTAACAACTGGATTGTCACTGTTTCCGGCAAGACGCAAAAACTCAAAAGAAACGCCGGCGATTACCGGAATCAAAAGAATTCTTGATACCAGACGAAGCCACAATGTCTCCGGACGAATCACCAAAAAGAAAAGAATACTGATAACCATGACAATTAACAAAAAGCTAGTTCCACAGCGCTTATGCTCCTTAGAGCTTTTCATGACATTTTCTACTGTTAATGGCATTCCATGCTCAATACAGTTAATACACTTATGCTCTGCGCCGTGATACATATATGTTCTTTTGATATCTGGCATCAATGAGATCAATCCCACATAGGCAATAAAAATAGCGATTCGAAGCACGCCTTCAAAAAGTGCCATCCAAATGCCATTTCCAAGAAGTGGCTTCATGAGTGTGGATACCCATGTTGGAAATACCATAAAAATCCCCATCGCTAATATGATAGAAATAACCATGGTCAGGTCCATAATTACTTTTTCTGCTTTATCGCCAAACTTTTTCTGAAGCCATTTTTCAAAGCGTCCCGGTTCTTCTTCTTCCTCGCCGTCCTCCATAAAAAGGCTTGCAGAATAATTTAAAGATTTCATGCCAAGTACAAGTGAATCCACAAAGCTAAAGATTCCTCTTATAAATGGAAGACGAAACAGCTTACACTTTGATCCCACGCCCTTGTATGTTTCTTTTTTTACTTCAATTTCTCCATTTTCCTTGCGAACAGCCACACTATACTCGCTACCGTTTCGCATCATAATTCCTTCCATGACGGCCTGGCCGCCAATTCCTGATGACTTCATCCGCACTCCTTTGTTTGTCCTTAAACGACAAAAGAGGTTGAGATAAAAATCTCAACCTGCTTCAGTCAACATCATTCACTCTTTAAACCATACTTACGGTTAAACTTATCAATACGTCCGCGTGCGGAAGTTGCCTTCTGCTGGCCAGTGTAGAACGGATGGCACTTAGAACAGATTTCAACGTGGATCTCCTTCTTTGTGGATCCGGTAACGAACTCGTTGCCACAGTTGCAGGTAACCTTTGCCTGATAATATTCTGGATGGATTCCTTCCTTCATGAGCTCACCTCTTCTTCCTTGTGATGGTTCCCAACCATCATCATAGTCATAATAATTTACGCGCACTTGACACTGTACGAACACAGCGCTTATAACGCAACAATAAAATCATAACACAAAACATTCCTCTGTGCAAGTACTTATTTTATTATTTTTATAACAATTTTTTCATGGCAAACTCATAGATTTCTTTGCTTGCTTTTTCCCAATTGTCGCACATTTTTTCAGCCATCTCCTCTGTCGCTGCCGAAAGCTTTAACTCAATTAGCGTATTCTTGCCTTCCTTTACGACACAATCAATCTCAAAATCATTGCTTGCCGTACTCTTATAATAATTGGCCAACACAGAATTTTCTGTTCTAAGCTTAAAATTGTTTTCCTTTAAGAAATCATCCATGTCCTGCTTGACTTCGCCTGTTATTTTATTTTCAAAATAAAAGAGCACCTCTTCGCCCTCTTTTGTCAGCTCGTAGCGTGATGTATTTCTGATTGTTTCCTTGTGAATCAGAGAGGTTCCCAGCAGTTCATTGATCACCATCTGAAAGGTAAAATAGTCTGTATACGATTTACTCACAAAGAACTCAGACATCTGCCCGTTTGACAACGGATAATTCACCTTTTTCAATAAATAAAGTATCATCAGTTTATATAATGTCAATGGTTCTGCCATAATCCAATAGTTCCTTTCTATATATCAGCCCTGCTCTTTTAAAAAGCAGCCTTGGTATATTCCCCGTGTCTTCAATTCATGATGAATACAGTTAAGCACACTGCGCTTTGCCCGGCTCCACAGCGGTGAAATCAGCTGATTTGACGGACCATCTCCTGTCAGCCTGTGAATGACAATATCTGGTGAAAGTGCACCGATGCAGGAAACAACAAGATCCACATATGCTTCCATAGACAATGTCTGAAACTTTCCGGCACGAAATTCATCTGCAAGGTCAGTATTTTCAAGCACATGAAGAAGCTGCAGCTTTATTCCAAAGATCCCTGCATTATTCAGATAACGAATAGTTTCGAGCATTTTTTCCTTATCTTCGCCTGGAAGACCAAGTATCACATGAACGATTACAGGAATCTGTTCATCATTAAGACGCTTTAATGCGTTTTCAAAGCATGTCAAATCATATCCACGTCTAATATAGGCTGCCGTGTCCTCGTGTATTGTCTGAAGTCCCAATTCTACCCACACTGGCTTTCTTTTGGAATATTCACAAAGAAGTGAAACAACATCCTCTCCCACACAGTCTGGTCTTGTCGCAATATCCACCACCGCAACCTTTTCATGTAAAAAAGAAGGTTCATAGACACGTCTTAAATAATCCAAATCTGCATATGTATTTGTAAAAGCCTGATAATATGCAATATACTGCTTTGCATGAAAGGAGCCAAGCTTTTCAATCTGACTGTCGATCTGCTCTTTAATTGACAGCGCTCTGCTGCCTGCAAATTCACCTGAACCGCCTCTGCTGCAGAAAATACATCCGCCGCGCCCGATTGTTCCATCCCTGTTTGGACAAGTAAAACCGGCATCTAACGATGCCTTATAAGTCTTTGAACCAAACGTTTGCTTCAGGTAATAATCAAGCGAATAATACGGTTTTTCTCCCCACAGCATCTTTTTCCTCCTTCACACGTGACGCACTATAGAATAATGATATCAATTTTACATACATTCGTCAAGTTTTGGTTTATTTTTTTACTTTACTTTTTGCCATTTCATTCGTATAATGATAGTGCGATGTTTCGCTGCAGCTATGCGAATGCTGCATCATTTCGAAAGGTGAAATTAAAAAAATATTATAATTTGTATTTTGTCTGACAAAAACATGAGAAAGGCATGGTTATTTATGCGTGAAAAATTAAAATCACTTCCGCTCACTGAGCTAAAACAGATTGCGAAAGAAAATCACATTAAGAACGTTTCTACTCTGCGCAAGGCGCAGCTGATTGATGTAATTCTGGAAAAACTTAGCCCGGAACAGGCACAGACGCCGCAAACACAAAATGTTCAAACATCTGATACGGCTTCATCCGACAACGAACTTGTATCGGCATCTTCTGAGACAAATTCCCCTGATACAAAGACAGCTTTATCAGAGACAGATTCTTCACAAATGAGCTCTGCTCCATCTTCTTCTGATGATGTACAGGATTCTTCTGCTGAAAAACTTGCTGATCCAACAGCACAAAGAGAGCGCCGCTCCTATGCTGCTTCTGCAGCTTCCTATGCTGCCGCAAGAAATAATTTTTACAGCAGGAATAATTCCTATTCCTCCTCTTCCTTTAAGGATCTTCGCCAGTCAAACGCCCACACGGTTCATCCGCGTAAGCCACGTGTACGAAACGGTCGCCCTGATTCTAACTGGCGTGAGGATTCTGTAAACCGCTTCGATACTACAAGAAATGATTCCCAAGGACGCTTTGATAATACAAGAATAGATTCTACAAGCCGCTTTGATAATACAAGAATGGATTCCTCAAATCGCTTTGATTCTACGAGAAATGATGTTCAAAATCGTTTTGATAATACAAGAAATGATTCCCAGGGACGTTTTGATAATTCCGGAAGAGATTTTTCAGGCCGCAGTGATTTTTCAGTCAGAAATGACTACTCAAACCGCTATGATTCCAGAAATGATTATCAGAACCGCTATAACAATTCTTCAAGAGATTATACAAACCGCTACGATAATTATAGAAATGATTTCCAGAACCGTTTTGATTCCAGAAATGACTATCAAAACCGTACCGACTTTAATCGAAATGACAGAAATGATGCTATGAACAGAAACGATATGACAAACCGTACCGATGCTGTCAATCGCTTTGATTCAAGAACAGAGCTTTCCAGTCAGAATCGTTTTGATTCAAGAGATACATCTGCTCAATATTCTAATCGTTTTGATAACGCAATGCGTGATGATTTTGCAAACCGCTTTGATAATGATGGTGCTCTTCCAGAAGGATGCCAGCCGGCATGCGGTATTCTTGAGGTTTTACAGGAAGGCTTTGGTTTCCTTCGCTCTGCAAACTTCTTAACTGGTCAGCAGGACGTATATGTTGCGCCGTCTCAGATTCGTCGTTTTGGCCTTAGAACAGGTGATATGGTAGATGGTTTCCAAAAAGCAAATCCAGATGATAATAAATATGATGCTTTGATTCGCATCAATACAATCAATGGTGTTAATCCTGAGCTTTGCTCACACCGCCCGAATTTTGAAAAGCTTACTCCTGTTTTCCCTAACAGTCGTCTGTCTATGGAGGTTGAAGGCGGCTCCACTGCTCTTCGCATTGTTGATCTGATCAGCCCTATTGGAAAAGGACAACGCGGTATGATCGTCTCCCCGCCAAAAGCTGGAAAGACAACGCTTTTAAAGGAGATTGCAAATGCTGTTACACACAATTATCCTGATATGCATCTTATCATCCTTCTTATTGATGAGCGCCCAGAGGAGGTTACAGATATCCGTGAATCCATTCAGGGAGAGCATGTTGAGGTAATTTATTCTACATTTGATGAAACACCTGAACATCACAAGCAGGTTGCTGAGATGGTTCTTGAGCGTGCGAAGCGTCTTGTTGAGCATAAGCAGGATGTTATGGTTTTATTAGACAGCCTGACTCGTCTGGCTCGTGCATATAATCTTACCGTGACTCCAAGCGGACGCACTCTTTCTGGAGGACTTGATCCGGCTGCACTTCATATGCCAAAGAAGTTTTTCGGCGCTGCCAGAAATATGCGTGAGGGCGGCAGTCTTACTATCCTTGCCACTGCACTTGTTGACACTGGAAGCCGTCTTGATGATATGGTATTTGAGGAATTTAAGGGAACTGGAAACATGGAGCTTGTATTAGACAGAAAGCTGTCTGAGCGCCGTATCTTCCCGGCAATTGATATTACCCGTTCTGGAACAAGACGTGAAGATCTGCTTCTGACACCAGATGAACTTACAGCTGTTTCCACTATCCGCAAAAGCATAAGCGGACTAAAGAATGATGATGCAATTGAACAAATTTTAAATCATTTTGTACACACAAAAAATAACGCTGAATTTATTGAAACACTTCCAAAGGTAAGACCATAATTATAGTAAATCTAAAAAAAGCAGTCATCAATATTGATATGCTACCCTCATATAGGACAATGAAATATAAAAGTCCTATATGGGGGTA
>ERZ809074.1443-NODE-1443-length-30800-cov-18.068466_pt1 | contig 30800 bp, 16 predicted proteins | sample MGYA00520795_ERZ809074 | MGnify/ENA primary metagenome ERZ809074 (study PRJEB31570, sample SAMEA3212989) | Homo sapiens | biome: human-gut; feature: human gut; material: fecal | place: Sweden | collected 2011 ...
ACTGTCGCTTGTGTGGTTTTAAATTTATCGGCAAGCGCTTGTTGAGATATATGATTAACGATTAATAACTTTTTTAAGTTTTCAGGAAATTTGACAAGGTTCACTGAACACCTCCTACTTTAAAATAATTATATACGTTTTTCGTATTAAATGCTTGACTTATACGTTTTATGTATGATATAATATGTATATACGCAAAACGTATAGAAGTAAAAGGAGAAAAACAAATGAAATTATCTGTTTTTGACGAACTGCTCGACCAAACTTTTACGAACACTCTGGATGCGATTCCCCCTGTTTCCGAAAGCGCACAAGAAGAATATGATGAAGCGGAAGACAAGCTTTGGGGACAATTATCCTCCGACCAAAAAGACCTTTTCAGAAATTATACCATTGCGTCCGGGTCGGTACAACTGGAACAGCAGGACCATCAATTCAAATTAGGCTTTCGCTATGGCTTGCTTCTTGGAATAGAAGCGTGTTATATGCCCACAATCTCCTCCAAAGAATCCTGGGAAACGATGAGGATAAGCACCCAGAAATTAGTTCGAGAGAAACGCCGCGAAAATTCTAAACGTTCCCAAGATTCCTCTGCGTCCGATGCGGCGGAGGAGGGAGGGCGGGAAACCGACGTTTCGGCGCCGTCGGCTTCCGCCGAAAAAACTGCGGACGAAAAATAAAAAAGCGCCCGTTTTCCCAAAAAGGAAACAGGCGCTTTGTAGTGCTTTCTTATTCTTCGCCGTCCGTAGGTTCGGCTTCTCCTTCGACGACGATTTCCTCGTCGTTTTCGGGGGTATCGTCCCCCTCGTCTTCATCGAGCGCTTCCGCGCCTTCCGTAAGCTCCGCGATATCCACGTCCTCTATCGTTTCTTCGGGCGCCGCCGTTTCCGCTTCGTCGTCCCGTTCCGCTACGTCCACCGTCGCAACCAGGCTGTCCTTAACGTTCATCACGCGGACGCCGCGCGTCGCGCGCCCGATCTGACTGATCGAATCCGCGTGCATACGAATGATCGTTCCGCCCGTCGTGATGATCATAATGTCGTTTTCGTCCGACACCAGCTTCATATTGACGAGATAGCCCGTCTTTTCGTTGAACACGCCCGCCTTGATGCCCTTGCCGCCGCGGCTTTGGATCCTGTAATCCTCTACCGACGAACGCTTGCCGTAGCCGTTTGAGGTCAGCGTGAAAATGTCAAACTCGGGATTGACCACGAGCATATCCACGAGCTCGTCGCCCGCGCTCAGTTTCATCGCGCGCACACCCGTCGCCGTTCTGCCCATCGAACGCACGTCGTTTTCCGAGAATCGGATACACTTGCCCTCTCTCGAAGCGACCATCAACTCGTTGTCGCCCGTCGTGAACTGTACGGAGATGACTTCGTCGCCCTCGGGCAGACGAATGGCGATTTTTCCGTTTTTGGGAATGCGGTCGTATTCCTTCGTGGTGGTCTTTTTGATGACGCCCTTTTTCGTAGCGATGACGATATATCCGCCCGTATCTTCCGTCACGGGCAGCACCGACTGTATTTTTTCTCCCTGATCCAGACGCACGATGTTCACCACCGCTCTGCCGCGCGAGGTGCGGTTGGCTTCGGGAATTTCATAGCCCTTGACCGAGTACACCTTGCCGAGCGACGAGAACAGCAGGATGTCGTCGTGCGTAGAGGAAATAAACATTTTTTCCACATAGTCCTCGTCCTTGGGCTTATGCGCCGTGATTCCCATGCCGCCGCGGTTCTGCGCCTTATACTCCGTCACGGGCAGGCGCTTGATATATCCCGAATGTGTCAGGGAGATGACGACATCCTCTTTGTCGATGAGATCCGCGTCCTCGATGGAGCCGTAATCCACGGAAATTTCCGTGCGGCGGGGAGAAGGATAGCGGTTTTTGATGTCGATGAGGTCGGCACGGATAATCGCCATCACCCTTTCCTCGTGCGCGAGAATATCTTTGAGGTCGGCGATCGTCGCTTCAAGAGCTGTCAATTCGTCTTTGAGTTTATCCACTTCGAGGGAGGTGAGCCTTTGCAGACGCATTTCCAAAATTGCGTTCGCCTGCTTTTCGTCCAGCTCGAAAGCTTCCGTCAATTTGGCGATCGCCGCGAACTTATCCGACGATTCTTTGATGATCTTAATCACCTCGTCGATATTCGCAAGCGCCAAAACGAGTCCCGAAACGATATGCGCGCGCTCCTCCGTCTTGTTCAGCTCGTACCTGGTACGCCGCGTAATGACTTCCTTCTGATGCGCGAGGTAGTAAGTGAAAATTTCCCTGAGATTCAGAGTCCTCGGCTCCGTGCCGTTTTCCACGAGCGCCAGCATGATGATGCCGTCGGAAATCTGTAAATTCGTGCGCTTATAGAGAGTGTTCAAAACCACCTGCGCATTGGCGTCCTTCTTGCACTCGATGACGATGCGCATACCGTCGCGGTCGGATTCCTCGCGGATGTCGGAAATGCCTTCGAGTCGTTTGTCCTTGACCATGTCCGCGATGGTCTTGATGAGCATCGCCTTATTCACCTGATAGGGAATCTCGGTGACGACGATGCGCTGACGCACGTTGCCGCCCGTGCCGTATTCCTCTATCTCGCACTTGGAACGGATGACGATCTTGCCCTGTCCCGTGCGGTAGGCGTTGCGGATTCCGCTCCTGCCCATGATGATGCCGCCCGTGGGAAAATCGGGCGCGGGGATATACTCCATCAGCTCGTCCACCGTGATCTCGGGATTGTCGATCATCGCCACCGCGCCGTCGATGACTTCCGCGAGGTTATGCGGGGGAATATTCGTCGCCATGCCCACCGCGATGCCGTCCGAGCCGTTCACCAAAAGATTGGGGAAGCGGGCGGGGAGCACGGTAGGCTCCGACTCGTTGCCGTCGAAGTTGGGGATGAAATCCACCGTTTCCTTGTCGAGGTCTTTGAGCATTTCCGAGGCGAGCTTTGTCAGCCTCGCCTCCGTGTAACGCATCGCCGCGGCGGGGTCGCCGTCGACGCTGCCGAAGTTGCCGTGACCGTCCACCAGCGGGAAATTGATGGTGAAATCCTGCGCGAGGCGAACCAAAGCGTCGTACACCGAACTGTCGCCGTGAGGATGGTATTTACCGAGCGTGTCGCCGACGATACGGGCGCACTTGCGGTAAGATTTGTCGTTGTATAAGCCCATTTCGTGCATGGAGAATAAAATTCTCCTGTGCACGGGTTTGAGTCCGTCCCGAACGTCCGGGATCGCCCTCGATTTATTGACTGCCATGGCATAGGCGATGAACGAACGTTTCAATTCTTCGTCTACTTCCATATCCAAGACCTTCGTCATAGCGAGGGTCTTTTTAAATTCCTCGGTCAATTCGGGGCTTGTTTCCTTTTTAGCCATTCTTTACTCCTTAAATATCTATAAAACGTCGGAAACGCTTGACGCGCTGCCGCTTTTTCCGATCCGTCCGCTCCTGTTTTCGCAGACGGTCGCCGCTTCTTTTCTCTGCATGGAACCCTGCGGGCGCGGACAGCCGCGCCGCCGCGTCTTTCAAAACGCCCTTTTGTGCGCGGGCACGCCGACAAGCGGCGAAGCCGACGCGCATCATTAAGGCGCCTTAGCTTAAATATCCAGATCGGTGACGAGGGAAGCGTTCTCCTCGATAAACTTTCTTCTCAGCTCGGGATTTTCCCCCATCAGCATGGTGAACATGGTATCCGCCTCCGCGGCGTCCTCCATCGTCACGCGCACCAGCGTGCGGGTGGAGGGATTCATCGTGGTTTCCCAAAGCTGTTCCTTGCTCATTTCGCCGAGGCCCTTATAGCGCTGATATTCTATCTTGGAGGTCGCCTGCGCGTCGTAAGCGACTTTTTCCTCCTCGGAATACAAATAGTCCTCTTTGCCCTTGCTGCTCGCCTTATACAGGGGCGGCAGAGCCGAATAGACGTGCCCGTGCTCGATGAGAGGGCGCATGAAACGGAAGAGGAAGGTATACAGCAGGATGCGGATATGCGCGCCGTCGACATCGGCATCGGTCATGGAAATGATCCGATCGTAGCGAAGCTTGCTCTCGTCAAAATCGTCCAAGATGCCGCATCCGAACGCCGTGATCATCGATTTGATCTCCTCGTTTTCGAGGACGCGGTTGAGCCGCACTTTTTCGACGTTCAAAATCTTGCCGCGCAGGGGCAGGATCGCCTGAAAGCGCCTATCTCTGCCCTGCTTTGCCGTGCCGCCTGCCGAGTCGCCCTCGACGATATAAATTTCGCAAAGTTCGGGACGCCTGTCCGAACAGTCGGCAAGCTTGCCGGGAAGCGTCGTGCTTTCGAGAATCCCCTTTCTTCTAGTCAACTCGCGCGCGTTTCTCGCCGCGTCGCGGGCTTTCTGCGCCGTGATACAGCGCAGCACCAGCTCCCTGGCGACCGCGGGGTTTTCTTCGAGGAAAGTGCTCATGTGCTCGGTGACGCATTTATTGACGAACGCGCGGATAGAGCTGTTGTTCAGCTTATCTTTGGTCTGCGATTCGAACTGCGCGTTGACGAGCTTGACGGACACGACCGCCGTGATGCCCTCGCGGACGTCCTCGCCCGTGAGCTTATCGCTTTCCTTCAAGACATTCAGCTTTCTGCCCGCGTCGTTGATGACTTTGGTGAGAGCCATTTTCAGTCCCTCGACGTGCGTGCCGCCGTCTATCGTGTTGACGTTGTTGGCATAGCTGTAAATGACCTCGTTATAACTCTCGTTGTACTGAATCGCCACTTCGCAGACGGTGTCGCCGTCCGCTTCCTCAAAATATACGGGCTCGGGGAAAAGGACCTCGTCGCGGTTTTTATTCAGTTCCTCGACGAAGGAGCGGATGCCGCCCTCGTAACAGAAGGAATCCTTCTTTTCCTCTCCGGGACGCTTGTCTTCAAGCGTGATGCGAAGCCCCTTATTGAGATAGGCGAGCTCTCTCAAACGTCCTTTCAGGGAATCGAAACTGAACGTGGTGGTTTCAAAAATCTCGTCGTCGGGCATGAACGTGACCTTGGTGCCCGTGATGTCGGTGTCGCCGACGATCGACACGGGGCGCTGAGGCACACCGCGGTTATACACCTGTTTATAGACGCGGCCGTTCTGATACACCTCCGCTTCCAGCCATTCGGAGAGCGCGTTGACCGCCTTGACGCCGACGCCGTGCAGACCGCTCGAAACCTTATAGCCCGAGTCGCCGCCGAATTTGCCGCCCGCGTTGACCTTCGTGAACACGACTTCCAGCGTGGAAATACCTTCTTTGGGATGGATGTCCGTGGGGATGCCTCTGCCGTTGTCCTGCACGGTGCAGCTCCCGTCCGCGTTCAGCCACACCTCGATATGCGTACAATATCCCGCCAGCGCCTCGTCGATGGAATTGTCCACCACTTCGTGCACGAGATGGTGAAGCCCCTTCGCGTCCGTTGACGAGATATACATACCGGGACGTTTTCTGATGTGCTCCAAGCCGTCCAAAACCTGGATTTGCTCGGCGCCGTATTCGCCCTCAACTTTTTCCGTCATTCTTTTAAACTCCTGTTCGCGCGCCTCTCCGAAAGTCGGAACCGCGCACGTTATTTTTTACCTACTTATTATACCATATTGGAAGAAAAAAGTACAGCATTTTGCCGTAATTTTTTCAATCTTTATTTTACCAATCGCGTTTTTGGGCATTTTTTTGCCCGCAGGCGCATTTTGTATGCGCCCGCGATAAGTTTATCACCCCCCGAGGCAAAATTGATTCTGGGGCTTTTAAACGTTTCATCACATTTTTTCCCGAAAGCGCGAAACGGGATTTTTTCGCCCCGACGCCCTGTAAAAAAGTCGAAGGATTTTGAAACGGATCCAATAAAAAATAAAGGGCTTAGGGAGGATATTTTTAAACGCTTTCCATTTTAACGAAAGCCGAAAAAACGCGGCTTAAATTACAATAAACGAACTTTTTTACGAGCCGTTCAAAGAAGAATCCCTCACTGTTTATTTGTTTTTATGGACGCGGGAAGCAGAGGGCAAAAGACGGCAAAGGCGAAGAATAATACTTTAAAAACGCGTTTTTTAAAAAGTCTGCCTGTAAATCCCATTTTTGTTCCGTTCTCCATTTGTCTTGTCCGAGAATTGGAGATTTTCTTTCGTTTCTACGTTTGTTATGCCTAAAATCCGAAACATTTTCTTTTGCCTCCATGTTTATTATCCCTAAAATCGGGGAAATTTTCTTCCGTCTTTATTTTTGTCCTATAAAATTCGGAAAATTTTGTTCCGTTTTCCCGTTTGTTATTCCTGAAATTCGGCGGGTATAGCTCCCATACGATCACAACGTCTTTTGGGGAATTTTTTTGCAATCCATCTCCCGCGCGTCGGTGAAGCAGATCCCCATACTCTCTGCCCCCTATTTGACGCAAATTCATCTCCGTTTTTTTTTCGATCGGTATTTATGCCTGCACGTCCTGATTCCGTTCGTCTTTCAGTCGCCCCGCCCGTTGCTTAGAAAAGCTCCCCTTGTTTTGAATTTGTCTTGGAAAGCGCAGCAGAAAAAACGTCGCTATCGTTCCTTCCCAAGGCTCGATAGGGAAAAAGAATTTTTTGGGAGAATTTCGGGCATACTTGTGAATAAGGAGGGAAAAAATGTCTATCGATTATTCCCCTGCCGCCGCCTGTCGCGGCTGCAAAAAATCCGTCGACGCGAAAAGCGCTTATTTCTGCCCCACCTGCGGGGACTGTATTTGCGCGGACTGCGCAAAGAAAAACAACGGCGTCTGTCGCCGCTGTTTTTCGCCGCTGGAAAGATTCAGTTGATTCTCTCGGGTTCTCTTCCCCGACCCGTTTTTTCAATTCGTCCGATTTTGTTTTTGCGCGCGGAAAGAATCGCAAACAGGAATGAGCAAAGCCTTCGCTTCCGACCGCAAACCGTAAAGAGAAACTGCCTTGCCCGCGGGCAAGGCAAAACTTCCTATCCTCTAATATAGTCAAAACGCGGACGAAAATCTCTATCAGGCACCCATACCGCAAAGACAGCGGCATACAGAAAAAGATACGAAAAGCGCAAAAGCCCTTGGAATCCACAAAAATCGCCGCGAAAGAAACGCCGTCGGTACCGCGCGCGCAGTATCCCCGTCGTCCGATAAGAGGCAAAAAGCAGGCGGTTTTGTATGCGCTTCTTTATCGTAGGCGGAAAGAGCTTTCCCTATCTCAAAGAGTTCGAACAGCGAAGCGCTGGTTTTTTCTCCGTATACAGATCAAAACGGGACAAGGGAGCGAACGAGAGATAGAAAAGCACGTCGCCGCGCTGAAAAACGCCGTGACTTTCAAGGGGAGGTACGGCCGCGCCGCCGAACAAAATCGGCGGACGTTTTTACCTCTGCATTTCCTTTCATCGGGCAGCGAAAATTTCAAGGCGCGGTTTTTTCAAAAAACGCTTTCCTGCAAAAGCGGAAATTTTCCCTCGGACGCGGGAGGCAGCCTCCAAACGGACGATTAAAATTTCGGGTATGTAAAAAACGTTTTCTTTGAAGCGAACGGGAGCAGTCAGTTTTGCTCCCCGTTTTCTTCGTTTTCCCCGTCGCCAGGATCGGAGCGCGGCACAGGCGTCTGTATCGCAGGGGAAGAAAGGGCTTCGTTTTGCGTAGGAGTTTCCACCGCACTCGGCTCTTTATTGTCCGCCGCGGCATTCTCCGAGGGCGCCTGTGCGTTCGATGGAACGGGCGCGGAGGACGAATAGCGCGAAAAGTATTGAAAAGGATCCGCGATAGGGCGGCGCTCATAACCATTAGGAGAGGGTCTGCCCGATAACTCGCAGTCTTCCTCCACCACGTTGCAATAGAATGCGGCAGAACAGATCTGCACTGCGGGCATCACCCACAACATGAGGATTCCGAAAGTCGCTACGCAAAGAAAAATCCAGCCGATCCAGCTGAGTTCCAAAAGAAACAGTCGCATTTTGTTTTCCGACATCAATCTCATGCTTTCCTTTCGGGTTTCGGTAATGCTCATCTCGGGATGATCCGCGAGCACATAAAAGGAAAGCGCGTACTCGAAAGTCTTTACGATACCGGGGAGGATCAAAAGGAACGACCACAAAGCAATCAGTATCGAGTTCGAAATGCTGAGTCCGATAGATTTCCAAAATCTTCCGCCTCGGAAGCCGAAGAACAGGTCTTTTACCGATACCTTTTGTCCACGCGCCGCCGCCAAAGATATTTTTACTAAGCCAAGCTGAAACGGCACCGAAAGAAGCAGAACGGCAATGGAAAGCAACGAACACAGCATCGAATAACGCCACCACGTTTTCGAATCGGGCATATATTCGTAGGGATAATTGGGCATATATTCGTAGGGATACTGATAAGCATTGCTCTGCTTATATAAGAGCGAAAGAGTCAAAAATATAATCCCTATGTATAGCAATTCCATCACCAGCAGAAATAGGTACGACAACAGACATACACCCCAATAATTATTGTGTTCCCGAATACGTTTCCAGCCGATACCCCTCAGTTCCTTAGCACTTTTATACATTTTTCAATCCCTCACTGTAATATACTAAACCAATTATAGCATACGAAAAATGGAATGTCAATACCCTTTATAAAAAAAGCGTTCCCGAATCGAGAACACTTTTTTTATATGCCATATCTTAAACTCGCGGTGTCTTTAAAAGAGCGCTTCAACGCTCTTTTTAGAGTCAATCGCGCCGCGAGTTCGAGCGCTTTTCAAAAAGGCATTAAAATTCTTCTCCGAGCAAGGTGCGAAGGAGCACCTGCGCGTAAATTCTGTGCATGAAATCGTTGGGATGATTCGTATTGGAAGAAGTGGTATCCTGGAATTTTTTTCGCGCGAGAATTTCCGTATGCGCCGCCGTGACGTCCGCGACGCCCGCGCCTTCCCACTTTTCTTCCGCCTCGGCAAGAAGCCCGGGATAAACGGCGTGATAATTTCTCAAACAAGTCCCCTGCTGATACCCCACTTTCTCGTTGGGCAGCATACTCGTCACCACCGCGATCTCCGCGTCGGGGCAGCGGGCGCGGATATTTTTGACGATATTTTTAATGTTGGCGACAAACGCGCTTCCCTCCGTCACCACCCCGTCGTTCATGCCGAACGCCAAAATCACGAGGTCGGGATTTTCGTCGCAGACCTTTTTATAATTGGCGTATTCCTTTGCCCAAGCGCTCGTTTCTCCGCTCTTGGAAAGGTTGACGCGGGAAATTTCCGAACCGTATTTGCTTTCGAGGTAGTCCATGGCGAGATCGCAATAGCCGGGACAGCGGGGCGCTCTGTCCACTTCCGCGAGGGCGGTGGATCCCCAGCCGTAAGTGATGCTGTCGCCGTAATATACGGCTTTGACGGGCTCGCCTTTGGAAAGCTTTTCGCAAAGAAGGGAAAAGCGCTCGCTTTTATCCTCGGGCACGGACAGGGGGCTTTTGCCCGAATGGGTATATGTGACGGCCAGACACCAAGCCGACATTCCCGCGCTCTCTTTCGTCGTTTCCGCGACCATGTAAGCGCCCGAAGCTTCCGAGGAGGGAATCTGCGTCTTCAATCCGTCGTCCGTGTACGTTTCGAAATAATACTTGTCGTAAGCGAGTACGGGGATCTTCCCCTCTGTTAGAATTTTCAGTTCCCCTTCCGCCGTCACCTCGTAATCCGTTCCCTCCTCGTACTTCGTCGCAAGGTCGGCGCTGCGCACCGATACGATTTTTTCTATCGGATAGAGAAGCTTTATCGGCTCCGTTTCCCCTTTCGGATTCTCCATCACGAACGCCGCTTCCGCATACGAAACCCGCCCTTTCCAAACGGGAGAAACGTACTTTTGCAGATCGAACGCCGATAAATCGTAAGCCGTCAAATCCTCGGCAGAGGAATCCGAAGCAACGGACGAGGAAGCGCTCTCCTGCGAATTTCCTTTTCCGTCCGACAAATCGGAAGACGACGGCGAGCCGCACGCCGCGAGCGGCGCGAGCATCGTCATTGCCAAAATAAAAGCCGCCATTGTTTTTATTCCTTTTTTCTTTTCAGTTTTCACAATTTTCCTCCCGTTTTTTCCCTATGTCATTTCGATATAGGAAAACAGCGCATTTTTATTTTCTATTTCTTCTTACAAAAGAGCTTCGGAAAAGGCAGCGCGCCGCCGTCGGAATTTTTGTCCTCCCGCTTTTTTCAAACCGTTCTTCTGCGCCGTCATCGCCGCCTCGACTTTTCAAGCCGCCCTTTTATGCCCTTTCGGAAGGGAATTATCCGCGCCGTCTTTTTAGGGCAAGCACCAATCCCGCCGCGGCGGCGCAGGCGAAGGGAAGCCCTACGAAACTGCCGCAGCCGCCGTCTTCCGACGAAGAGGCGGAATTTTCTTCCGACGCGTATTCCACCCGCACGACGTCGCTCAAAAGCGACCATTTGCCCGTTTCGGCGCGCAAAATCACCTCCGCGTATTCTCCCGTGTCCCGATAAGCGTAGAGGGCGCCCCGCGTTTTTGTCCGCGTGCCGTCGTAACTTTCCACGAATACGGGCAGCGTAAACTCTTCGGACAAAAATTCGGATTTTTTCACAGGGGCAAGTTCCCCGAAAGTCAATTTTTCGGGAAGCGCGCCCGCCGCCACGGCGTCGTTATTCGTGATGCCGTAAACGCCGTCCCGTATCGCCGTTTCCACGTCCGTCTTTGTGGAATACGTCCAATAGGCGGGCGGGAATCCCCTGTCCAGCATAGAGCGCGTGAGCTGGGGCAGCACGTTGCCGTAGGACATATCGATCCCCACTCCCCGCGTGCAGAGGTCGGTGATCGTCTTGCCGATATTCTCCTTGGTATAATTGAGATCGAGCGCCCAAAGATAGGGAATATGCTCTCGGACTGCCGAAAGCTGCGTTCTGTCAAAGGAGATGACGACGATATTGTCCTCCATGCCGTATTCCTCTATCTTGCGTTTGAACACGGAAACAAAATCGGAAGCGGAACTCTTGATCTCGAAGAAAATCAGGATTTCCTTGTCCCTGCAATAGGAAAAGAGTTCGTCTATCGTGGGAATGTCCGATTCGCTGCCCGTCGTCATGTTGCCGAGATTGCGGATGATTTTGTACTGCCGGATCTCTTCGAGCGTCATCGAACGGATGTTCCCCCTGCCGTTTGTGGTGCGGGAAAGGTCTGCGTCGTGCATGATGACGATCTGATCGTCCTTGGTCAAATGCGCGTCTACTTCGAGGTGGGTGGCGCCCGCTTCGCACGCCGCCCGAAAACCCTCCATCGAATTTTCGTTATATTTGAACGGATCGCCGCGGTGCGCGACGTTGAGGGGAGAGCGGGACAGCGTTCCCCCTTTGAGTCCGTCCAGCTCCGCATACGCCTGCGCGATATTCTTCGGATTCCCGTCCGTCACCAAGCCGAAAGCGCCGCTCGCTATCCCCGCCTTGACGTCGAATTCCTCCGCCGATTCGAGCTTTACCCAGACCGTTTTCATGCGCGACTGCAAAAAGCTCACCGTTTCCTTATCCGCCTGCCTTTGCGACAACACGAGCAGCATCGCGCCCGCTTCGTTCGCAGCCCGCGCAGCCTCGGCGGGGCGGAAGGGATCCGCGGAAGAAAAATCGAGCGCCGCGCGGAAATAGGGCATCGCCGTTTTTGCCGCTTTGACGAGCTGCGCGTCGGGAGAGATCACCGCCGCGTCCGTGAGCTTTTGATGCGACGCGGCATAGGCGGAAAGCGCGGCGAGCTGTTCTTCCGAGGACACGTAAAAATTGGGAATCGCCCCGCCGTCCAATTCGTCCAGCGCTGTTTCCAGCGGCTCTATCACCTTGCCGTCCTTTCCCGTCGCGTTGCCTTCTCCGTCCAAATAGTACCACGCGTTTACCGCCGCGCGCTCGTCGTTGTCCGCGGACACGTAATACAAGTTTCGCGCGCTCGTCAACTCCGCCGTCACCGTCGGCGCGGCGAGAAGGCGGGAAGAGGAATAGTCCACCGTCTTTGCAAACTCATAAGTTTCCGCGCTCGCCGCTGCCCTGCCGCCCCGAAATCCTATAAAAGACCCGTTCAGACAGGAGAGGGACGAAGCGAGGACGAACGCCGCCGTACATACTGCGGCGACTATTTTTCGTAAAACGCACCCTTCTTTTCCCTTCATGCTTTTCCCCTTTTAATTTTTTTCCAGCAAAGCGACCGCCGCCGAGAGAGGTTTGCCGCCGATAAAAATTTTCGTTTCGCCCTTTTCGCAGGCGGCGCGGCCGTTGCCGTAAACGGAAACGAGGCGATACCCCTTTGCGGGGAATACGGCTTCCCGTTCCGTTTCGCCGTAGGCGAACGCATAGCAAAGCAGCCTGTTGCCGTCCCCGCTCCTTCTCGCCAGCCGCACGATCCCCTTCGGGTGCCGCAAGGAACGTATCTCGTCCGTATCGATGAGGATCGTTTCTCCGTCTTTGACGATCTCCTTGATCGTCCGATAATAATCGACGCCCGCCTTGACGACGGAAAACACCTCCGGAGAAACGTCCGAAAGCCTGCCCGAAAGACAGATTCTGCCCAGCATGGCTTTGACCATCGTAAAATACACCTCGTCGAGAGTATGCGTCGGCAGGACGCTCGCCCAGATCTGCATGGTGCGCGGCTGCATGACGCGATGCAGATCCGCCGCCACCACCGCGCCGTCCGCGTTTTCGTGCGCGTCGGAAAAGGACACCATGCTGCCGAGCGTCATAAACAGCGGTTCATGCCGCATCCCGCCCGAGGAACATACTTCCATGACGAGTCCCTTGACGCCCGCGCGGAGTTTTTCAAAGAACTCCACCACCTTCTCCATCTGCCGGCGCAGCCCTTCGCCGGGACTTTCCGCGCCGTCCGCGCCCAAGCCGATATTTTCGTTGTAATCGATCTTTATGTAGTTAAGACGGTTTTCGTTGAGCGTGTCGATGACCCGCTTCGTGAGATAGTCGGTGACTTCCGCTTTTCGGAAATCGAGAAACATACGCCCGTCGTGGTCGATGACGACTCCGTCTTCCTTTAAGAGCCAATCGGTTTTTTTAGACACCTCGGAAAGGGCGGTGACGCCTTCGAATTCGTACCAGACGCCGCCCGCCGTAAAGCCCGCCTCCCGGAATGCGTCGGAAAATTCTTTTAGCCCGCGCGGGAATCTTTTTTTAGATACTTCCCAATCCCCCAGCTGAGAATCCCAGCAGTCGCAGAACCAGCCCGCGTCGATGACGAAATACTCCGCGCCCAATTCCCGCGCGAGCGCAAGCTGCGGACGAATATTGTCGATGGTAGGGTTTCCCCAGCTGCAAAGGTATTCGTTATAGACGACGGGCAGAGTTTCCTCCGACGGCGGGAAGCGATAGCGGGTTTCCTGATACTTGGTGAGCGCCGCGCACGCCTCGGTCAGTCCTCCCTCCACCGCCGTGAAAAAAGCCGAACGGGTCTTAAACGTTTCCCCCGTTTTCAGCGTTTTGCGCCAGTGGCCGAAGAGGTAGTCCGCGTGGCCGCCGAACAGCGTGATGCCGCCGTAACGGTGCACCGCCTCCATCTGCCAAGAATCGGGCGCCTCTATCCACGCCGCCCACGTGACGCCGTTCTTTTGATCCTCTATCGCCGTAAAGGGCATATAGCCCCGCGCGGGCATGGACCCCACCGCTCCGATCCGCTGCACCCGCACGCCGAGCGACGACCACGAATCCTCGAAATTGAATTTGGAAACGGGCGTACTCTCCTTTCGCCCCTCGCCCGACCAATTGCTCTGTAAACGGTGCAAAATCAAAGAATCGGGATCATTTTCCTCCTCGAAGGGAGTGAGGGCGGAAATCGCGAAGGAAGAAGCGAGCTCTATCGTCGTATCCGCGCCGCAATTTTCCAGTTCCATTCTCAGCTCCGCCGCCCGATAGCCCTTTCTCTGGGTGAGAATATGCCTGACCTTCAAGCCGTCCTCGTTTTCGAGAAGGGTGACGATCTCGCGCGTTTCCTCCGTTTCGGAGCACACCTGATCGCACGGCCGGAAAGAAAAAGAGGTGGAGCTGTCGTACATGGTGGCGCCCGACGAAAAATCCCGACGGGGAGAGTTGCCCGTGCGGGCGATCTGCACCATCGGCTCTATCTCGGGATAGGGATGGGAAGGATTGAATTCCTTATAAAGCTTGGAAGGCTTTACTTTGTCCGAAGTGCCTTCGGGGACGCAGGTAAAGGACATTACCCCGTCTTTTACCGTGTAGATCGCCGTCATTCCCTCTAAGGGACGATAAATAATCTGTTGTTTTGAAAAATCCATAACTATTCTGCCTTTTACTGCCTGATTTTATTGAAAAGCGGGAGAACCGCCGTTTTTGCGAACGAATAAACATACCAAAGAAAAACTTTTCCTGTACAAAGGCGAAAGCGGGGAACGGAAAAGTGTCTTTTATATCCGAGAAGAATCCTTTTCCTATCTTTCACCGCAAGGGAGAAACGGGGAAAAAGGACTCCCGTATCCCCCGCGAAAACCATTTTCACCTCGTTTTGAAAACGTCTGAACAAAGAAGATTTCCTTTCAAAATCCCCCCTCCGTTCTCGAAAACAACTCCCTGTCCCCGAGCTTTTTTGCGCCGAAATTTTCTTAGTCCTCTCCGCCGAGGGTATTGATTTTGACGTATTTTTCCGCGTTCCAGTCCGCCCTGACGACGAATTTGAGCATATACTCGTCGTCGCGCGTTTCCTGCGTCAGCGCAACGCCGTTTTTCGAGAGATTGTCGAGATAAAAAGTCCCGAAGCGCGCCGCCGCGTTTTCCAAATTGACTTCCGCAAGCCGCAAGAGGTACCCCACCGCGTACGAACAATGCACGTCCTTGATATAGATTTCGTCGATGAGCTTGCCGCTCTGTTTCAGTTCACAGTTGATCACGGCGGGGGAATAACAGCGGTAAATTTCTATATTTTCAAAACGGATATTTTTTACCGTATTGTAATGATCTCCCAGCTGCACCGCCAACGCGCCGAGCCTCTCGTCCCAATCCGATTGCGCGAAGCCCACCGAACAGTCGATGAACGTGACGTTTTTGACGTCGTGATTGGTTTCCCACACCACGCCGTAGCCGAGTCCCTTATCCGTCCAGCAATCGTTGTCGCGGAAAGTGACGTTGTCCGTGTACCCCTGAGAAGAGGTGGACTTCGTTTCCATCGCGTCGTCGCCCGTGCGCACGAAACACTTTGTCACCAAAGAGTCGCGGCAGTCGGAAAGCATGATCCCGTCCGAATAGGTGCGGTAGCCGAACAGTAGGCTTCGGGAAACAGTGACGTTTTCGCAGTCGGTGAAACAGAGCGTCCAGGTATTGGAATTGACGGACAAAATTCCGTCCACGGCGATATTTTTCGCGCCGTGGAAATCGAAAGCGCCCTTTTGAATGGAATCCCCGCCCATGCAGGCGGAAAAATCGACCGCTCCGTGACCGTACAGTTTGACGTTCTGCGTGCCGTTTGTGCGGAATACGGGAGAATATTTCCCCTCTCCGTCCGCGTACGCTTCGAGATAGGCGCCCGCTTCCAGATACACCCAGGCGTCCGAAGGAATGGAAACGGAGTCGACGAGATGCCTGCCCTTTTCGAAATAATATACGGTGTCGGCGTTTTTAAACGTCGTTTCTGCCATGGTATGCTTCTTTGCGGACAGACGCTCCACCGTCCAGCCCTCGGGCGCGGAAAATTCTTCCGCCTCCGCCAAATACAGCGTCAGCGCTTCCGCCCCTTTTTTATTGAACGCAAAGGTGAAGCTGCCAAAATCGGAAAGGCGCGCCGTCACCGTATCGCCCGAAATTTCCGCTTCCACGCCCCTCTTTTGGGGCAGCACCGCCACGGACGGCTTCGATTTGGAAAGCGCCGTACAGGAAAGCCGCGCCGTCAGCCTGACCTCCACCTCGAAATCCTTGGTTTTATCCGTTTTGGAAATGTCCGCATAGGCAAAGGAATGGACGCTCTTGGCGCATCTAGTCGCATACACGGGCACCTCTTTGCCGCCCACCGTCAACGTATAATACGGACTTACGATCATTCCGTTTTGCAAGGGAGCGTCGTGACTGACCGCGCCGTCCGTGACTTCCGCCGCATATGCGTCGACGTCGGAGATTTCCGAAACGCCGAACTCCACGCCCGTCACCTCGCAATTGACTTTTTGCCCGCCAGGCGAAGGAGAGCTGTCCGACGAAAGCGAAGCGCCTCCTCCGCCGCAAGCCGAGGCGCAAAACAGAAAGCCGCCTAAAAGCAGGGTGCAGATCTTTATAGTTCTCATTTTTTCTCTCCTTATTTGATGCGGGAACAAAGTTCAAAACGCCCGCGTTTTCTCCTTTGGATCGTTCGGATTTGGATTCCCGAAAAACGAGGGCTTCCAAAAAGCGCTTTTCTCCCGTCCCGAAAATTTTAACGCCGTCGAAGAAAGCGCCGAACTGCCCGATTGGAAAGAGAGCGCTTTTTCTCTCTTCAAAAGCCGCCCCCTCAAAAACTCTTTTTTTCCGAAAAAGCGCGGGGAGCGTTTGGGAAAATCTTAAAAAGCGTCTACTCCTCCCGGGACAACTTGTTCACTTTGATGCTGGAACGGGCGAAGCGCGCGCCGTCGTCGAGCGCGATATTCGTGTACTCCTCGTAATTGTCCGCCGTGATCTCCGCGCCCGCATAGCGGATATTGTCGAGATAGAGCGCCCCTATCGTGCTGTTTTGCCAAGTGGCGCCCTCTTTCAGGCGGATCACCACACTGAGGCAGTAGACGGGAAGATTGGTCTGAACCGCGTATTTTGCCGTAATATTCTCGAAATAAATATCCTTGATCTTGCCGCCCTCCCTTTCGTTATTGGCGCGGTTGAATACGCTCAAAAGGGCGCAGGAAGTCTTATATACCTCGATATTCTCAAAGTGGATATCCTCCCACGTGGAAGTCTTTACCGACCCCATCTGCACGGTGCAGCAGCCGAGGTGCTCGCTCCAAGAAGCCTGTGCGAAACCGATGGAATTATTGCGGAAAATCACGTTTTTTATGTCGTGTTTGGATTCGTAGATACAGCCGTAACCGATGCCCTTATCCGTCCAGACGCAGTTGTTTTCAAAGAGCACTCCGTCCGTGTAGCAATCGGAGTCGGTGGAATCGGTGAACGCCTTTATTTCCATCGCATCGTCGCCCGTGCGCACAAAGCAATCCCGCGCGCGGGAGTCCTTGCAGTCGGAAAACATCACCCCGTCCGAATACGTCCTGTACGAAAAGAACATACAGCGGGAAACTTCCACGTTCTTCGAATTATGGAAGCACATCGTCCAATTATTGGAATTGACGCTGACGAGTCCCTCTATTTCCAAGCCGTTCACTTGGGAAAAGCTGTACGCGCCCTTCGTCTTGCCGTCCCCGCCCATACAGGCGGAAAAATCGAGCAGCGCCCTGCCCAGAATCTTTACGTTCTGCACGCCCGAAGCGGAAACCGCCGCAAAATAATCGTTTGCGCCCTGTTCGTAAATGCGCAGCGAGGTGCCCCTCTCGAAATAGAGGATGCTGTCCGAGGGCAGGGAAATGCTCGTGACGTCGTACGCGCCTTCCTTAAAATAATAGAGGGTGTTTCCTTCCGTAAAAGTCGTTTCCTCCCGCGCGTACTTCCGAGGCTCAAAGACTTTCGTCTGCCATCCCGACGGCGCGGTGATCTCTGCCTTGGGCGCCACATATAGAGTGAGCGCCTGTTCCGCTTCTTCGTCGAAAGCAAAGGAATAGCTCCCGTAATCCTCTATTTTTGCGCGGACGACGCCGTCCTTGAACGAAGCTTCCACCTCGGCTTTTTCGGGCAGGACGACGACGCTTTCCTTTTCTCCCGCGAGCAGTTCGAGCTGTACGTCGAGAGAGAACGCTCCGTCCGTTTCCACGTCCACCCAGGCGAACGAGTGGATGTTATAGCCGCAGCGCGCCGAATATACGGGGACTTCCTTTCCGTCGACGAGCAAAGAATGCCACACGCCGTCTACAAAGCCGTAGGCGAGGGGGCCGTCGTTGCTGGCGCCGCTGCCGAGCCTAGTTTCGGCGTAAAATGCCTCCATATCCGCCTGCTTATTCACTTCCGCATATTCCAAGGGATAAACGTTGCAGTAGGCCGCTTCGCCGTCCGACGAGGAAGAGGAAGAGGCGCCGTTCGACGAGGAGCTTTGCCCCTTAGAGGAAGTGTCCGTCGACGTATCGGAAGGCGACCCGCCGCAGGCGGAAGAAAACACAAACAGCAGGCAAAGCGCCGCGCAAAGGGAAATTTTCGTCTTTTTCATATACACTCCTTACTCCTCGTCCGTCCGCGTGTTGATATGAAGGTACTTTTCCATGTTGTAGCCGCCCGTCACCTTATCCGAAATGTAGCCGTTTTCGAGATAATTGTCCTCCGTGAGCAGCACGCCGTTGGAAAGGATATTGTCGAGATACAGATCGTAAATAAAGCAATTTTCGCTGTCGTACGTGCGCACGTTGAGAAAAGCACCGTAATTCCGCGCGGCGGTAATATTTTTGAAATAAATATTTTTAACGATGCCGTATCCCTCGCCCCGACCGCCGCTGCCGCCGATGTAGACGTTGAGCAGACCGTCGTTGTGCGACATATAAACCTCGATATTTTCGAAGCTGATATTTTCCATCACGGCGCCCTTTCTATTCCCCATCTGAATGACGCAGCAGCCCAAATGATTGCTCCACGTGCCCAGCGCAAAGCCGACGGAACAGTTTTCAAAGCGCACGTTGCGGGTGTCGTGATTGGACTCGTAAATGCACCCGTAAGCGACAGCTTTATCCGTCCACGCCGCGTTGTTGCGGAAGAGCACGTTGTCCGTAAGCCCCTGCGCCGTCGTGGATTTCGTTTCGAACGCGTCGTCCCCCGTGCGGATAAAGCTGTCTTCGACGACGGCGTTTTTGCAATCGGAAAGCATGATGCCGTCCGCATATACCCGGTACGCGAAAAACAGGCAGTTTTTGACGGAGATGCCCTCGCAGTCGTTGAAACACAGCGTCCAGGTCTGCGAATTGATCACCGTGATTCCGCTGAATGAAACGTTATCCACCTGATTGAAGATCAGTCCGCCCTTATTGTTATAGTATCCCTCGGGCACCTCGCCGCCGCAGCAGGCGGAAAAATCGAGCAGCCCCCTGCCCGCCACTTTGACGTTCTCGCCCGCACCCGCCGTCATCGCAGACGACGAGCCGCCGCCTTCGGGCGGCATCACTTCGATATACGCGCCGCGTTCTAAGTAGAGCACGCAGTCGGAGGGAAGGGAGATTTTGTCCGTCTTATAGCGCCCCGCCTTGAAATAATAGACCTTTTCCCGCTGCGTAAATGCCGTCGCGGATTTTGTATCCGCAGACGAATAATCGCCGGGCTGCAAATATTCGATCTCATAGTCCCCGAACAGCGCCTGCGTATCCTCCTTTTCCGTCACGAACACCGTCAGCGCTTCCTCGGGCTTTTTATTGAAGGCAAAGGAATAACTGCCGAACTCTTTGATGACGGACGTGATCTTTTTATCCTCCAAGCGCGCGGAAACGCCGCTGCTTTCGGGCAGCACGACGACGCTCGGTTTTTTGACGGAGAGCACGGTGCTTGCGGAGAGAAGCGTCACCTCCGCGTTCAGCGCGAAATCCTTTGCCTTATCCGACACTTCCACGTCGATATAGGCGAAGGAATGAATGCCGTTAGCGCTCCTCGCCGCATACACGGGTACCTCCTCGCCGTTGATGGTCATCGTATAGTAAGGACTGTAAACGACGCCGTTGCGGGTGGGGAGATTCGTGCTCACCTCCCCCGCGTAGGCGGATATATCCGAAAGGCCCTCTATTCCCTCGTATTCGGTGGGATAAATGCGGCAGTTGGGTTCCACGCGTTCCTCGGACGAGGGCAAAGCGCTTTGGGAATAGGACGAATCCTCCCCTTTGCCGCCGCAGGCAGCGCCCGCGCACGCGAGCGCGAAACAAAGGGTGAGGCAGGCGGTTTTGAATATTCTGTTCATTCGCGTTTTTCCTCCTCGAAATTAAAGCTTCACTCCTTGACGGAGCCGATCATGACGCCCTTGACGAAATATTTTTGTAAGAAGGGATAGATCAAAAGGATAGGGGTGATGGACACGACGATCATCGCCGCGTTCTGCCCCTGAGAAAACAATTTGGTGCCGTCCAGCCCAATGTTGGGGTCCACGGGCGTTTCGCCCGCCATGTTGTTGAGGACGTTTCTCAGTTCCAGCGCCAGCGGATATAAATTGTCCGCGGTGGGCAGGAAAAAGGAGGGCCAGTACCAATCGTCCCATTTGCCGACGAGATACCAAAGCGCCACCGTCGCAAGCCCCGCCTTGGAAAGGGGTATCACGAACTGAAAGAGCACTCTGAACTCGCTGGCGCCTTCCATACGGCAGGACTCCAAAAGACTTTCCGGCACCTGCGAAAAGAAGTTGCGCAGGATGATCATATTGAACGTGTTGATGCCGAAGGGAAGGACAAGGCACCAGAGGTTGTTCAGCCCCATCATCGACTTCACCGCCAAATAGAACGGAATGATGCCGCCCGAGAAGAACATCGTGATGAGAATGACGGTAAAGCAGATTTTCAGTCCCGGGATGTTCTTGCGCGTAAAAGCATAGGCGCCGAGGGAAGTGAGCAGCATGGAATACAAGGTGCCGCCCACCGTGATGATCGCGGAAATCCCGAACGCTCTGGGCACCCGGCCCTGACCGAAGATATACTTATACGCTTCGACGTTGAAATCGCGCGGGATCACCATGAGATTGGCGTTGAGATAATCCGCTTTGGATGCGAAGGACAACAACAGAACGTATGCCACGGGAAAAATACAGATCAGCCCGAACAGCGTCAAAAGCGAATAGTTGATGACGTCGAAAACCGTGACTTTCGATTTAAATTTTTCTTTATGCTGCTCCGCGGGAGCGTCCGACGGTATCCGAGTTTTTTCTTCCATAGTATTCATGGCGCTCCTCCTTTAATCCAGCGAATACATACTGTATCCGTTTATTTTCTTGGTCAATAAATTGCCGCCGAACAGAAGTACGAAATTGATGACGTTTTTGAAAAGCCCCACTGCCGTCGCAAACTCGTAAGAGGGATTTTTTCCCTGACTCTTGGAATACACCAGCGTGTCGATGATCTCCGAAACGTCTAGAATCGTCTTATTATAGAGGTTATACACAGAGTCGAAGCCCGCGTTCATGATATTGCCCAGCTGCAAGATGAACATGACGGTGATGATGGGCAGAAGACTAGGGAAAGTGATGTAGCGCATATGCCCGAACCGCTTGCATCCGTCTATCGTCGCCGCCTCGTACAGGCAGGGATCGATTCCCGAAATGGCGGCTATGTAGATGACCGTCCCCCATCCCATGCCCTTCCACAATTCGGTGAGGATGAGGATCGGATAAAAATAAGAGGAATTTTGCAGGAAAGCCACCCTGTCTTTTCCCATGCCCGCGAGAATGTTGTTAAAAAGCCCGTCGTCCACGGCAAGGAGCTGCTTGACGATGCCGCCGATGACCACCCAGGAGATGAAATAAGGCAGATATACCATCCATTGCAGCGTTTTACGGTATTTTTGACTGTGCACCTCGTTGAGAAGAATCGCCAAAAAAATAGGCGCGGGGAAACAAAACACCAGCTTCAAAAGACTGATGACGATCGTGTTTTTCAGCGCCCGGAACATACTCGGCCGGGTAAAAAACTGTTCAAAATATTTCCAGCCGACGCCCGGACTGCCCCAGATGCCTTGCTTGGGGAGATATTCCTTCCAGGCGAGCACGATGCCGTTCATGGGTACGTAACTGAACAAAATATAAAAGACCATCACGGGGAGAAGCATCAGATAAATCTGCCAGCCCCGTTTCATGCGCCCCCATATTTTTTTGGCGCGTCCGCCCGTTCGATTCGGCGCGGAGGCAATCTTCGTCGAAGCCCGACGCGTCAGGCTTCCCGCGTTTTCTTTTTCTGCCATGTCTTCCTCCTTTTTCCTTTTGCCGCCTTTTTTCTATTCGTCCGCCAGCGTATTGATCTTTACGTTTCTCTTTTTCGACCAGGACGCATTGGCGTTCTCCACAGCGATTATCTCGGAATTGTCGATATCTTCCTCTTCAAGGCGCCTGCCGTTATGAAAAATCTCGTCTAGATACACCGTTCCCAGCTTACAGCCCGAGCCCACGTAAATGCGCACGGGGAAGCCGTAGCACCTCTTGGAAACGATATTGGAAAAATAGAGATTCTTCGCCTGACCGCCCTGTATGCCGTTGCCCTCCGGATCGCGCAGGGTGATATTGACGAGCGCGCAGTCGTTCTTATACACCTCGATATTTTCGAAAAAGATATTTTCCCACACCGCGTTTTTGTTGTTGCCCATCTGTACCACGCAGACGCCGAGCATGGGCGACCAGGTGGGCTGCGCAAAACCGACCGAACAGTTCCTGAATCGCACGTTTTTCATGCCGTTGCTGCATTCGTAAATGGCGCCGTAAGCGTTGGCTTTGTCCGTCCACACCGCGTTGTCTTCGTAAAGGATCGTATCCGTGCCCGAAGCGCCCGTCGACTTGGTTTCCACCGCGTCGTCGCCCGTGCGCAGGAAACAGTGTTTCGCGCCGCTGTTCCTGCAATCCGAGAGCATGATCCCGTCCGAAAAAGTGCGATAGCCGAGCAGCATACAACGAGAGATATCGACGTTTTCGCTGTCCGTAAAGCAGAGCGACCAACTATTGGAATTGATGGAAACGACGCCGGAAAATTCCGCGTTCGTCACCCGCGAAAAGGAAAAGACTCCCTTCACCTTGGAATCTCCCCCCTGAACGGCGGAAAAATCGAAAAGTCCCCGCCCCGCGATCCCGATATTCTGCGTGCCCGCGCTCCTCACCGCGCCATAATAGTCCCCTTCCCCGTCCGCATACACCTCCATATAGGCGCCGCGCTCAAACCACACGACGCTGTCCGAGGGCACGGAAATCGAAGTGATCTCATACCTGCCCGCCTCGAATACGTATGCCGTCCGGGAATCGGAAAAAGTGGTTTCCTCCCGCGTGTACCGCCCGGGAGAAAAACGCTCGATTTTCCAACCCTCCGGAACATTCAGCTCTTCCTCGGGCGCGACGTACAGCGTGAGAGCGCCTTCGGGTTTTCTGTCGAACACGAAGGAAAAACTGCCGTACGCCTCTATTGTCGCGCGGACGGTCTTTTCCGACAACTCCGCCGCGACGCCTGCGCTTTCGGGGAGAACGACGACGGACTTGTATGCGCTTTGCACGGTCAGGGAAACTTCGAGAAGAGGAGTTTCTTCCGATTTTGCCGCGTCTATCCAGGCAAAGGAATGAACACCTAAGCCGCAGCGGGTCGCATACACGGGCACTTCTATCTCGTTGACTTTCAGGGAAAACCAGGGAGAGGAAACGATGCCGTTTTCCACGGGATCGTCGTTGTTGACGCCGTCTTTTCTCACCTGCGCGGCGTAGGCGTCCATATCGGAAAGGGAGGCCACGCCCTCGTAAGAGATGGGAGCCACCTCGGAAAGAGGCTTCACCGCGCTTTCCGAAGAAAACGAAACGCCGTCCGAATTTTCCGACCCGGGCGTATCGCCGCAGGCAGCTGCCGAAAGAAAGACAAAAAACAGACCGATCCCCAATGCCGCCCGACGCAGTATCTTTTTCATCATTTTCCCTCCCTCAGCTTCTTTTTTCTTCCGGCGGAAAGTTTTTCGCCGGAAGAAAAATCGTGCGCTTTGTTACTTTCTCTTTTTTAAAGCGATCGCCGCCGCGACACCGAGGAGCGCCACGCCCGCGGAGATTCCCACCACGCTGCCGCAGCCGCTTCTTTCCGAATTTCCGACCGACCCGTTTGCGGACGTTCCGCTGTCAGAATCGGAAGTTACGGGCGTATTGCCCGCTTCGTATTTGGCATAGAGAGAAAGATCCGCGGGATTTTCGTAATCGAGCGCCGTAAACGCCTTGGTGAGAGCCGCGTCCGTATACCAGCCCACGAACGTATACCCCTCCTTATCAAAGTTTTTCAGCTTTTCGCTGCCCTGATAGCTGTATTTGCTCGTTCCGAGCTGCTCCGTCCCGTCGTAATAGGTGACGGTGAATTTCTTTGCGGAAGCCTCGATGACCACCTGCGCGCCGCCCGAAACGGAAACGTAATAGTTGCCCTCTTCGTCTTCGGGATCCCATTCCATGTCCATGCTGGAAACGCCGTCTATCTCGCTGTATTCCCCCAGCGTCGCCACTTTGAAAGTGAGCGCGTGCAATTCGTCGTCGATGGGAGTGCCCGGCGTATAGGCGTTGCCGTCCAGCTTGATCTGGGAAACGCGCACCAGCTTATCGTCGTATTCGAAGCGGATGGTATAGCCGTAATCCGCTTCCAGCATCAACTGATCCACATTGGCGTAAGCGGACTGAATATATCCCTTAATTTTGGTTTCGGACACGACGTACCAGGCGATCTTCGCGGAAATCTCGGTACCCGTGGAGAGGGTGATTTTCGTCTTTTGAGGAAGAACCTCGCTCATGATCACGTCCACGGTATTGACGTCCGTCGCCAAGAGATCGAATTGGGAAGTATCCACCGACTCGACGGCGGCAATATAGCGGGAGGCGCTCTCCGAGGTCGCTTCTTCGCCCCCATACAGTTTCTCGACGTTAGCCGCGGAAAGGGCGCTGTCATACACCCGGCATTCCTTGATGTCCACCGTCGCGTAACAGGTCGCCGCGATGCCCGTGATTTGGCACTGCGCGCCGAGCGTGAAAGCGTACGGATCCGAACGCCAGGAGAAAAACGTGTCCGACATCTTGATCGGCTCCGCTACGGCTTCGCCGTTGACGTATACGATGGCTTCGTTCTTGACCGCGTCGGTGCTCACCGTCACCGTCGTCCAATTCGTCGTGTCGCAGGTATATTCAAAGGTATTTGCCTCCATCCAGGCCTGTTTTTCGTCCAGCGAATTTCCCGGCGCCATATCTATATTGTTGACCTGAATCTCTATGCAGCCCTTCCAGGGCGTGATCTGAAAGGCGTCGTTATATCTGCCGACCGCAAGCATATAATGATCGCCCTGCCACTTGGAGTTGTCGCGGCGGAAGGTGATGGAAACGGTGTAGGAGTCCTCTATGAGATCGGAAAAATCCTTGCCTGAGTTTCCCAGCTGCGGGGCGTACAGACAGGCGCCGCGCTTGCCGCCCTTGTCTTCCGCGTCGCGGTCGCTGACGAGGGAAAGATAGTTTTCCCCGTCGCTGTCCTGTTTGATTTTGAGCGCTTCCTCTTTGTTTGCGGAAGTGTTGAGCGTCTTTAAATGGAACTCATTGCCCGAAGTATCTTTTCCGGGAAGGGAGGCGTCGTCAAATTCGTAAAGCGCCATGGGTTTGATGATCTTCGTTTCCTCTGCGGAAGCGGAAAAGGAGGCGGGAACAACCGCCAGACTTCCCGCGGCGAGCGCGAGCGTAAGCCCAAGACCGATTAATTTCTTCATGCTTTCATTCTCCTTATCTTTCTAATTTGGATTTTTAAAGCGGCGGGAAAATCAGTTCTTTCCCGTATCCGCTTTGACGGCATGACCGCCGTCGATGTAGCTGTTGTATTCCTCTATCATCTCATCGCCGCTGTACGATTCCTTATAATTCCTGACAAACGAATTCCATTTGCTTTGGAAGGCTTTGGAAACAATATAGAGATCGTCCCAGCCGAACGTCAAAGCGTTGTACGTCCAATCGGCGGGATTCCAGAACATATTTTTCTGATTGCTTTCCAAAACGGAGATGGTTTCTTCGAACAGGTTATGGCACTCGGTGAGATACTCGATGCCCGCTTCCGTTTGAAGATCGGGATAATCGGAGAAATAGGAATGCGCTTCGGAGCGCTCCTGGCGGGCGCAGATGATCTCCGCATTGGTGCAGGTAGTCACCTTGTAATGCATCGTCCAATCGACGAGCGCATAGAGCATCGTGGCGGTATCCACGCTGACGATGGTCTTATAGAAGCCGTCCTTATCCTTTTCGAGAAGGGAGGTCTTTTTCCCCGAAGCGTCCTTTTCGTAATGTACGCCTTCCACGCCGTATTGAAGCAGCTCGTATCCCTCGTCGCTCAAAAGGTAGTCATAGAGTTCGAGGCACTTGCGGATGCGGGAATTGCTGTTGTTGGCGTTGATGCAGAAGCCCTGCCAATAGCCCGCTTCCCCCGCGCCGTTCCAAGTGCCGTTTTTGCCCGCGGGAGGATCGCACATGGCAATTTTTGCCGTCGCGGCTTCGAGAGAGCATTTGTCCACCGCCATGATCCCCGAAACAAAATTATTCAGCCAATTGTGCGCATAGATCATGCCTGCCTTGCCCTGCACGAATCTGTCCTGCTTGGTGCCATTGTCCGCCGTCAGGGAGTCCTGGGACATATATCCGTCCGCGATCAGGCGGGTGATGAATGCCGTGGCGTACATGGAGCCTTCGGTGATGTCGCTGTGCGTGTATTTTCCCGTCGCTTTGTCCTCGACAAACTGATTCCAGCCCGTATCGAACGCCATATAGATCCACGCGTCCATGTCCTGATTGGATTCGGACATATAGCCGAACGTATCGTCCGCGCCGTTGTTATCGGGGTCGTACAAAGTGAACGCGCGGGCGAGGCGATAAAAGTCGAGCAGGGTTTCGGGAGTTTTGAACTGCCACTGCGCGCGCTTTTCCGCCGTCAGCTCCCCTTCGGAAGAGATCACGCCTTCGAGGATGAGCACGTCCGCGAGTTTATTGTTGAGATTGTCTATCCAATCCTGGCGCACGTACAGGGATTTCTCATTGTGCCAGGAAGAGGGGATAAACCACGTCTTGCCCCGCGCATAGGAAACATTGGAACGCATATAATCGAACTCCTGCATATGTTTGTAGATGTTCGGATAGTGTTCCTCGGAAACCCAATCGGAAATGGAGATGATATCCTCGTTTTTGATGAGCTTATCGAAAAATTCGGGCGCATTGGGACCTTCCGTTAGGAAGATGTCGGGCAAGTCGTTGTCCGATTGCAGCAGCGCCAGCTGATTCTGCCAATTGGCGCCCGAACTGTTCAGCGCCTCGATGTCGCAGCCGATCTGCTCTTTCAGCTTTTGATACACGGGCGAATTCGCCTGGCGTGCGTTGTTGAAGGCCGCCCAATCGTTTTTAAAGACGGTGATGGACTTGACTTCCTCGTCGTCGATTTCCGAATAGGCGCCGCCGCCCGAATCCGAGTTGTTATTTCCCCAGCTCGTTTCGGAATCGCGCGGAGCGCACGCGGCGACTGTCAGCGCAGCGACCCCGCACATCCCTAAAGCCAGCATTCTTTTCAAAAATTGCATATGAGAACCTCCGTTGTTTTCAATTTCCAAAGCCGCCGCCCTTTCCTGCGGCAAACTCCTCTTTACAAATTTATCCGTCTGCGCCGCGGGAAACGTCCCCGGGAGGCGAACGCAGACGGAAGTATTTTTCTCGCTCGCACGGATCGCCCTTACCGTTTCCGCCCGCAAGCCGCGCTCTTCCACGCGCCGTTTTTTCGCTTTATCAGTCGTTCTTTCTCTTTTTGAGAAGGAGCGCCGCCGCTGCGCCGAGAAGCGCCAAGCCTGCGGAAATCCCCACCGTGCTGCCGCAGCCCGAACTTACTTGGGAAGAGCCGCTTGCCCCCGACGAGGAGCCGTCCTGCGTGGAGGAATCTTTCTCGGAAGAAGAAGAGGAGGAGGATTCGGGAGGGGTCACCGCGCCCGCTTTAAAGGTCGCCTTCACCTCCGTGTCCCCGCTGACGACGAAGCTGTAAACGCCGTCTTTCGCAGTGATCGCCGTGCCGTTGACTTTGACGGTATCCACTTCGTAGCCGTCCTCGGGAGAGAGTGTGAGCGTCACCGTTTCGCCCGCTTTCGCGGCTGTTTTGTCCGCGCTGACGGAGCCGTGTCCGCCTTCCGTCGAACAGGTGATCGCGTGCGTGATCTCCGTAAATTTGACCTCGATTTCCGCATCTCCGTCCACGACGAAGCTGTAAACGCCGTCTTTCGCCTCGATTGCCGTGCCGTTGACTTTGACCTCCGCTTTATATCCTTCCTCGGGAGTCGTCGTCACGACGACGGTTTCTCCCGCCTTTGCGGACGCCTTATCCGCGCTCGCCGTACCGTGGGAACCCGTCACGAAACAGTCCACCGAATACACCGCTTCCGTAAACGTCGCCGTCACTGTCATATTTCCCGTGATTTTAAAGGTGTATTTGCCCTCGTTGCGGGTGATTTCTTCCCCGTTGACGAACACTTTAGAAAGGACGTAATGAGCGTTCGGAGTCGCCGTCACTTCGATCACGGTGTCGTATGTTCCCTTGCCCGCGCTGAACGTCAGCGTGCCGTTCTCCACTCCTTCGCCGACGGACACGGTGTATTCCACGGCTTTGAACGTCGCGTTTATCTCCACGTCGCCGTCCGCAAGCGTCACCGAATATTTACCGTCCGCGCCTGCCTCGATCGCCGTGCCGTTGACCGTGACGGCGTCCGTTTCGTAATGGGAAGAAGGGGTGAGCGTAATTTCAATGACGTCGCCCGTCACGCCGTATCCCTTAGAAACTTTGACTCTGCCGTTTTCGATTCCCGAAGCCACCGTCACCGAGAAGGCGGGGAGCATTTCCACGGTCTTCGTCACGTTCGTCCTATCCGTCAGCACGGAAGGAATGCCGAGCCCTATATCCTGCACGTGTCCGTAGGCAGTCCATACATCGCCGTCCGCCGCTTTTTCTATCTTTGTCCAGACGACGGGAACGTCCGTTTTCGATTCGTCGGACATCGTGCCCTTTACCGACGCGCTGCCCATACAGGCGAGCATCTGCGCCTGCGTCATTTTATCGTAAAGGGGAGCCGTGAGAACTTTATCCTCTGTAAACGCCATGGTAGAAGCGTCCACGCTTTCCAGCCACGTCTGATTGACAAGGCTGTTCGTCTTGATTTTCTGCGTTTCGCCCAGCGTCTTCACCTGCGCCGCCGTGAGGGCGAAGTCATAGAAGGAAACGTTTTTAAGATTGCCCGTAAACGCCTGATAGAGATTTCCCCAGACAGACTCGCCGCCGATGGAAAAACGCATATTGCCGTCTTTCAGATTGAAGGTTTCGGGCACGTCGTAAGAATACTTGCTCGCCGCGCCGTCCAGATAGACGATCATTTTTCCGCCCTGCTGCACCGTGAGCGCCACTTTATGGTAAGCCGTGCCGACGTTGCCGATCTCCACGCCCCAAAACGCGTTGTCGTGTCCGTCGATATCGCTGACGGGTCCCGCGCCTTTATCCACGACCGAACCCGCCGAGGAAAATCTCAACAGGTCGCTTCCGCCCGAAAATTGGAAGGTAGCCCACTTGGTGGCGGTCCAATCGTTCCAGCCGAAACTGATGGGAGATACCCAGTCCGACGGCTTATTTTCCATCTGCACTTCGAAGAAGAGAGTGAACGAGGTGAGATTTTCGGAAATGTCGGAAGCGTTATTTTCCGGGATCAGTCCCGCCGTGCCGTTGAAAGTAGCGACGCCGTTATTCACCGCCACCGTACCGTTCGATTTTCCGTCCGCGTCGCGCACGACCAGGTCGAAATTGCCCATGGAGTCCTTTCCGGGGTTCGCCGCGTCCTTGAATTCGTACTTGGCGAGCGGGGTGATCTCCGTCGCCGCGGTGACGCCGATTTTCGCATACGCCTTTATGTTATCGGGATTATAGATGCCTTTGAGGGTGCCTTCCAGATAGATGCCGTCTTCTTTCGTAACGACGTTGTCCCAATAGGCGAACGCGAAACGGGAACTTTCATCGTTCATGGTCGCAGGGACTATCGTATAGGCGGGAGCCGTCTTTAAAATCTCGTCGTTAGAGGCGCCTTCCGCCACGATGACGGAGGAGGAAAGATCTTTGCCCGCGGCGGTCGCTTTGGTAAGCTCTGTGCTCGTCAGCTGACCGTCCGCCCAATAAGACGCGACTTCCGCCGCCGTCATGGAAAAGTCGTAAATGCTGACGGCGCCGATCTCGCCCTTATAACATTCGTCGGCGCGCGCCGCGCCCCATACGCAGGAAGTTCCGATACTGAAAGACATCAGGCTTTCTTTTAAATCCCAGTCTTCGGGAATCGTATAGTTATATTTGGAAACGCCGTCCAGATAAACCGTTGCGGTTCCTCCTACTTCCACCGTCAGGGTAATCTCATAGGTGGTTCCCTCGGCGACGGTATTGGAAATTTCCTTTCCCCAGTCGCGTCCCGTCGTTGCGTCGCCGCCGCCCTGCGTACTGAATCGCAGCGGATTTAAACCGTCGCCGTCCGCTCCTCCCTGTCCCAGAGTAAACCAGCAATACTTCGTCGCCGACCAACCCGCCCAGCCGAACCCGATAGGACAAGTGCGTCGGTTTTGCTTCTCGGGAGTCATCGTAAAGTTCATGGTGAAGCTTCCCAGCGCTTCACTCACGTCCTTTTCTTCCGAAGGCGAAATCAAGCCGCAGTTTCCGTCAAATTTAACGCCTTTGTCGGTTTTTTGCAGCGTACCTTCGCCACCCTTTACGAGATTCCAGTTGCCCATGGAGTCTTTGCCGAGATCGGAAGCGTCTAAAAACTCGTATTTGGCGATGGGTGCCACCACCGTCCCCTCGCCCTCCGCGTCCGCGCCGACGAGTAGCCCTCCCGCCGTCGCGCTGGCGGAAAGCGCGAAGGTGCAGACCGCAATCAACATTCCTTTCCACTTCTTTGTGAACATATCATGTTCCTCCTTAAAACTTTAATTATCTTCCCGCGAAGCGGTGGCTCCGCGTTCGTCTTCCTCTATCAAGATTTTTTAATTACGTAATACGTGTGTATTACGTAAAACAGAGGCGCCTCTGTTTTACGTAATACGTGTGTATTACGTAAAACAG
>ERZ809074.1445-NODE-1445-length-30793-cov-7.393031_pt1 | contig 30793 bp, 33 predicted proteins | sample MGYA00520795_ERZ809074 | MGnify/ENA primary metagenome ERZ809074 (study PRJEB31570, sample SAMEA3212989) | Homo sapiens | biome: human-gut; feature: human gut; material: fecal | place: Sweden | collected 2011 ...
AGTTAGACTATTTTTTTATTTCTCTAGGTATTTTCCAAACCGTAGGCCTTGTTGTTGACTTTTTTACAGGGGGCATATTTACCAATTCTTTTCAAGTTATAGCGGATGATGCGGAGGGCCTTATTGAAACGGGACGCTATTGTTTCTTGGCAGAAGCACCTACAACATTTGGCGTATATTATGCCTTATGTATGATTATGTGTATGAAGGAATTCTTAAGGGAGCCATCAGTGTCAAGAAAATATGTACTGCTTATCATTGCTGTTTCTTTTCTAGTTGGAGCCTGGTTTACAGGTTCTCGACAGATAGTATTTGTATTAGGTCTTGTTTTTGCATTGTCACTTATATATTGGTTGGTATCTTCCCGGAAAGGTGTTATCTCCGTTTTGTTGCTTGGCTTAACAATCACACTTGCAGCTCCCACTGTAATTTCGAAACTGTATAGCGATTCTGCTTATGAGGAAAGGTATTCAGAAGATTCTGTCAAAGAAGACATTAGGTATCAATGGTGGAGAGAAGGAATGCAATATTGCATCTTCGATTTGGACATCAAACGAATTTTTATAGGAGAAGGGGTTGGTTATGCACATGGTCAAAAAGCGCTTCCAGGGGAAAGAATTGGCAGGCACTTCGAAAACTCCATATGGACCCGAATGAGTGAAACAGGTATTATTGGAATTTGGTTATTTTTTTTCCCAATATTAATTGTATTGAAGAATTTCAAAATTAGATCATCTATAGATGTACTTACTTTGTCTGCAATGCTAGGCTATTTGTTTGTCAGCTATGTTTCACCGAATGGTGAACATCAAACATCTCAGATGTCTCTATATTTAGTTTTTGGGCTTTATTTATACAGGAAGTTCTATCAAAACAAGAATGTGAGAATATGAACATACCCTATAAAATGCATGATGAAAACTTGCATAGATTAATTATAGTTTGATATTGTCAAGGGTTCATAATAGTACTGGGGTTCTTGGACATACTTCAAATCCTGAGCTTTTTCTCGGTTTATATATTCTTTCCACATACCTCTATTTTTCATAGCTTTTGGTTGGGTTACTAATTATATTTTGGGGGATACAATAAGAGATTTTAAATCTAGAAGATCCATAAGTACAATGGCTTATATATAATATAATCAATTATTGTTCTGGCTATCTTTGATTCTAAAATAATTGTATCATTTGAGTCTTGGATTAGATTCGGTTGGTGAAGAAATGCTTGATAGCTTATTCCTGTACTATATCTTTTCTCTTTTCTAAATCGGGTAATTTGTTCAATTCAGAAAAGATAAAGTGTGCCATTTCATTCCACATTGCACATAACACAAGAATCTGTTCGCAAATTTTGCAAGCTGTTGGTATAAAGACATACGTAGTCGTAGCGTTTTCTCAGATTACTATTGTTCTGATTAACACATATGGGACACAGAATATGTGTATTAAATACGCTCTACTTATTGTGGTTTTAGCGACCAACCTTAATTGAAAAATTGCATGAATAGAATCACAAAGACAAAGATCTTATGATTCAAAGAATATATATAGCCACCATTCTTCCTGAACATTTGATAGCGAAGCACAAGCTGTCGTTTGCAGCTTGCAATTTCTCTTTCAATCTAATGAGTGGTGGTTGGTTCAATAAGACATATTCCGTTTTGCCCCTATACACAGGTGGTGAGATGGATAGAGAAGCGTTTGAGGACGAACGCTTTGAATTGGTGTATAACGACCTTCGCAAAAAAGGAGGAAACTGGAAGAAATTGGCAGCCTTGAAGGAACAATGCACCATTTTTAAGAGAATACCTAAAGGATCAACAGTGTGGTATTATAACCTGAGTACACTCAATGCGTTGCTATTTGTCCTTCTCAAGATATTCAAACCATCCGTTCAACAGAATGTGATTGTGCTTGATTTTACGCCTGTGGTTAGTGGATTTGGGCTGAGTCGCATATATTTGAAACTAATTAATGCGGCACATGGACGTATTTGCCTCGCAAATTCATCATTGTTCAAAAATGAGAAATCTGCAATACTTCCAGGTGTGGTTCCCAACAACGAAGAGATGCTTCCATTGATAAGTATGCCTACAAAGAGTTTTCTTCTATCAGGAGCAATAAATGAGACCATCGCTCAGACCTCTATGGTGCTTGAAGCATTTGCTCAACTCCCAGATTGTGAATTGCATGTAACTGGTATTGGCGACACAAAATTGGTAGAAGAATATGCTGCAAAATATCCTAATATTCATTGGTATGGACAGTTGCCTTTCAATAAGTATTTAGAGTTGCTGCACAGCATAACTTTCCAATTGAGTACACGCGATCCGAATATGCCTGAGAACCAGTGTAATTTTCCGAGTAAGATTATTGAATCGCTTTTGCACAATAGGATTATCATCTCAACAATTGAGTATATGCAGTTAGACGGTATCAAGTATTTCAAGGCTTCATCTCAGCAGGAGTTCTTTAAACAGCACATCGCTGGTATTGCCCACATGAGCGAAAAATCTTTGATGGGGTACGCCAATCAAGGTAAGAAGGTGGCTGAGATGTTCAGCACAAAAGTATGGAATGAAACAATGGAAATGATTGAAAGCAAATAATGGAAATACTGAATATCCCCATCTTGGTGATGCTGATTGCAGCCACTGTTTACATCTCGCAAATAATTACCCCCCCCCAAAAGCTACGTTTAGAGTTTCTTTCTCTGGATTATACCACTGCGATAAAAGGAATCGCCATGCTTATCATCATGCTCGGGCATTGCTCTGGGCACTATGTCGGTGGAAGGTTGCTGACTCCGTGTGGGGGTATCGGTGTTTCGCTTTTCTTGATTGCATCTGGTTATGGTCTGAACGAATCATTTTTAAAGCATAGATTGGCTGACTTTTGGAAGAAACGAATTCTTAGGGTCTGGATGCCATACGCTTTAATCACATTGATTGCTGTCCCTTTTTGTTGGGTATCATGGAGTGATTTTTGGCAGCAGATTGTTTGTGTTCGTTGCCTGTATTGGTTTGTGCCATACGTGCTCGGATGGTATGTGGGGTTTTGGTTCCTTTCCAAATGGTTTCCCAAATTCAGATTGTCTATTATGTATGCCTTGGGTATTTCTACCCTTTTCTGGATGTCTGAGTTGCAAGCGGAGCAAGCGTTGGGATTTGCCACTGGAGTTGTGATGTCGGAACATAAGACATGGTTTCGAAGCATAATGCATGTAAAAAAACTGGTGGTAACAATCGCTTTGGGATTCTTTTTATTTGGATGCTGTTTCTTGATACTGAAACAAATACCAATGATACGCGAATGGGCGGGTACGTGGGTCTTCAATTTGTGCCAAACACTCGTGAAGTTCCCTTTGTCTATGGCAATCGTAGTCGGCATGAATCTATCGCCACGGACTGTCCGAAATCCTCTGCTTATCTTCACAGGTACCATCGCCTACGAGCTCTACCTAGTGCATTTTAGATTCTATACGTTGATAGGCGGAAAATTATGGCCGGCAATAGTACTCTTTGTGGGGGCATTCCTTGTATCGTGGATATTCCACACGTTGATCATAAAAATCAATAACGCTATCTTATGGGGCGACAAAAATAGAAGTTGAGAAATGAAAATTGTTTTTTTCTCTCATTCTCAACAACCACCAGGCGAATGTAGCTGATGAGTTGTGGGAACAGACGGAGCATCTATATCGCTTTGTCGAGCTTGCCAATCTGAAGGCTGAACACAGGAAAGGGGATACGCGCAATTATGACACTTGCCCCTATCTGCTTAGAGCGTGGAAATCGGAAGCGAATTGGCAGAAGGCCATGAAGCTGGCACGTACGGCGGAATGCTGTGTGTTCAGTGGAGTGCAGGCTCTTCCTTTCCAAAAAGAGCGGATGAAGTTGGGCTTGCAGTCATTCGATATGAGTGAGCGTTGGCTGAAACAAGGGATAAAGAATATTTTATCACCAGCCATCAGCAAAATGTTTGGGGCATATTGGTTCGGCGGTTGGAAGAATAAGCCTCTTTATAAACTCTGTTGCAGCGCCTTTGCTGCAGGAGACCACTATCGCCTTAGCATGTACAAAGGCAAATGCTACAAATGGGGGGGGGTATTTTACTTCTTTGCCAGAAGTTGACTCAAATTATTCCAGTGGATTCAACACCAATGTGGAAACATCCGGAACTCCCCATTCTGATGGCTCATAACCTAAAAAAGAGGGGTACAACTTTTGTTAGATATGTTTGGAAGTGGAGCATACGAGGAGCTGTCTAAAAAGTTGGTCGGGAAGCTCGGTGTAGAGGATGTGGTACGGTTTAGGGGCACGATGTCTAACGATGCGCTCATGAAAGAAATGAGGAAGCATGACATTTACCTCTTTACGTCTGACTGTAACGAGGGATGGGGAGCAGTAGCCAACGAGTGTATGGCGAATGGTTGCGTACTTGTGGCAAGTGATGCGATAGGCAGTGTACCTTACCTTGTTAGGAATGGAGAAAACGGAATGGTATTCATAAGTGCTTCTGCAAAGACCAGTTTCGAAAATCCTGACAAAACAGCGTTGGATGACCTTTCGGGAAAAGTAGAATGGCTTTTGAACCACAAGGATGGCATGAAGGATATGCAGCATAAAGCGGCATATACCATGCAGGAGTTATGGAGTCCTAAACGTGCTGCTCAGAACCTTCTCAAATTGATTGATGCACTAAAAGATGGCAGGGAATCCTTGATTGAAGAGGGCCCTTGCAGTAAAGCGTGATTTATGGTACAAGAAAGAAACCAATGGATGGATATCGCCAAGGGCATCACAATCATACTGATGGTGCTTGGCCACACCTCAATACCCGATATAGCTTCAAGGTTTATTTGGTCGTTCCACATGCCATTATTTTTCATAGCCTCGGGATGGATGACAAACTGGAGAAAGTGCTCCTGCTTCGGTGAATATTTGACAAAGAAAGCCAAGGGCATCTTACTGCCATTTATGGTTTATTCCGCTATTGTCCTGCTTATCTTTGACTGTCTGATCGGGGGGTATTTTGAAGCATTGGTTAACACATGGTTGGGAAGCTTATGCCTTGTGGTTTATACCAGTATTGTTTTTGGCCTCTGTAATCGGATGGCTGGTGAATATGTGCCCGAATAAATATTGGCGATATGGTATGATGAGTATGATGCTGGTTATTGGTTGTTTGTTGTCATATTATCACTGCAATTTGGCATGGACGCTGAGTTCTGTTCCATTCGCGACTTTCCTCGTATTGCTCGGATCGGAGTTGAGACAGCAGCAGAAATGGATAGAAGAACCGAGATGGTGGCTGATGATTGGCAGTTTTGCCATGGCATTATATATCTCACATTTTTGGCGTCTGGATATGTGCTTCAATCACATTTTACCGATTGTGCCACTAACCTTAGGGGCAGTAGCCGGTACGCTGATGATGTTCACCCTCTCTTCGTATATAGTTAGATACACAAAGTTGCTCTCTCGTGTTTTTCAAGCCGTGGGGCGTGAAACGTATGTGGTAGTGGCGTTCTCACAGATTACCATCATGCTCTTAAATCAGTACTTCACGCTGAATGTGGCGGTGAAGTATGGGGTGCTGATAATAGTGCTTGTGCTTTTGGTATTCTTGAAAAATGCAGTTAATAGGATTTTAAGATTCAAACTGTTATAGATAGTTATAGATAAATGAGGCGTAAATGGGTTTATGTTTCATAGTTCCAACGCTTCATGCTCATTCGGTAATCCTGATGAATTGGCACTTGACTCTCTTTGCGAGAAAGTTGAATGGCTGTTGGAGCACCCTACCAAAAGAAAGCAGATGCGGCAGAATGCGCAACGAGTGATGCAGGAAGTGTGGTCGCCTGTAAATGCCGCAAAATCACTTTTACAGTTGATAGATGATTTGAAAAATGAAAGGATAGTTATGTTCTGGACAGTCCTTGTTGTAAAGCGTAATATATGGTAATATCGAAGTATAATTCTCAAAAGATTAAGGTCCTCAATCTCGTACTGATTATGATGGTTGTTTATATCCATAGCTATTATTTGGAGGCAGAGAACGGATATCCAATAGCATTGGGTTTACAAAATATAATGAGTGGATGGGGGCTATGTTGCGTGGGAAACACAGCGTTCTTTCTTTTCTCTGGATTTTTATTCTTTAATGGGATTTTATCTGCGCAAGATTGTTATCCAAAGATAAAGAAACGAGTATATTCGTTACTTGTTCCGTATCTCATCTGGAACGTCATCTTCATTCTATGGTATGACGTACTACAAAATTTGCCAGGAATAGGAGGTTATATCAATAGCGATATGGTGGGAAGCCTCACGAAGAATGGTTTGCTTGATGCTTTGCGAGTGCTGTATTGGGAACCTGCAAATTTTCCGCTTTGGTTTGTGCGCGATTTGATGATTATGGTGGCAGTTTCCCCATTGCTCTATTATCTCATCAAGTATCTTAAATGGTTTACTCCAATCCTGCTTGTAGCAATATCTCCATTTGTTAATATTCACGTATCACCTTTCTTTATTCTTGGAGGCTGCATCGCTATGCATTCTTCTTTGGAAAAAGTGCATAAAATTACGAATGGGGCCATATTCTGGTCATCTACTTTTATTTATGTGGCCAATGCCATCGCTCAAGTGTTTACAGATTATCATCATCCTTACCTTACGTTTGTGGTATGTCTATGTGGTATAATCACTGTTTCGAGACTCTATGATTGGATTGCTTCAAGCCAATCTCTAACCTCTAAACTCACACCTTTGAACTCACTCCTCGGTTACAGCTTCTACATCTACCTTTTTCACGAACCTGTATTCAATATCATCAAGAAGATCGGTTTGAAGGTACTTGGAGCTCATCAGTGGTCACTGATACTGTTATACTTAATCAATCCGCTAATTATGTGTGCTATTGCTATCATGGTAGCAAAACTCCTACAGAGATTTGTGCCTAAGGTTTATAGCGTACTCGTTGGAGGAAGATAAATGTCTCAGAAAATGGATAAGTTCCACTTGAAAACTAGAAATTATTAGAACTTACCATAAAACAATCTTTGAAGTAATTTTCCAGTGAAAACTATGTCAGTTCTATTCATATCAACTATAGTTCCAGACCGCGAGGGATATTGGACATCAGCCTTTGGACGTACTGGTTTCAATGCCGTTCAAGGTGTGGGGCTTAGTATGGCAGATATCGTCGGTAACGAGAATATCGAGTTCGTATCAATGCCTACTTACCAGTCATACCCCCATGGCCCATTATGAATTAAGGGGAAGACCAACCCAGAACTAAACGTGCGTGTCATATCTTGTGGTAAGGGAATCGATGTTCCGAAGATAGAGGAAGCTGCAAAAGCCGATAGCCGTATTGAATATTTTGGAATGTTAACGCAGGATGAATTATTCAAGGTATATGAGGATGCAGATGTTCTCTTGAATCTCCGTATAGAGGAGGAAGAAGATTTCCATTTTCCTGGCAAGTTGCTAGAGTGTCTGTCTATGGGTAAGCTCGTTGTCTCAACACCTATCGCTCATGCCAAACGTGACTATGGCAGATATATGAAAGTTTTGCACGATGTTACACCCGCAGGTCTCGCCTCGTTAATGAGAGAAATCGTTTCTACTCCGAAGTCCGATTTATATGAACCTGGTATGGAAGCTCGAAAATACATGCTTGAAAACCGAATATGGGAAAAGCGTACTCAGGAGATAATGGAAAATATAAACCGTAAATAGTAATGATACCCAACATCAAGTCTATAATAAATGAAAACAGGTCAGTCAAGGTGGTTGCATGGTATTTGTACCGTTTACTGAAGCGTAACACTTGCAAATGCTATGGCCGCAATAATATGCTTTGTCTTATGGCTGACAGTTGGAGTTGATAATGATAGTAGGTAGTTGAAATTATAAAGTATTAATATTTATGTATGACATTACAATAGGGAAAACCACAAATGAGAATGGAAGTTCTCTCTTTTCAGAAGATACACAGATATACGTTGAGAAACTTACCCTTTGTAGTTGGGAGGAGCATTGTGTAGAATGTAGTCCTCCCTATTGCTACAATAACTGTAAGATGTATCAGAAACGAGTTGACGGCTGTTGTGTTCGTATGCAATATGCAATCCAAATGGTAGAGGGTATTGATGGTCCTTTGGGATATGGTATAAAATGTGAGTTCCGCAAATGGGCAAAAATAGAAACCATCTATTCAGGGCATGAGGTGTCAATTGCAGATAACAAGCAAATTGACCGATATAACATATACGCTTCGAAGTTGGCATTCGGTAAGTATGGATATAAGTTAGTGGATGGCACGCGAAGACATTTGTATGCTAAGGCACAACCTTCTGGTGAGCGTGTTGCAGATATGTTCTATATTGATTGTTACCTTGCAGAAAAGCAGGAAGTTCCTCTCCTTGTGCAGATGGATAATGAAGATAGAATTTACTATAGTCACATTCACACTCTAAACAAAGGACAGAATATCATAAGAATACCAATTAAAGATTTACCTGCTGGTGCTCGCGTGTTTGTTACGCCATTAGAGGAAACTAATACTGTAATCTATTTCCGGTGGCTAGACTTTATCAAAGAAAAGAAGGACGCTGCCTCTAAGTCAGAAGGCTATGCTCCTAAGGTGAAGGTGGTTGCATGGGATTTGGATAACACCTTATGGAAGGGAACTTTGGTTAATGACAGCAATGTGGGATTAAATCAAGCAGCCTTGGTTGTTATCAAAGAATTAGACAGAAGGGGAATACTGAATACCATCTGTAGTAAGAATGATGAAGCAGATGCTTTGGCTAAAATAGAGGAGTTTGCGTTGCGTGATTATTTCCTTTATCCAGCTATAAATTGGGGACAAAAGAGTGAGAACCTGAAAGCGATAGCCGAGCAACTGAATTTGGGAATAAATTCATTTGCTTTTGTTGATGATAATGTGCGCGAAAGAGAAGAAGTAAGTCAAGCTCTGCCTATGGTCAGAGTCTTCGCAGATACTGAAATCAGCGACTTACTAGGAAAGGATGAGTTTGATGTTCCTGTCACCGAGACAAGTAGAAAACGCAGATTGCTATATATGGAGGATGCCAAGCGCAACACTTTGAAAGCTTCTTTCAGTGACAACTATGATGAATTCCTTCGCAGCCTCGAAATGGTGCTAACTGTAGAGAAGATCAATGAGGAGAACAAGAATCGTTGCTTTGAGTTATTGTCGCGAAGTAATCAGTTGAACCTATCAACAAATCGCTATACAGCAGAAGAGTATGATGCGCTTTTGAGGGATCCAAAGAATGTATGTTTAGCATTCAGAGTAGCTGATAAATTTGGTGATTATGGTATTGTTTCGTTTATGTCTCTGCACCTTGATGGAGCTAAGGCTCGTATAATGGATTTGGTGATTTCTTGTCGTATAGCAAAGAAGAAGGTGGAGAATGCAATAGTTCGTTCGCTCAAACCCATTTTGTTAGAGAAATGTGTTGAGTCTATTGAAGCGCAATTGATTGTAACGAAGAAAAATAGTCCGCTGGTCAATGTGTTCAGAGACTTGCCGTTTGATATAGTAAGCGAAAGTCCCGAACTTATTCATTATCTTCTTAAGGATGTAAAAACAATAGGGGAGGACAACATTATTGAAATCAAAAATAACTAACAGGTAGTTATGACGATAACTTATTTTTTTCTAACACTCAATCATCACGAGGCTCCAGTTGTGGATGAGTTGTATAGACTGATTGGTAACAAGCTAACTTTCGTTGAATTGGTTGACACGTCTAATGATAAAGATGGTAAGAAGGGAAGCAACGAGGATTACTCAAATAGGCCTTATTTGCTAAAGGCTTGGGAATGTCAGGAGAATGAACAAAAAGCCATTGAATTAGCTCGTACATCTGATGTCGCGATGTTCTGTGGCTTTCCATCGCTAAAATATCAAATAGAAAGACTGAAGGAAAATCGTTTGTCGTTTGAGGTTAGCGAGCGTTGGCTGAAACGCGGTCTTATTGGCATGCTATCTCCGAGATTGCTGAAGGTATTCCTTAACTATCATCTTCGCAACTGGCGGAAGCGTCCTCTGTATAGACTGTGCAATAGTGCATTTGCTGCAGGAGATCACTACAGGATAGGTATGTACAAAAACAAATGTTTCAAATGGGGATATTTTACAAGTGTTGGTTTGCTCAACGAAAAAGAGGTTTTTGATTGCGAAAAAAAAGTTGAAACATTCCCGGATGTTTCCACATCAGAAATCACACCACTTATGTGGAGTAGTAGATTTCTGATGTTGAAACATCCGGAACTTCCTATTCTATTGGCTGAAAAGTTGAAAAAGAAAGGATACAAGTTCCATCTTGATATGTATGGAACTGGGGAATTAGAAAATGCCTCAAAAAAATTGGCTGAAAGATTGGAACTTAAAGACTGTGTTACATTCCAAGGAGAAGTTCCTAACGACCAATTACATGAAGCTATGCGAAAGGCTGAGATATTTCTCTTTACTTCCGACCGACATGAAGGTTGGGGAGCCGTGGCTAATGAGAGCATGAGCGAAGGCTGTGTGCTTGTAGCGAGCGATGCTATAGGCAGTGTCCCATACTTGGTTTCAGATGGTTTCAATGGATCCACTTTTCATAGCTCCAAGGTTTCATGCAGTTTCAAGAATCCTGATGAGTCTGCCCTTGATACTCTTAGTGAAAAAGTAGAGTGGCTTCTTGACCATCCTTTAGAAAGGAAACAAATGCAGCAGAATGCAGTTAAGCAGATGCAAAAAGTCTGGTCACCTGCTAATGCAGCAAAATCGCTTCTTCTGTTGATTGACGACCTGAAAAATGGCAGAGGAACCTCTATAAAGGAGGGACCTTGTTCAAAAGCATAAATTATTATGAATATACGAGAACTAATAAAACTGAGTTTGATGGAGTTATCATCGCTTCTCCATCACAACCATAAGAGTAAGATACTTTTCTATCACGACATCTATACATCTATTAATTATAAGGCTTCGGATGCTGATGTTTGCATGGGTACGCACCTGGAGATGTTCAAACGTCATTTGGAAGTGATCCGTAAGGAAGGTTACACAATCGTTCCTCGCATCTCAGATCGAGAGGGGCAGGTTGCCATCATGCTGGATGATGGATTCCGAGGTATCTACGAATGTCGTCAGTTCTTCTATGACAACAACATCTTTCCTACCATCTTCCTGGCAGTAGAACTGATAGGCAAGGAGGGCTTTCTGACAAAAGAAGAAATTCTCGACCTGCAGGCGCATGGGTTCATCTTTGAGTGCCACTCGTGGAGTCACAAGGATCTCACCATCTGGAATGATGAAGATCTGAAATGTGAGTTAGGCGAATCAAAGAAATATCTCTCTGAGCTGCTCAACAAGCGTGTGACAGAGATGTGTCTGCCGATAGGCTATTTCAACGACCATCTACTCGAACAACTGAAGGCGTATGGTTACGAGAAAGTCTATAGTAGCATCCCTGGTAACTATTACGAACCAACAGTTGGCGGTATGATGACCAGAAACCTCGTGCAGTTTGCATCACCCCTTGAGGTGAAACTGTTGGTGCGAGGAGGGAATGAGATGATCAAGAAAAGATACGAAAGTATGCATTACAAGATTTAGTCTATCAATAATTTGAGAATTTAAGAATTTTCCTCTTTGGTTGTCCAGTAAAAAAAATAATTTCCTAATTCTCTAAACCTGGATATAAAGGAAAAGAATATGAAGACATTACAAACAATCTCGGGCTTATCAGCCAAGTCGGGAGGGCCATCGACCTGTACCCTTGACTTGCTGAATGGTCTGTATGACATACATGCTGGTGTTGACCTGCTAACGGTCTCTTCACCAGATATACTGGGCGCAGGTAGCCCTTGGCTCAAAGTAGAGCCATGTGACTATAAGACGCCATTGGGATTCTCAAGGAACATCAAGCGGGCGTTGGAAGAGTCGGATTACGATCTCTATCATGCCAATGCGCTTTGGTCTTATATCGTTCATGAGACATGCAAGGTGGCACGCCAGAAGAGGAAACCTTATCTTCTCTCAACCCATGGTATGCTCTATCCCACAGCCCTTGCCATCAAGCGATGGAAGAAGGTGCCTATGTTGCATCTGTGGTTCAATAAAGATATACATACAGCAACTTGTCTCCATGCTACTTGTCAGCAGGAAGCAGAATACTGTCGGCAGTTCGGGTATAAAGGGCCGATTGCTGTCATTCCAAATGCGGTTGTATTTCCCGAGGGTGTTGAGTTAAAAGATGGGAGCTTAGAGCTTAGAGATAATCAAGGTAGAAGACAGATTGGGTTTCTCGGTCGTTTACATCCCATTAAGAAAGTGGAAAATGTTCTTTACGCACTTTCGTACATTGCAGAAGACATACGCAAGGGTATCAACTTTCAAATCATGGGCAAGTATGATGACCAATACGAGCAATGGCTCAAAGATGAGGTAAGAAGACTCGGATTGGAGGATTGTGTGGAATTTGTGGGTTTCGTGAGTGGCAAGGAGAAGTATGACCGCCTCTCGAAATTGTCTGCCCTCATGGTGCCTTCGGCGCAGGAGAATTTTGGTATGATAGTGCCGGAAGCGTTGATTTGTGGTACACCTGTGTATGCTTCATTGGGTACGCCATGGAATGAACTCAACGAGTGTAATGCAGGTTGGTGGAAAGACAACTCTCTTGAAACAATCACAAAAATCATTCTCGATATCCTCTCAAAGAGTGATGTAGAACTCCGTGCAATGGGAGCCAATGGTCGTAAACTCATGGAAGAGAAATATGAGCAACACAAAGTTGCAACTATGATGAAGCAGCTTTATGAGTGGATAGTGGTGGATAAACTGTCAGACGAAAAGAAACCAAATTTTGTATATACAAATGAATGACGCAAAAATAGATTTATCAAAGTATCAAAATGCTTTGTCAAGGAAGCATCAGCTGATTCGATTAGTCTGGGGAATCACTTGGGCTATAGGTGCCAGTTGGTTGCCGAGAAGTATGGGTAGCGGTTGGAAGCGTTTGCTGCTGATTGCTTTTGGGGCTAAGATGGGGCGAAACTCAAACGTGTATAGCTCAGCTAAGGTGTATTATCCTGCAAACTTGGTGATGGGTGATAACACATGTCTGGCGAGTGATGTGGACTGCTATAATGTGGCTCCTGTCATTCTTGAGGACAATGTGACTGTGAGTCAGGGAGCTTACCTTTGTACCGCCAGTCACGACATCACGGATCCTATGCATCCGCTGATCACTGCTCCCATCGTGCTTAGAGACCAGTCATGGGTGGGCGCTCGTGCTTTTATCGGTATGGGCGTGAGCGTCGGACAGGGTGCTGTCGTCGGTGCTTCTGCCAGCGTTTACAAGGACGTAGAACCTTGGACAGTGGTTGGCGGGAACCCTGCTAAGTTTATAAAAAAACGAATTATCAAAAATGGATAAGTTGGATATTACCTCCATCATCCTTACTTACAATGAGGAACTGCACATAAGGCGCTGCTTGGAGAATGTTTGCCCGTTCTCGAAGAAGGTGTTTGTGATTGATTCGCCCTCAACCGACCGCACGGCAGAGATTTGCAAGGAGTTTCCCAACGTGGAGGTTGTGGTACATAAATATCCCGGGAACCAAGCGGAGCAATTTAACTGGGCATTAGACCACTGCGAGATTGGAACGGAGTGGGTGCTTAGAATTGATGCGGACGAATATCTATTGCCCGAGTTGGTTCAGGAACTCTATGCAAAATTGCCTTCTTTGCCGCATGATGTTACGGGAGTCGAGTTGAAGAGACGCCATATTTTCTTGGGCAAATGGGTTAAGCATGGCATCTATCCGGTGATTATCATGCGTTTATTCCGCAATGGCTTTGGCCGATATGATGCAAGGCTCATGGACGAGCACATCGCACTAACAAAAGGAAAATCCGTGGTTTTTGACCATGATTTCTGTGATCATTCCTTGATTGATATTTCTGATTATTGCAAGAAGCATCTGAATTATGCAGAAAGGGAGGCCGCTGAAATCTTAGATGAGGTATATGGATTAAGCAGCCGCAACGATGATGCGTCCATTCTCGGGAGTCAGGCTGAATCGAAGCATAAGAAAAAAAGCGTTTATAACAGGTTGCCGATTTTCTTGAGGGCTTTTGTCTACTTCTGCTTCAGGTATATCGTCAAAGCGGGTTTCTTAGACGGAAAAGAGGGATTTCTGTTCGCCTTTATTCAAGGCTGGTGGTATCGAACAATGGTTGATGCGAAAGTTTACGAATGCTTGAAATCATGCGGCATGTTAGATGTCAAGGGTGGGGACATAAGGGAAGACGAGGGCAAGCATAGAATAATGGAATACATGAAACGGAACTGGAATGTCAGTCTATGAAAATAAGCGTTGTTACAGCCGCGTGGAATAGCGGCAAGACCATTGAAGACACTTTACGAAGCGTATTGGAGCAGAAGTATACGAATGTGGAACACATCATCAAGGACGGCGGTTCGAAAGATGACACGTTGGCTATCTGTGAGCGATACAAAAACGGCGTCTATTCTTCTTTTGACGGGTCGAGTGGCGAGGCGAAGACCTTGAATATTCTTTCTGGCCAAGACAAAGGCATTTATGATGCCATGAATCAAGGAATCAAGGCTGCTACGGGCGACGTGATTGGTATGCTTAATTCTGATGATTTCTTCACATCGGACGATGTGTTGCAATGCGTGGCAACGGAGTTTGAGAAGGACCCGGAATTGGAGGCGCTGTATGGCGATATACATTTCGTGAAGGGGGAAGACTTGAACAAATGTTCTCGATACTATTCTTCCGCCTATTTCAAGCCATGGCTGTTGAGGTTTGGCTTCATGCCCGCCCACCCGAGTTTTTATGTCAGGAAGGATGTGTACCAACGCTTCGGACTTTACGACTTGCAATTCAAGACCTCATCGGACTTCGAGATGATGGTGAGGCTATTCGGCAAGCATAACATCAGGGCGAAGTATATCCATAAGGATTTTGTTACGATGCGCGAGGGAGGGGAGAGCACTGCGGGCATGGAGGCTAAGCGAAAGGTGAACAACGACATTGTCGGGGCGTTAAGGAAGCATGGCATTTTTACCTGCGGCTTGTTTAGGTATGTGCGCTATGCCTGCAAGGGCATGGAACTTATCGCCACAAAACTGAAGATATAATGCTGGAAATATATCTGCTCCAAGTGGCTTTGGGGCTGAGGTCTGCATTGCCTGCAAATCCTTCTGACGAGGAATGGCTGGCAATATTTAATTGTGCGAAAAACCATTCGCTGATAGGTTTGCTGTATGGCGGCATCGAAAAACTGCCCAAGGAGCAGTTGCCGCCAAAAGGGTTGCTGATTAAATGGTTTGGACTGGCTGACTATCAGAAGAAACAGAAGCGCCTATTCGATGCCACAATGGCGGAATTTGCATCATTGCTGGCGCAGGAGCATATTCCTTATGTGGTGTTCAAAGGGCTTGCGGCGGGGGCGAAATATCCCCAGCCGGAACTTCGGACGATGGGGGACATTGATTTCTACGTGCCGCCTTCTGATTTTGACAGGGCCGTAGCTATGATTGAAAGGAATTTGGGGAAGATTGACGAGAAGGATTATGTGGACAAGCATTTCGCCTTTAATTGGAAGGACATTCGCTTCGAGATGCATTATCAAATGGAAACGTTTGGCTATCGCCCCCATCAAGCGTATTATGGAGGGTTGATAGATGATGCTATCGGGAGCCATCTTGCCCATTTCGAGGTGAATGGCACGCAAGTGCCTATGCTGCCTGCCGAGTTGGACCTTATCCATGTGTTCAAGCATTGGATGGGGCATTTGATTGGTGAAGGCGTTGGGCTGAGGCAGACTACCGACCTCGCCGTGCTTATCAATGCCTACAAGGGGAGTATCGACATTAAGCGGCTGAAAGATTGCCTTTCTCGTATTGGCTATCTCAAGGCTTTCGATGCCGTGGTGATGCTGGTGCAGAAATATTACACGATTGGGTGGCCTGAATACTGGCAAGAGCCATGCGGCCAAAAATCGCTTGGCGTCAAAAACGCGGTTCTATATGCTGACTTGATTTTTGAGGATGTGAGGCGGAATGGGAATTTCGGGAGAAGCGATTATAAGTACAGGGGCGGTTGGGCCAGGCGTTTGGAAACTACGGCACGTTTCTTCAGGCATTGCATGAGGTATTACAGACTGGCTCCCTTGGAAATTGCTTGCATGATTCCCAAACGGATTGCCATTTCGGTGAAGGCGCATTAAGGGGGAATCCAAAAATACAATTTTCGTACATGTTTGATGACGGGCGTTTTGCAAAACGCCCCTACTCGTTTGTGCGAAAATGAATCAGATTATTCTCTATTTCAACCAACTGATTATAGGTGGGTTCTATAAATATTAAAACAAGATGAAGATATTGATAACCGGGGCAGGCAGCTACGTGGGGGAGAGCGTGCGTGCCTATTTATTAAAAACGTCTCCCGGAAAATTCGAAATTGACGCTGTCGACACCTTGGGCGACAACTGGAAGAAGGCTGACTATGGCCTGTATGATGCGGTGTTTCACGTGGCGGGCATTGCGCATGTGAATGCTGACCCGAAGATGGAACCGCTATACTATAAGGTGAATCGCGACCTCACGATTGAGGTGGCGAAGCATGCGAAGGCTGCGGGCGTGAAGCAGTTTGTCTTTATGTCGAGTCAGATTGTGTTTCATGAGAGCCAGTCGTTGAAGACGGAGGTGCTGACTGCTGATACGAAAGAAAATCCTAATGGATTCTATGGGGACAGTAAGTTGCAAGCTGAAAAGGGGTTGCATGAGTTGGAATGCGATAGCTTCAAAGTGTGCATTCTGCGCCCGCCTATGATTTATGGGCCTAATTCTAAGGGGAATTTCCCTCGATTGGCTAAGTTGGCTACCAAGGTGCCGGTATTCCCTTGTTGGCACAACAAGCGTTCGATGCTTTATATTGATAATCTGGCTGAGTTTGTGAAGCAGGCTGTTGAACGGCAACTGTGCGGCACGTTTTATCCGCAGAACCGGGAGTTGGCTGATACGGTGGAGATTATCCGCTACTTTGCTAAGGCGGCGGGGCATAAGGTGTGGATTACGAGGTTGCTGAATCCGTTTGTTTGGCTGGGCAGCTTCTTTTTGCAACCGCTGAACAAGATGTTTGGCACGTATTATTATGACCCGATGATGAGTAAGTACGACTTTGAGTATCAGGTGGTGGGGTTTGAGGAGAGTTTGAAGAGGATTGCGGAGGCACAAAATGAATCTGCTGGTTGAATTGGTCGTAAATTATTTTTTTTGCCCACTAGTTGTTTTTTTTGCCCACGAATTGCACGGATTGACACGAATCATTTCAATGGATTGAATGGCGACCGGGTCGGTCGCACTAATTGTCACTAATGCAATAAGGGGGTTGTTTTATGACGACAACGGGGGCTACTTGAAATTGTCTTTTGCGGGCGCAACGGAAATGTCTCGAATTAATTTTTTTTTTGCCCACGAATTGCACGAATTGACACGAATCGTTTCAATGGATAAATGGCGACCGGGTCGGTCGCACTAATTGTCACGAATGCAATGAGGGGTTTATTTACATGTCCTGTGGCGTACTGCCTTCCAGGCACATCGGCCTCACTATGCCACACCGGGCACTTCGTACCCGGTTACCATCGCTTCGCTCTGTAGTGCCTTCCAGGCACATCGTTCCAGCATTGTCCTTCCGAGGACTTCGTCCCCGGTTACTATCGCTACGCTCTGTAGTGCCACTTCTTCGAGATTTTCGGCTGCGCTCGGCATAGCCCGAACAAGTTCGGCTCTGCGCTCGCTTGCACGAAAATTCCAGGCAGATTGTCCTCAACGAAATCTTTTGTCCACGAATTGCACGAATTGGCACTAATGCAATGAGGGGTTGTTTTATGACGACAACGGGGACAACTTGAAATTGTCTTTTGCGGGCGCAACGGAAATGCCTCGAATTATTTTTTTTGCCCACGAATTTCACGAATTGACACGAATCGTTTGCAATGAATAAAATGGCGACCTCTACGGTCGCACGAATTTTCACGAATTCAAGTGGACTCCCTTTTTGAGGAGATGTCCTGGAGTAAACTAATTATGGATACTTTCTTAACTTACGGAATCATCTTTGTAGTTCTGCTGGCCTTAGAGTTGGCGTATTTCCGCATTGCGGACAAGTGTAATATTATTGACAAGCCGAATGAACGGTCGTCACACTCTTCGATTGTGCTTCGCGGCGGCGGCATCATCTTTATGCTGGGGCTATGGATTTGGGCGGCGTTCTTCGGCTTTGCCTATCCGTGGTTCTTGGCGGCCGTGACTCTGGTGGCAGGGGTGAGTTTCGTGGACGATATCCGCTCTTTGCCCGATTCCGTGCGGCTTGTGGCGCAGTTTGCGGCGATGGGGCTGATGTTCTATCAGTTGGATATGCTGCATTGGGAGATGTGGTGGCTGGTACTGGTTGCCTTCATCGTGTGCGTGGGTGCATCGAATGTCATCAATTTCATGGATGGCATCAACGGCATAACGGGCGGCTACGCCTTGGCTTCGCTGATTCCCATATATATATTAAATAAGGAGTTGGGTTTTGCTGAGGAGTCGCTGGTGGTGACGGTGATATTGGCCGACATTGTGTTCTGCCTGTTTAATTTCAGGCCTAAAGGACGGGCGAAATGTTTTGCCGGTGATGTGGGGTCGATTGGCATTGCCTTTATCTTGCTGTTCCTGATTGGGCGGTTGGTGATGCAGACGGGCGATGTGACTTATCTGATATTCCTTTTGGTGTATGGGGTTGACGGTTGCTGCACGATTGTCCATCGCATCATGCGCCATGAGAATTTGGGCGAGGCGCATAGGAAGCATGCCTATCAGTTGATGGCGAATGAGTTGAAAATCGGGCATGTGAAGATTTCGCTTTTCTATATGTGCCTGCAATTGGCGATTTCCTTGGCGTTTGTGCTTTGTGTGCCTAACACGGCATGGGCGCATTGGGCGTATCTTATTGGTGCCTTGCTGCTTCTAACGGTTGTGTATGTTCTCTTTATGAAGAAGTATTTTCATTTGCATGAGGAATACTTGGCTTCGCTAACTAAATAAAGTCAATGACATGGAAACACTTGAAATTATCGAAATCAATGATAATATGCTGGCGGCATTGCACCTGCAGGCTGAGGCCTCGGAGCGCAAACGCATGAACTATGATCTTCGGACTACTTCTGAGGACGGTTCGCAACGTATGTTGAATGCCCTGGAAGTAGGGACGAAAGTGCCTATTCATCGGCATTTGGATACATCGGAGACTACGATTTGCCTGCATGGCTGTCTGGAGGTGGTGTTTTACGACTTACGCCCGAATGAGGACTGCGGCGGCCCTATAATGGGGGATTGCGGGACTGTGTTGTCTGACGGTATGGAAGTTAATGTCTTTGAACGGTATCGCGTAAGGCTCTGCCCACGCGAGGGGAAGTATGGCGTGCAGATTCCGCTTGGGGCATGGCACTCGGTGGTGGTGCATGAACCGAGCACGATTTTTGAAGCAAAGGACGGGAAGTATCGGAAGTGAACAATATACCTGTTGGTTGTATTACGATAAAAACCATGAAAAACCTCTTGTCCTGTGTGGGCCTATCGGCTTGCCTTATCGGATAAATCCCGAGCCTGAAAGTCTTCCGACTCTCGTCTCGTGCTTTCTCCGCTAAGGCGGCGGTCGATTCCCGCCCGCCCCACACAGAACAAGGAAAAAACAAGAAAAAACCCATTCTCAATGGATTACAAAATATGTGCGCTTTTTATGCATCAAGGTCTCACGTGTTTTTCATGGTTTTTATCTAATATCATTGGATTATTTCAACCAGTGTTTTTATTATTATCAATCCAAGTAGGATAATAGATATTTTTATCATAATTTTGCAAGTAAATAAAATAATTATCACCTAATACATTCTGAGTTTATGGCAAAGAAAGCTTTGATTACGGGCGTGACGGGACAAGACGGTTCTTACCTCGCCGAGTTCCTGATGAATAAAGGATATGACGTGCACGGTACGATACGCCGCTCGTCGGTGGATTTCCGCGAGCGTATTGCGCATCTTGAAGGCAAGTCTAACTTCCACCTCCATTATGCCGATATGGGCGACTCTATGAGTATTATGCAGGTGGTGGCTAAGGTGCGCCCCGACGAGATTTATAACCTTGCGGCGCAGAGCCATGTGCAGGTGAGTTTCGATGCGCCGGAATTTACGGCCGACGTGGATGCCGTGGGCGTGCTGCGCGTGCTGGAAGCTGTGCGGCTGTGCGGTCTTGCGGATACCTGCCGCATCTATCAGGCTTCTACTTCCGAGCTTTACGGAAAGGTGGAGGAAGTGCCGCAAAACGAACTGACGCCGTTCCACCCTTACAGCCCTTACGCCGTGGCTAAGCTCTATGGTTTCTGGATTGTGAAGGAATACCGCGAGGCTTACAATATGTTCTGCTGCTCGGGCATTCTGTTCAACCATGAGAGCGAGCGGCGCGGCGAGACTTTCGTGACGCGCAAAATCACGCTTGCTGCAGCCCGCATTGCCCAAGGCAAGCAGGAGAAGCTCTATCTCGGCAACCTTTCTTCGCTGCGCGACTGGGGCTATGCCAAGGATTACGTGGAGTGTATGTGGCTCATCTTGCAGCACGAGCGTCCCGAGGACTTCGTTATTGCCACCGGCGTGCAGCATTCTGTGCGCGAGTTCTGCTATCTGGCATTCAAGTATGCCGGCATCGAACTGGAATTTCAGGGCGAAGGGCTTGATGAAAAGGGCATCGACAAGGCCACGGGCAAGGTGGTGGTCGAGGTGTCGCCCGACTTCTACCGTCCCACGGACGTTGTGAACCTCTGGGGCGACCCGTCGAAGGCTAAGAAGGAATTGGGCTGGAACCCGCAGACCACTTCGTTTGAGGAATTGGTGCGCATCATGGTGAAGCACGATATGCACAAGGTGGCTGTCGAGAATGTGGCCGATGCCCTGCGCGTCAATCTTGCGGAATATCTGGAAAAGGGTATCGTGAAATAAGCGGGAGGTAGTTTCGATGTTGGAAAAGGATACTAAGATTTTCGTGGCGGGCCACAACGGCCTTGTCGGCTCTGCCATTTGGAACAACCTGAAACAGCGGGGTTACAGCAACCTCGTGGGGCGCAGCCACCGCGAGCTGGATTTGCTGGACGCCGCAGCCGTGAAGCGCTTCTTCGACGAGGAACGCCCCGAAGCGGTGGTGCTGGCTGCGGCACACGTGGGCGGCATTATGGCGAACCTGCAATACCGCGCGGACTTTATCTATCAGAATTTGCAGATTCAGCAAAACGTCATCGGCGAGAGTTTCCGCCACGGCGTGCAGAAACTTCTGTTTCTCGGCTCTACCTGCATCTATCCCCGCGAAGCGCCGCAGCCTATGACGGAGGACTGCCTGCTCACCTCGCCGCTCGAATATACCAACGAGCCTTATGCCATTGCGAAGATTGCGGGGCTGAAGATGTGCGAGAGTTTCAATCTGCAATATGGCACTAACTATATTGCCGTGATGCCGACGAACCTCTACGGGCCTAACGATAATTTCCATCTTGAAAATTCTCACGTGCTGCCGGCTATGATCCGCAAAATCTATCTTGCCAAATGCCTCAACGAGGGCGACTGGCAGGCGGTGCGCCGCGACCTCGACCTGCGCCCTGTGGAGGGCGTGGACGGCACGGCCTCCGAGCAGACTATACTGGAAAAGCTGGCTCGCTTCGGCATTCGCCCGGAGAGCGTGACGCTGTGGGGCACGGGACGGCCGATGCGCGAGTTCCTGTGGAGCGAGGAGATGGCCGATGCCAGCGTGCACGTGCTGCTGAACGTGGATTTCAAGGACACGTATGACGCTTCTGCCAAGAATGCCGACGGCATTGTCGAGGTGCGCAACTGCCACATCAATGTGGGCACGGGCAAGGAGATTTCTATCCGCGAGTGCGCCGAAAAGATTATGATGGAGATTGGCTTCAAGGGCGAGTTACTTTGGGACGCCTCTAAGCCTGACGGCACCTTGAAGAAACTAACCGACGTGAGCAAGCTGCACCGCCTCGGCTGGCACCACAAGATTGAAATCGACGAGGGCATTCATCGCCTTTACGAATGGTACAAGCAGGGCATCTGCATCAACCATAAGCAGTAATTTAGCATATTCCCAACTATGAATATCGGTGTGATTTTTGCCGGAGGGGCGGGCACTCGGATGAATACCAAGTCGCGCCCCAAGCAGTTCTTGGAACTGGGCGGTAAACCAATAATCATTTATACGTTAGAACTCTTTGATAATCACCCGGAGATTGACGGGGTGGTTGTAGTGTGCCTTGAAAGCTGGATACCGTTTCTTTGGAAGATGCTTAAGAAATTTGAAATCAGTAAGGTGCTAAAAGTAGTGGCAGGAGGGGCAACGGGTCAAGAGTCTATCTATAAGGGACTGTGTGCTGCCGAGGAGCTTGCTCGCGATCGAGGGGACGGTGATGACATTGTGCTGATTCATGATGGCGTGCGCCCGTTGATTACCGAAGAGACAATCTCTGAAAATATAGCCAAGGTGCGCGAATGTGGCAGTTGCATTACTTGTGTGCCTGCCATCGAGACCGTAATCATCAATCAGCACGATGGCTCTTTGGAAATTCCGCGTCGCTCTGATTGCCTTATGGCAAGAGCACCGCAAAGTTTTTATCTGAAGGACATCATCGATGCCCATAGGAGAAACTATGCAGAAGGGGGTATTGATTTTATAGATTCCTGTTCTCTGATGAGTCATTATGGCAAAAAGTTAGGTTTGGTGCAAGGACCGATGGAAAACATCAAGATTACCACGCCAAGCGATTTCTTTGTGCTACGTGCTATGATTGAGGTGCGAGAAAATCAGCAAATATTCGGTTTTTAGGGTTATGAAAAAGATATTGTTGGAAGATGTCCGGGATTTTTCCAAATACTTTGAGCTTCCAGACGCGCTGGCAGGCAGTAAGTTCCTGATAACTGGTGCGACGGGGTTGATTGGGTCTGTCTTGGTGCGGTGTCTTTTGGCTTTGGAAAATGATATAGAGGTTGTATGCCCGGTGCGCAATCTCGCGAAAGCTCAGGCAATGTTTTGCGATGTATCGGGCAAACTTTGTCTGGTGGAGAGCGAGTTGCAAGATTTTTTAGAAGGGTTGAATGAGGAGGACGCTTACGATTATATTGTTCATTGTGCCAGCCCGACTTCTGGAAAATATATTATCGAGCACCCCGCGGAGACCTATATTTTCGCAATGGAAACTACTCATGCCATTCTTGAATATGCCCGTAAACGGAAGATTCGAGGGGTGGTGTATCTGTCTTCGTTGGAGTATTATGGCCAAAATTTCGACGATAAGATTATTACAGAAGATTTTCAAGGTTATATTGACAACATGTCTCCGCGCAGCGCGTATCCTTTGGGTAAGCGGGCGGCGGAATTCCTGTGTGCAGCTTATGCTGCGCAATTTGGGGTGGATGTTAAGGTTGCAAGGCTTACGCAGACTTTCGGGGCTGGTGTGGCAAGCGATGACAAACGAGTGTTTGCGCAATTTGCCAGGAGTGTTGCAAACAGTGAAGACATTGTGCTCCACACAACGGGCGAGTCTGCTAAGCCCTATTGCTATTCTACGGACTCTGTTTCTGCCATTCTATACATTCTTTTGCGGGGAGAAAGGGGCGGGGCTTACAATGTGGCGAATGAAGAGACCTATATATCAATAAAAGATTTGGCTCTCTTTCTACGCGACACTTTCAATCCCAGCATAAAGGTGCGCGTTGAGGCGCATCCCGAGATGGGGTATGCGCCTGTTACAAAACTCCGACTCTCAGCAAAGAAATTATCGGCATTGGGCTGGAAACCGAGATATGGATTGAAAGAACAGTTTGAGCGGTTGATTGCTTCTTTTAAATAATCGTGCGGGAGTGGTTGACTCTTTGAAACTTTTGCTAATTTTGTACCGTGAAAGTTGTGTTTCACTTACATTTTATTACTAAAAACATAGAAACTATGGACAAAAAGAAACTACATTTCGAAACGCTGCAACTGCACGTGGGGCAGGAGCAGCCCGACCCCGCCACCGATGCCCGCGCCGTGCCTATCTATCAAACGACTTCTTACGTGTTCCGCAACTCGCAGCATGCAGCCGACCGCTTTGCGCTGCGTGATGCGGGCAATATCTACGGCCGCCTCACCAATTCCACTCAGGCGGTCTTCGAGGAACGCATGGCGGCTCTGGAGGGCGGCGTGGCTGCCTTGGCTGTGGCGAGCGGCGCGGCGGCTGTGACCTATGCCTTGCAAAATCTCCTCGGACCGGGCGACCACATTGTGGCGGCCGATAACCTCTACGGCGGTTCGTTTAATCTGATTACGCACACGCTGGCAGCGCAGGGCGTTTCTTTCACCATTCTCAACGTGAACGACCTCGATGCCCTCGATGCTGCCATTATGCCCAATACTAAGGTGGTTTATGCCGAGACTTTCGGCAATCCTAATTCCGACGTTACGAACCTGGATGCCGTGGCTGCTGTGGCGCACAAGCATGGCGTGCCTTTCGTGGTGGACAATACCTTCGGCACGCCGTTCCTGATTCGCCCCATTGAGCACGGCGCCGATGTGGTGGTGCACAGTGCCACGAAGTTCATAGGCGGCCACGGCACGAGTCTTGGTGGCGTGATAGTGGACGGCGGCACGTTCGACTGGAAGGCGCAGCCCGATAAGTATCCCACGCTCGCCAAGCCCGACCCCTCCTATCACGGCGCGGTGTTTGCCGACGTGGCAGGCGCGGCGGCTTTTGTGACGCGTATCCGTGCCGTCATCTTGCGCGACACCGGCGCAGCTATCTCCCCGTTCAACGCCTTTATCTTGCTGCAAGGTCTGGAAACGTTGTCGCTGCGCGTGGAGCGGCACGTTGAGAATGCCCTGAAGGTGGTGCAGTTCCTCGCCGCCCACCCGAAGGTGAGCCGCGTGAACCATCCCTCGCTGCCTTCTCACCCCGACCACGCCCTTTACAATAAATATTTCCCCAACGGCGGCGGTAGCATTTTCACGTTTGAGATAAAAGGCGATGAACAGACGGCATGGAAGTTTATCGACTCGCTCGAAATCTTCTCGCTGCTTGCCAACGTGGCCGACGTGAAGAGCCTTGTGATTCACCCTTACACCACTACGCACTCACAAATGTCGCCCGAGGAACTGGAACAGCAACACATCACGCCCTCGACCATTCGCCTCAGCATTGGTACGGAGCATATCGACGACATTATTGCCGATCTATCGCAGGCTTTTGACAAGTGTTAGGCTGTTTGAATTATAGACAAGTTTACTCGTTAACTTGTTTACTAAAAAATATGCCGGACCGCCCAAGAGGGCAGTCCGGCATATTTTTATATCAAGCCTTCATCAGAAGATGCGGCCAGAGATGACGATTTTAAGCATAGGATAGACGGTGAGTTTGTCCATCACTTTCTTCCAGTCGTCCTTCTCGGTGAGTTCGTCGAAAGCCTCGATTTCTCCCTCGCTGGTGTAGGGCTTGATATGCCCGTGGAACTGCACACCGAGTTCGCCCGTTACACTAATGCGCTTGTTCGGTACGTAGCGTCCGAAGCCCAATCCCAAGTAGGGGCGCACTTTCTGTACTTTGAGGCCGCCTTTCACGTTACCGTTCTCATCGACAGGCAGTTTGTAGTCGCCAAGTTCAATGTAAGGATTGGCTCCGCCCAATTGTTTTAAGTCGTTTGCTATCTCATCGCTGTGTCCATTGATTTTTACCAATTTGTCACCGCCGAAGTATAAACCTGCTGCCAGGAAGAACGAGGAGCATACCTTTGCTTTTGCTAAAGGATACACGTTGAAAATCACTGATCCTTGCGTGCGCTTAAGGTTGGCATCGAGGTCTACGGTGAAGTCTCTCGGAGTGTTATTGACGTAATACTGTCCGTCAACATTTGCGTTGAACGAGAAGCCCGGCATGCACGTGACGCCGGCGCGCATGGTGATGAACTTAGTGATGGGGGTGGAAAGTTCCACACCTACACCAGTGGTAGCTACGTGGGCGTTGACTGCAAGGTGGTTGAACAGATCCTGCGCTGCGGCTGTTCCCGGCATTAGCAGTGCCAATGCCGCCAAAATTGTAAAGACTGTCTTTTTCATACGCTCAAATGTTTTTAAATAAAGGTGATAAAAAAATGCTGTTGGCATTGCTTATTATAATCGGTGGTAAAGTTAGTTAATTATTTTAAGGAGAAAAGAATAATGGACTGTTTTTTATCCAAATCAATAAAAAAAAGCGCCCGAATGATAGACTGATGGTTACTTATGCCTCTATTATGACATAAAGAGAAAAACGCGCGCGCAATTTTAGTATATCAAAAACCAAACACACAAACAATTATGAAAACGTATAGAAACGACGAACCTATTGAGGTGCTCGGGGTGACTTTCCAAGGTGTTAAGGACATGATCAGTAGGGCACATGCTCGCCAGCCTAAAGGCGGTGTCTATGTTGGCATAGATGAGCGGCTCTATCCCTGTTTCGACAGTTCCGACTACATGTACGAGGACCGGCATTACACGAATATCGTCTTTGCGCAAAGCCAGGAAGAGCTCGATGCAAAGATGCAACAACTCAAGAGCGTGCAGGCTAAAGCCAACTACAACAAGATGACGGACGAACTTCGCCCTATGGCCTACTGGGAGGGCGACAGGTGCCACAAGGTGTACGTGGCGGAATAGTGCGTTTATTGGTAGACGATTTACAAGTAAACGAGACATTCCACATATAGCGGGCGTTTTGCAAAACGCCCCTACTGCCTTGCACGAGGATATATAAACTGGGCACGCCAATGTGGTTGGCGTGCCCAGTCTCGTTTTTATCTAATAGAGTTGTCTTTTTAGTCTTTTGCCAAAGGGTTCCAGCCTTGGGCTTTAAGTTCAAACTCTGCGCCGTCGCGCGTGACGAGCACCTTGCCCAGTTCGGGCTTGCTGATGCGGCCGATGATGGTCACGCCGTCCATGGCCGCCACTTTGTCGTGGTCGGTGAGCGGCACGGTGAAGAGGAGTTCGTAGTCCTCGCCGCCGTTGAGGGCGCAGGTGGTGACGTTCATATTCAGTTCCTCGGCTGCCGCGGCTGTCTGGTAATCGAGCGGTATGCGCTCCTCGTAGAGGCGGCAGCCCACGCCGGAGGCTTTGCAGATGTGGAGCATTTCGGAGGAAAGGCCGTCGCTGATGTCGATCATCGCCGTGGGGCGCACGCCGGCGGCTCGGAGCCGTTCCACGATGTCGCGGCGCGGCTCGGGCTTGAGGAAGCGTTCCAGAAGATATTCGCGCCCTTTGAAATCGGGCTGTGCGGCTTCAGCCTGTGCGGCGGGTCGGGAGTTGAACACCATCTTTTCGCGCTCCATGAGTTGCAGCCCCATGTAGGCCGCACCGAGGTCGCCGCTCACGCAAACGAGGTCTGTGTCGCGGGCACCACTGCGCCGCACGATGTCTTCCTGCCGCGCCGAACCGATGCACGTGAGGCTCAAAGCCAAGCCTGTAAGCGAGGATGTGGTGTCGCCGCCCACAATATCTACATCATAATTCTTGGCGGCGAGGCGTATGCCGGCATAGAGTTCCTCGATGTCCTCCACCGAGAAGCGGCGTGAGAGGGCGATGCTCACGATGAGCTGTCGCGGCGTGCCGTTCATGGCATACACGTCGGAAAGATTCACGGCGGCAGCCTTGTAGCCGAGGTGCTTGAGGGGCGTGTAAGTGAGGTCGAAATGAATGCCTTCCATGAGCATGTCGCTCGTTACGAGCACCTGCTCGCCGGGATACGACAGGACGGCACAGTCGTCGCCCACGCCGAGCAGCGTGGAGGCATTATGTACGGGCAGACCGCCCGTGAGGCGGTCTATCAGCCCGAACTCTCCGAGTGTGGAGATTTCAGTTCTTTGAGACATTGTCCAAATATGATTATTTCTTAGAAATAGAAACCCGCACCGATTTTAAGGCCTACGGTGCTGCCGCCGCCGAAGTCGTTGGTACTCATCTTATAATATATGGCGGGCTGGATGGTGATGAATTTATTGATGAAAAAGGCATAGCCCACTTCCAAGGGGATAAGCAGGTCGTTGCTGTCTTTGGTGAAGTGCGCAAATTCCAAACCGCCGCCAAGGTACACGCCGCATTGGTCGAAATAGTAGCGTGCGCCGGCTCCGATGGCAACCTCATCGGTGTAACGCGTGTGGTCGTAGCCCAAGTTGCCTTTCAGTAAGAGGCAGTCGGAAATGAAATAACCGCCTTCTGCCTGCAAGCCGAAGCGGAAGCGTTCGTTGCTGCTGTACGACATGCCTAAACCCGTGAACGAGAGGTTGGCGTATTTCTTGCCCTTTTCAAACTGGGCGTTGGCATTGAGGGCGGCTACAAGAAGTAGCAGGAACAGTGTTATCTTTTTCATCTTGTTAAATATTATCTTGGGCAGGTTGCCCGGTTTGTCAATGTCAAAAGTAGGGAAAAATCTCTTTATCTCCTAAGAATGTGCCGTTATTTAACCTTTTTTGTGCGCAAAATAGGGCAACGTGCCCCATTGTACGCCTCAAATTGAGTTCCACGCAGGGATGCAGGCGCACAGCGCCGCCCATTCTGATGAGCATCATGTCGATGCCGAGCGGACCGCAGTATTTGCCTTCCAGGAGGGTTTTGATGGCGGCGGTACAGGTATCTATCAGCTGCGGCAGAAGGGTGGGGAGCGGTTCGCCTATCTTTGCGAGCAGCACAGTCTGGGGCGCGATGAGATTGCCGCCATAAGCCCCTGAGGAGGAGGCTGTGAAGTGCGACAAACCTTGATAGGAAATCGTGCCGTCGGCAAGAGCGTCAAATTCGAGGGCAAAGTCTTTGATGCGGTAGTAGAATGGTTCGGCGGCGATGCAACCCTGTTTCTCCAAAATGCGCTCCACACGGCGGCGTACGGGCTCAGGGAGTGGTACGGCAGCCTTAAACACGCCCCGCCCACTGCACGACCACGGCGCTTTCAGCATCACGGCGGCATGGTGCGCGGCAAAATTCTCAACAGCACCGATGTCTGTCAGTATTTCCGCCTCGCCCGCCGTTTCAGGCATGGCCTGTCGTAGCAGGCGGAGCAGACACACAGACGTGGCGCGGGAACTCAGTTGCCTGATTGTTTCAAGCTGCTGCGAGTCGGGCAGCAGCCGCTCGGGCACTCCTTTAAGGCGCAGGCGGTGGCATAGGGCGGCGTCCCAGCCCCAAGGGTTAATGCGGTCGATCCTCTCCCAAAGGGCGGGCGTGAGGTCTCGGGGATAAATATTTTGGGCAATAGATATCGGAAACTCTTGCGCCTCCGTGTTGGGTAACAGCACATAATCCCCTGCCTCGCTCCATAGATGCGGCCACCGTGCCCCCTTTTGCGCCATAGCATGTGCCGCGCGGGTCGGCGTGTAGAAAGGCGTGCCGGCGGCAAGAGCCTCATCGTGGTCGGGATTGAAGATGTGCAGGGTTGGCATGTTTCTTTAGTAGACGAGTTTTTTAGTAAACGAGTAGACGAGTTTTTAGTAAACAAGTAAACGAGTGTACTAAAATCATGTCATCCAAAAATCTCTAATCCGCCATCCCATTTGTCCAGCACCTTCCGGGCGCATTCGTAGCCCTCGTCGTAGAGTGCGGAGAGTTTACGCGTATCGCTGCCGAAACGTCCCACTTCCATAGGCCGTTCGGGACGAATTACAACAATCTTTTCCTCGTCTTCAAGTTGTTCCACTCGGTCGAGTTGGCGGCTGTAATAAGCATGGCGGTGGCTCAGCAGCACACGCAGGCGGGGAAATTCCGTATAGATATAATGCGGAACTTTAATGTCGCTTGCCGTGGGGCGATAACCGCGGTTGCGCGTCAGCACCACGATGTTGCGGCTGTGCCCCGTGTAGATGGCGCGGTCTATGGGTATCGAGTCGATGATGCCGCCGTCGAGCATCGGCGTGTGGTCCACCCACACAACGGGGCACACGTAAGGCAGGCTGCTCGAAGCCTTGGCTATCTGCAAAAGCCGCCCCGGGTCTTTATGCTCGCTCAGGTAGCAGGCGCGTCCCGTCAGGCAGTTGGTCGTCACCATCTCGAAAGTCATCGGATTGGCAAAGCAGGCGTCGTAGTCGTAGGGCAGCACCTCGTCGGGCAGTTGCCGATAGAGGAAGTCGCGGTCGAGGATGCTGTGCTGCGTCCACAAGTAGCGCAGCCCGATGTACTGGTGCTCTTCGAGCATATCGATGTTAGAGCGTCGGGCGCGTCCTCGCTGCCGGCTCACGTAAGAAAGCCCGTTGCAGGCACCCGCCGACACCGCCACGGCATATTTGAAGCAGATATCGCGGTCGAGCAGGAAGTCCAGCACGCCGCTTGTGAACACGCCGCGCATTCCGCCGCCTTCAAGCACCAATCCTATGTCAGGGTGAACGTCCATTATTTTTTAGTAGACGAGTTATTTAGTAAGCGAGTTGACGAGTAAACAAGCAGGCAAATGACTTAAAAACGAATTATCTTATAAGCAAATGCCGTTAAAAGCTGTGCAAATATAATGTTTTCCCGATTAAAAAGCGTAATTTTGCCAATTGAGATACTTAAATTAGCAGTAATATGCGTCCCGCAGAAGAAAAATATATCAGTCTTTTGACCGATTTCGGGTTCAAGCGCATCTTCGGCAAGAAGCCCAACAAGATGC
>ERZ809074.1461-NODE-1461-length-30424-cov-23.179262_pt1 | contig 30424 bp, 27 predicted proteins | sample MGYA00520795_ERZ809074 | MGnify/ENA primary metagenome ERZ809074 (study PRJEB31570, sample SAMEA3212989) | Homo sapiens | biome: human-gut; feature: human gut; material: fecal | place: Sweden | collected 2011 ...
GCGAGACAACGACTCCACCGACCACAGGCGAGACAACGACTCCACCGACCACAGGCGAGACAACGACTCCACCGACCACAGGTGAGACATCGACTCCACCGACCACAGGTGAGACATCGACTCCACCGACAGAGCCACTATGGTGATAATACCAGAAGGCGGTCATTGCATATGGAAAATAGAAGGGACAAAAGAAAAAGCCCGGTGCTGTATCTGGTTCTGCCCTGTTATAATGAGGAGGCAGTTCTTCCGGTATCGATTCCTATGTTTTTGGAAAAACTGGAGGAAATGCTTTTCCATGGAAAGATCGACCAGGAAAGCAGGATTCTTTTGGTGGATGATGGAAGCCGGGATCGTACCTGGGAATTGATCTGTCAGATGGCAGAGAAGGACTGCCGCTGCATCGGGATCCGTCAAAGCCGGAACCGTGGACATCAGAATGCGATCTTAGCAGGGATGATGGAGGCCAGAAAGCTGGCGGATGCAGTGATCACTGCGGATTGTGATGGACAGGATGATATGGCAGCCATGGAAGAGATGGTGGATGCCTACCTGGATGGCTGTGATATCGTATATGGAGTCAGAAGAAGCAGGGAACTGGACACGGGTTTTAAACGCATGACAGCAGAAGGCTTTTACCGTCTGATGAAGCTTCTGGGTGCGGAGACGGTCTATAATCATGCAGATTACCGTCTGGTGTCCAGACAGGTGCTGGAGGAGCTGGAGCATTACCAGGAAGTCAATCTGTATCTGAGGGGCCTATTTCCATTGATCGGATTTAAGAGCACGACCGTATTATATGACCGAAAAGCTAGGATCGCAGGGGAGACGCATTATCCCCTGCGGAAAATGATAGGGCTTGCGATCGATGGGATCACCAGCCTCAGCGTGAAGCCACTGCATCTGATCGCAGGATTTGGGCTTGGAGTGTCGCTTTTAAGCATGCTGGGGATCATATGGTCTGTGTATGAGTATTTCAGGAATGCAACCATTCCTGGCTGGTCCAGTACGATCTGTATCATCTGTTTTTTGTCCGGTGTGCAACTGATCAGCATCGGGATTCTGGGAGAATACCTCGGAAAAACCTATATGGAAGTGAAAAAACGTCCCCGCTACATTATCAGTGAGAGAACTGGAGGGAAGGAAGAAGGTCCGGTATGAAATCAGCATATTGCGCTGCCATATTTCTGTGCTCTGCGATGTTGTGGTTACAGGAAAAAAAGAAAGCATGTGGAATCGATCAAAACAGATATTTGAAAACGGCTGTGGGATATGGACTGACGCGGTTTCTGCTCCCGGTCATCGCACAGCAGAGCATGAAGGGATCTGTGACCGTTCTTGCCATGGATCTTGTGATATGTGGGCTGGTGTTTTATTTGTCAAAACGGGACTCTGAGCAGTCATATGCGGCAGAGTCTCTGTTTTTTTATGTCTGGAATCCGGTTCCGGCGATGGCGGCTTTGTCTCAGGAGAAGAATCGGATGGTGGTGATCTGGCTGTCTGTACTGATCTTTGTGTGGATGGTAAGGTGTACGGAGAAGAATGCGGAGAAGGATGCGGACTCAGACAAGTCTTCTGGCGTGGCATACAGCTATCGGTTGTGGTCACTTTCCGGAGTTCTGTGGATCTGGGGGCGGGATATCGCGGGTCAGAGTATCCGTCAGTATATTACCGGAGACGGAGCGTATCCGGTGCTGCTTCTGTTGAGTGTCATTGCAGGGATTGCAGCAGTGCTGTGTGCCGGATGGGTGATGCTTGGAAAAACATGCAGAAGAAGAAAACTGCTCGTAGGATCGCCTGATGAGAAAAAGTCAGATCGTTGGTCAGGAAAAGACTGGTGTATGATGCTGGGGCTGACACTGCTATTTGGAATGCTGGCATTTGCCCATCTTGGAAGCACGAGAGCACCTCAGAGCGGTTATCGTTTTGAAAAGGGGGACTCTAGAAAGCAGGAAATGATCTTGTATTTTGACCAGAGTGTCACAATCAGGACATTGGAGATTTATCTGGGAGTCAAGGAAAAACGATCCTTTACCTTATTTGTTCCGAATGCAGCAGGTGACGGATGGGATCAGATTTCAGAACCAGTGAACGTAAAGTCTGTCTTTTGCTGGAATTCGGTGCCGGTCAATTATCGGACGTATGCACTTGCGATCATGTCACAGGATGATATTGCAGATGTGATGGAGATCGTGATCTTAGATCAGGATGGACAGAAGGTGTTTCCGAAAAATGCAGAACGTTATCCGGAGGCATTTGATGAGCAGGAGTTATTTCCTGAGCATCGGACTTATGAATATGAAACGATGTTTGATGAGGTCTATCATGCAAGAACGGCATACGAGATCACGCATGGACTCTCAATTTACGAGATCACGCATCCCCCTCTTGGAAAATGTCTCATGAGCCTGGGGATCCGGGCATTTGGAATGACTCCATTTGGCTGGCGGGTGGTGTGTGCGCTCTTTGGGACCATGATGGTGCCTTTGTGCTATGTGTTTATGTGGGCGGTCAGCAAAAACTCCTGGATCTCTGCATTTACCACAGCGCTGCTGGTGTTTGATTTCATGCATTTTACATTGTCAAGGATCGGAACGATCGATATCATCGTTGCATGTTTTATCCTTCTGACTTTTTATCTGATGTATCTGGTATTAAAGCGGTTAAAACACGGTATCGACAGGTGTACCGTTCTTCTGATGATCCTCAATGGATGTGCGGCCGGAGCGGCGATGGCGACGAAATGGACCGGAGTTTACGCAGGCGCCGGGATCGCCCTGATGTTTTTCCTGTTTTTGATGCGGGAATATATACCGGCTCATGGAAAAAGGGACATCCTGACTCTTTTTGGGATCTGCGTGGCAGCCTACCTCTGCATTCCGGCAGTGATCTATGTGCTGTCGTACCTGTCATACCCGATGCAGCCAGGAGAGCATCTGCTCAAAAAAATGTGGGACAACCAGGTTTTGATGCTGACATACCATGAATCGACCGTTTTCGATCATCCGTACAGCTCTGAGTGGTACGAATGGATCTGGATGAAGCGGCCGCTTCTGGATGCGTATACAACGTTGCCTGATGGGAAGATCAGTGTGGTCGCAACCTTTGGCAATCCACTGATCTGGTGGGCGGGGATTCCGGCATTCTTTTTCAATCTGTATCAGTGGCAGGTTAAAAAGGATGAGCGAACCGGCTATCTCTGTATCTGTTACCTGACGATGCTGGTGCCGTGGCTTTTTATCCACCGGACTGTGTTCATCTACCAGTATTTCGTGTGCAGTATCGTGCTGATCCTGCTTCTTGGAAATACCTGCCGTTTTCTGAAACATGCAAAAAAGGCCATGACCCTCTATCTGGTCGTGGCCGGAATCGTCTTCGTATGCTTCTATCCTGTTATATCCGGTGCTCCCGTAGACAGAAGCTTTTCAGGTCAATGGCTGAAGTGGCTTAGCAGCTGGCCTCTGTCATAATTGTCGCAGAACGTCCACTGGACGTTCGCTTTGCGACAACCGGAACGGAGTGGAGACCTCTACGTTTTCGCCCGGCCGGGCTTGAACATAACAAAAAAGGATATCCGCTTCTGGATATCCTTTTCTCATTCTTAAGAGCGCGAGACGGGACTCGAACCCGCGACCCCAACCTTGGCAAGGTTGTACTCCACCAACTGAGCCACTCGCGCATATATAACTGATTCATGAGTTGTATTCTAGCATGAGATTTTGAAAAAGGCAAGAGAAAACTAGAAAATTTTAAAAAAAAATTTGAAAAGTCCAAAAAATTTCTCTGATCAAAATAATGTAATGGGAACGGGCGCATCGGATGTTGAGAGAAGGGTGGAGAAAATAGACAAAAAATTAACGAGAGGAAATAGAGAATCACACAAATTAACTAAATTGTACAAAAAATATAAAAAATTTACAAACATTATGAAGAAACTGGGAAGTTTCATGAAATTCTGGACAAAGAAAGTTTTGATGGGTATAATAAACTCTGTATACGCAATCATGTATGATACCAGGGTGAAAAAAGAAAAAACGGATGCAGGACTGCCTGCGCGAGCGATCTGCTGGTATCAAGGTAAGGAGACTGATCGGCATGAAGTATAAGAAATCCGTTTACCGTAGTCTGGCCATGGTGACCCAGCTTGGTTTTTGTGTGCTGACTCCGGTTTTCCTGGGCATTTTTGCGGGCAGCTACCTGGATTCACGGTATGGAACTCATCTGACACTGGTGTTTCTGATTCTTGGTGTATTAGGCGGTGGACGAGGCGCCTATGCGATGGCGAAACGGCTGATCGACCAGGATGCGAAGGAAGCCAGGATTGAGAAAGAGGAACATTGGAAAAAGGCGCTTTCAGACGGTGAAGGGGGAGTAGACAGACCCAAGACCAAAAGCCGTATTTTCAAACCGGAATCCGAGCATAATCAGAAAGGGGAGATGTCATGACAGACAATACCAGGCATCTGGTGGTGGAGATGTCCATCGGGATGTTGTTTTACACGGTGGTGTTAGCAGTCCTGGCAGTGGTTTTTAAAGGCGGTATGGCGCGGATGGGATTCTCAACCGGTCCCGTGTTGGCGGGTCTGTTCTGTGGTTTTGCGGCAGACGTGGCGATGTTGATCCATATGGCTTATATCACCGAGCGGGCGGCTGACAGCATGGACGAAGGATATGCCAACAAAAGTACGGTGATCCAGTCTATGATCCGCAGGGTGGTATTTATCATTGTATTGTTTGTATTGGGCAGCCGTCCCCAGATTGACGCGGTAGCGATGATCATCGGAGCCTTAGGGCTCAAGGCAGGTGCTTTATGCCAGCCGATTGTTCACAGAACGTTCTTTTCCGGCAGATAGTAGCTGCGTGATTGAACGATCACATGGCAGCCGGGAATTAGAAGGTTAAATGGTAACTGTTCAGTAGGTCTGCGCACTTGCTGCGCTGACCGAAAGAAAACATAGGCTAGAAGGCAAAAATCCCATCAGCGAAGCTGATCTGGAATGGATTTTTGCTCGTAACTATGAAGGCACTGAATAGTTACGAAGGTTAAATGGTAATTGTGTACTGGACAGTTACAATTGAATACGGAAGAAAGGAGGATGGTGTATGGGAATGATGACAGTTCCGATGAGCCTTCAGGAGCCGGATTTTATGATCCATGGCGTCTTAAAGACGGAGATGTTTGGTCAGGAGTTGTGGATTACCACAACGACCGTAGGTTCCTGGATCATTACGGCCACACTTCTGCTGATCGCATGGATCGCCAGCAGGAAGTTAAAGAAGGTAAATGCCACGGATACGCCTGGCACATTTCAGTGTGTGCTGGAGATGGGGATGGAAGCCCTGCAGAACATGGCAGAAGGCATTTTAGGCGGTAATGCGAAACGGTTTGTTAACTACATCGGAACAATATTCTTATTTATCTTGTTCTGCAACTTAAGCGGTCTGTTTGGACTTCGTGCCCCGACAGCCGACTTTGGCGTAACATTCTTATTAGGTATGTTTACGTTCTTCATTGTGAACTATCAGGGAATTAAAAACCGTGGAATCGGCCATTTTACCAGCCTGTTCCAGCCAATACCGGTTCTGTTCCCCATTAACCTGATTGGAGAGATCGCAAACCCGATTTCAATCTCGCTGCGTCTTTTTGCCAATCTGCTTTCCGGCGTTATCATCATGGGCCTGTGGTATGGCATGATGCCATGGTTTGCCAAAATCGGTATCCCGGCGGCATTACATGTGTACTGCGATCTGTTTTCCGGATGTATCCAGACATATGTGTTCTGTATGCTGACGATGGTATACGTCAATGACAAAATGGAATAAGCCGTTTTGCGGTGCAAAGACAGTAAAAATCTGGAGACCGGGGAATGCTTGCATTCAGCCGGTTGGAAGAGTTTTGCTGGCTTTATAGGGCAGAATGCCCGACATGAGCGACGCTGAAAGCGCCGCGAATGGCAGCGCAATGGTGCCGCGAATGACACTGCGAAATCATTAAACACACATTTATTTAATTTAGGAGGAAATTTTTATGAATATCTCTGGACAGGATTTTATTTTTGGTTGTTCTGCAATTGGCGCTGGTCTGGCAATGATCGCCGGTATCGGACCTGGTGTAGGCCAGGGTATCGCAGCTGGTCAGGGTGCTGCAGCAGTAGGCCGTAACCCAGGTGCAAAATCTGATATTACATCCACCATGCTTCTTGGACAGGCAGTAGCCGAGACCACAGGTCTGTATGGTCTGGTTGTTGCTATCATTCTGATGTTCGTTAAGCCTTTCGGCGCATAATTTAAGAGGAATATCAGAACGGAAAGGAGGCAAGAAACGTGGGATTGGATCGTTTGATTGGATTTGATCCGCAGCTGCTTTACGAGATGTTCTGGACTGCGATCAATATCTTCATTCTGTTTTTTGGCCTTTCCTATCTTCTGTTTAATCCGGTACGTGATATGCTGGAGAAGAGAAAACAGAAGATCGCAGGGGAACTGGCAGATGCCGCCAATGACAAAAAGTCTGCGGCAGAGATGAAAGCAGAGTACGAGCAGAAACTGAAAGAGGTTTCCAAAGAAGCAGATGCAATTCTGGAAGAAGCCAGAAGAAAAGGAAAAGCGAAAGAGGCTGAGATCATTCAGGAAGCTAAAGCCGAAGCGGCCAGAATCGTTGAGAGAGGTAACCGTGAGGTTGAGTTAGAGCGCAAGAAAGCGCTGGATGATATGAAGCAGGAGATTGTTTCCATCGCTTCTCTGATGGCAGAAAAGGTAGTAGCGTCTTCCATCGATATGAAGGTGCAGGATGAACTGATCGAGGAAACATTGAAGGAAATGGGTGAGAGCACATGGCAAAGCTAGTATCAAAGGTATACGGCGATGCGTTGTTTGAGGCAGCCCAGGAGACGAAATGTCTGGATGAAACCTTTGAGCAGGTGCTGGCGCTTCAGGAGATCTTAAAGGAGCATGAGGACCTGATTCAGCTTTTAAACCATCCGCAGGTGGTAAAGGAGGAGAAGATCCAGATCATCGACAGCATTTTCCAAGGAAGAGTGTCGGATGATATGATGGGCTTCCTGACAACGGTTGTTGAAAAAGGCAGACAGGGAGACATTCCTGCGATTTTTGAGTATTTTATCACCACAGTGAAAGAATATAAGAAAATCGGAATAGCATATGTGACCAGCGCGGTTCCATTAAGCGAGGAACAGAAGGCGCAGGTGACAGAGAGATTACTTACGACCACCCGGTATGTGGAATTTGAGATGAACTATGAGGTAGACCCATCCCTGATAGGCGGCATGATCATCCGCATCGGCGACAGAGTCGTTGACAGCAGCATTAAAACCCAGTTGTACGAACTGAAAAGACAGCTTCTGGACGTACAGCTGGCATAAAGACTATATTTTAGGAAAGAGGTGCGAACCTTCATGAATTTGAGACCAGAAGAAATCAGTTCTGTGATCAAAGAACAGATAGAAAAATATTCTACCAAGCTTGAAGTATCCAATGTTGGTACCGTTATCCAGGTAGCTGACGGTATCGCCCGAATCCATGGTCTTGAGAACGCAATGCAGGGAGAGCTTCTGGAGTTTCCGGGAGAGATCTACGGCATGGTTCAGAACCTGGAGGAGGACAATGTAGGTGCGGTTTTACTTGGTGATTCCAGCAAGATCAGCGAGGGAGATACTGTAAAAACCACAGGTCGAGTAGTAGAGGTTCCAGTAGGCGATGCCATGACTGGACGAGTTGTCAATGCATTAGGCCAGCCAATCGATGGCAAGGGCCCGATCGAGACTGACAAGTTCCGCCGGATCGAGCGTGTGGCTCACGGCGTTATCGAGAGAAAATCCGTAGATACCCCTCTGCAGACCGGTATTAAGGCAATTGATGCCATGATCCCGATCGGTCGTGGCCAGCGTGAGCTGATCATCGGTGACCGTCAGACTGGTAAGACTGCGATCGCCATTGATACCATTATCAATCAGAAGGGCCAGGGCGTTCACTGTATCTATGTTGCTATTGGCCAGAAGGCATCTACCGTTGCAAACATTGTTAAGACATTAGAAGAGTTTGGTGCGATGGATTACACAACCATCGTTGTTTCCACTGCATCTGACCCGGCTCCATTACAGTACATCGCTCCATACGCTGGCTGTGCTATCGGTGAAGAGTGGATGGAAAATGGCGGCGATGTGTTAGTTGTCTATGATGATTTAAGTAAGCATGCAGCAGCATACCGTACACTGTCCCTGCTGTTAAAGAGAGCTCCTGGACGTGAGGCTTATCCTGGAGATGTATTCTATTTACATTCCAGACTGTTAGAGCGTGCGTCCCGCCTTTCTGATGATCTGGGCGGCGGTTCCTTAACTGCACTCCCGATCATCGAGACTCAGGCAGGTGATGTATCTGCATACATTCCAACGAACGTTATTTCAATCACAGATGGTCAGATCTATCTGGAGACTGAGATGTTCAACTCCGGCTTTCGTCCGGCGATCAACGCAGGTCTGTCTGTATCCCGAGTTGGTGGATCTGCACAGATCAAGGCTATGAAAAAGATCGCGGCCCCGATTCGTGTGGAGTTAGCGCAGTATCGTGAGTTAGCTTCCTTCGCACAGTTTGGTTCTGAGCTGGATGCAGCGACGACTGAGCAGTTAGCACAGGGTGAGAGAATCCGTGAAGTATTAAAACAGCCACAGTATAAGCCAATGGCTGTGGAATATCAGGTTATCATTATCTATGCGGCAACCAGAAAATATCTGCTGGATATTCCGACCGCCCAGGTTCTGGATTTCCAGGATGGACTGTTCCGCTTTATTGATACCAAATATCCGGAGATCCCGGCAGGAATCCGGGAAAAGAAGGAAATCACTCCGGAATTAGATGAGCTGCTGGGAAAAGCAATCAATGAGTACAAGGCACAGCGTTAAAGAAAGCAGGTGAGTGACTGATGGCATCTATGAGAGATATTAAGCGCCGCCGCGACAGTATCCAGAGTACCGAGCAGATCACGAAAGCGATGAAGCTGGTAGCGACGGTAAAGCTGCAGAAATCCAAAGCCAAAGCCGAGAACTCCAAGCCGTACTTTAACCTGATGTATGAGACCATCAGTTCTGTCCTCTGCAAATCGGGCAATTTAAACCATAAGTATTTAAAGGCAGGAGATTCACCGAAAAAAGCGGTGATCGTCCTGACCTCCAACCGCGGACTGGCAGGCGGATATAACAGTAATATCATCCGGTTAGTCAACTCCAGTCTGCCGGCAGCGGATACTTATGTGTATGCTCTGGGACGCAAGGGACGGGATGGCCTGGCAAGAAGAGGATTCCAGATCAAGGCAGATTATTCCGAGGTCATGAATGAACCCATGTACCGGGATGCAGCAGATCTGACAGTAGAGCTTCTGGATGCGTTTGCACAGGGCCAGGTAGGTGAGATTTACCTTGCCTATACCTCATTTAAAAACACGGTATCCCAGACGCCGAAATTAATGAAATTACTTCCGGTAGAGCTGGAGGAGCAGCAGGAGGAGGACAGAGCCAAAGCTCAGGCGCTCATGACCTATGAGCCGGATGCAGAGGGTGTTCTGGATTCCATCGTGCCGAAATATATGAGCAGCCTGATCTACGGAGCTCTTCTTGAGGCGGTTGCCAGTGAGAATGGAGCCCGTATGACGGCAATGGATTCTGCGACCAGCAATGCAGAGGAGATGATCGAAAGCCTGAGCCTGCAGTACAACCGGGCAAGACAGGGTGCGATCACTCAGGAGCTGACGGAGATCGTTGCGGGAGCAAATGCGATCTCATAGTGGCATAAAAGTCTTTGAAAGACATTTATGGCTGCTGGTGTACAGGTTTGGAACAGAAATAGGAAAGAATAGGTAACTGGGAAGATTCTGAACAGTTATAAGAAGAGGAGAAACAACATGGCAGAACAAAATGTAGGCAAGGTGACGCAGATCATCAGTGCCGTTCTGGATATTAAGTTCAGCCAGGGCAAGTTGCCGAAGATCAATGAGGCGATCCGCATCAAAACACAGGATGGGACCACATTGACTGCTGAGGTAGCGCAGCATCTGGGTGACGATACTGTCCGCTGCATCGCCATGGGAAGCACAGATGGACTTGTGCGAGGCATGGAAGCAGTAGCAACTGGCGCGCCGATCAGCGTTCCGGTTGGCGAAAAGACCCTGGGACGTATTTTTAACGTTCTGGGCGAAGCCATTGATAATAAGGAGCAGCCTCAGGTGGAAGCGCATCTGCCGATCCACAGACCGGCTCCTACCTTTGAGGAGCAGTCTACAGAGACTGAGATCTTAGAGACCGGTATCAAGGTCGTAGACCTTCTTTGCCCATATCAGAAGGGTGGTAAGATCGGTCTGTTCGGCGGTGCTGGTGTAGGTAAGACTGTACTGATCCAGGAGCTGATCCGTAACATTGCAACCGAGCATGGCGGATATTCCGTATTTACCGGTGTTGGAGAGCGTACCCGTGAGGGTAATGACCTTTATCACGAGATGACAGATTCCGGCGTTATCAATAAGACCACCATGGTATTTGGTCAGATGAATGAGCCGCCGGGGGCTCGTATGAGAGTTGGTTTAACAGGACTGACTATGGCAGAGTATTTCCGTGACCAGGGTGGTAAGGATGTGCTGCTGTTCATTGATAACATTTTCCGTTTCACCCAGGCTGGTTCTGAGGTATCTGCGCTGCTTGGCCGTATGCCTTCCGCTGTAGGTTACCAGCCGACCCTGCAGACCGAGATGGGTGCCCTGCAGGAGCGTATCACTTCCACCAAGAACGGTTCTATCACCTCTGTACAGGCTGTTTACGTGCCGGCGGATGACTTAACCGACCCGGCTCCGGCGAACACCTTCGCACATCTGGATGCAACGACTGTATTAAGCCGTTCTATTGTAGAGCTTGGTATTTATCCGGCTGTTGATCCGCTGGAGTCTACTTCCAGAATCCTGGATCCGCGTATTGTTGGTGAGGAGCATTATAACGTAGCGCAGAGAGTGATCCAGGTACTGCAGAAGTACAAAGAGCTGCAGGATATCATTGCCATGCTTGGTATGGATGAGCTTTCTGAGGAAGATAAGCTGACCGTAGCAAGAGCAAGAAAGGTACAGAGATTCTTATCCCAGCCATTCTTCGTTGCAGGACAGTTTACCGGTCTGGAAGGCCGCTATGTGCCGTTAAATGAGACCATTCAGGGCTTTAAGGAGATCCTGGACGGCAAACATGATGATGTGCCTGAGGGCTATTTCCTGAATGCAGGTAGTATTGACGATGTTCTTGCCCGTATGAAATAGGAGGGTGGACCATGGCTGATATGTTTAAATTACAGGTGGTGACCCCGGATAAGTTTTTCTATACGGGGGAGGTTTCCATGGTGGAACTGACGACCACAGAGGGAGAGATCGGTGTGTATGCCCAGCATATCCCGATGACTTCCATTGTAGCGCCCGGTGTACTCAGCATCCATGAGGGTTCTGAGGTAAAAAAGGCGGCACTGCACTCTGGTTTTGTGGAGGTTCTTCCAGACGCTGTCACGATTCTTGCAGAAGTGGTCGAGTGGCCGGAAGAGATCGATGCATCCCGCGCGGAAGAAGCGATGACCCGTGCAGAACGCAGACTTAGAGAAAATAAAGCAGAAACCGATGTTTTCCGGGCGGAACTGGCCTTAAAGAGAGCCATGACCCGTCTGGAGGTAAAGGGCAGATAAAAGGCGCAGCTGCGAAAAGAGCTGCTGTTCCATGGGTGGAGAACCATCTGTGGGGCGGCAGCTTTTTTTTGTGTCATAGAAAACTTCGTCCTATGACACAAAAAACGCTCTGGCACGGGATCAGGTTTCCAGCAGGTGGCATTTACAATCGATGACAGACATTGTATACTAGTGTAATAACAAAGTGAACGTGGGGCGTGTAAAAGGGGTTAAACGGTATGTGGTGGAAAATAAGGAAATTGTGGCTGGGGGCGTCCATCCGGACGAAGATCAAGATTTATGCCCTGGCGGTCATCCTGGTTATGGGACTTTCAGCAGGGATCAGTGTTCAGATCACCGGTTTTGGACTGGACAGCTTTAACCAGATCTTATATGATAACTCGAAGTGTAACAATTTCCATGAAGCGCTGACGGAGGAGACCGATTGCTTTACCCGGTATGCCAGGGAGCGCTCCCAGGATAACCGGGAAGCGTATGAAAAAGCCTGTGAAAAAACCGCCCGGTGCTTAAACCAGCTTCCGTTTGATTATGCTTCTATTGGTTCAGAACGGTATGCCGGAACGTGGACGATCAAGAGCAGCTATATGAATTATCAGAAAGCCAGGGATGCTTTTTTGAGAATGGATCAGGATACCTCCGGGTATATTCCCGCACTGTATAAGGTCTATGAACGGCAGCAGTATATGGATACTTATATCCGCCGCTTGATCCAGGTAACACTGTCAGATGGCAATGCCAATTATCAGAATGAGGTGGAGAAGCTTTACAACCTGCCAAGATATCTGGTGGTGTTCTCAGTTGTCCTGATGATTTTTATTGGTATGTTTACCAGGGTCTTATCCAATACGTTAGTGGAACCGATGGTGAAACTGGCAGGTCTGAGCCGTGAGATGGAGAAAAACCATTTTGATATGCCGGATCTGGCGGTGGAGAACCGGGATGAGATGGGAGAACTGGTGACTGCTTTTAACCGTATGAAGCATTCTATGGGTGATTATATCAGTACATTGAAGAGAAATCATGAGATGACGGAACTGCTCCACAAAGAGGAACTGGAGCGTGTGGAGATGGAAAAACAGCTGGAGGCAGCGCGGCTGGAATTTTTAAAAAGCCAGATCAATCCCCATTTCCTGTTCAATACCCTGAATATGATTTCCTGTACGGCAAAGCTGGAAAAAGCAGGGACCACGGAGAAAATGATCGCCAGCTTAAGCAGTCTGTTCCGTTATAATCTGAAGATGTCGGAGCAGGTGGTATTTCTGGAACAGGAATTAAAGATCGTTGATGATTATATTTACATTCAGAAAATGCGGTTTGGTGGCCGTATCCGCTATGAAAGGGATCTGCCGGAGGATATCCGGGATATCCAGATCCCGTCCTTTACCCTGCAGCCGCTGGTGGAAAATGCAGTAGTCCATGGAATCTCCAAGAAGGAAACGGGAGGCCGTATCCATCTGCGGGTATGGAGGCAGGACGGTGATGTGCGGATCACGGTGGCAGATACCGGTGCGGGAATGACAGAAGAGCAGCTTACGGATATCCGCAATGCAGTGAAGGAGCGTAGAACCTCCAAGATTGGAATCGGTCTCGGAAATATCTATAAGCGGGTACATATCCTGTATGAGCATGGAGATGTGCAGATTTACAGCAAAAAGGATCGTGGAACCGTGATCCTTATGAAGATCCCGCAGAAGCTGCAGAAATCGTAAAAGAGTATTGGGGAGTAAATGGATAGTTCGTGAATGGAGGCAGAAAATGTATCGCTTGTTGGTAGCAGATGATGAGATGATCGAGCGGGCCGTGCTGGTCCAGCTGCTGGAAGAGGAGCTGGGAGACCAGTGCCGGATTTTTCAGGCAGAAAATGGCAGGGAGGCACTGGAGGTCTATGAAAAGGAGAAGATCCAGATCGCAGTACTGGATATTGAAATGCCTGGAATTACCGGTATTGAAGCAGCGCAGAGAATAAGGGAGAAGGATAAGGACTGCTGTATCATTTTCCTGACTGCTTTTGATGAATTTTCTTATGCAAAAAAGGCGATTACCATAAGGGCTCTGGATTATCTGCTGAAGCCTTATGATGAGAAGGAGCTGCTGTTGGTCCTGGATGAAGCCATGCGTATGGTGGATGAATATCAGACAGAGGAGATCAGGAAGACCGTGACGGAGACAACAGCAGGAAGCCCTGAAGGAGAAGGTTCAGGGTCTGGAGCTGCAGTGGTCAATGGAACCGGTGGAGATCCGATGGTAGAGACTAGACTGACGGATCTGATCTATCAATATATCAGGGATAACTATATGTTTGATATTTCCATGCAGGAAGTAGCCCGTACCATGAACTATTCCGAGGCGTATTTTTGTAAGCTGTTCAAGCAGTTTTTTGGCAAGAATTTTACTGCATATCTGACAGAATACCGGATTGAAATGGCCAAAAAGATGCTGCAGACACCAACGGTGAATATCAAGGAGATCGGAAAAGCAGTGGGCTATGCAGATTCCAACTATTTTGCAAAAGTATTTAAACGGGTAACCGGGGAAAGTCCATCCGAATACCGGGGACGTGACCGGGGGTAGAGACGGGAATGAGGTAATCCATGAAACGAAAAAAAGTGCTGGCTCTTGCGGGAGCGGCGGTGGTTGTGTTCTTAACAGGATTCGGTGTATTTTATGTAAACCAAAAAGAAGACGAGGTCATACCGGATTTTGTTTTAACCTATGCGGAAAATCAGGCCAGTGATTATCCGACAACACTGGGCGGCGCTTATTTTGCCCGTCTGGTAAATGAGCGGACCGGAGGCAAGGTGGAAATCCGGATCTATGATAATTCTGTTCTGGGTGATGAGGTGTCTGTCATGAAGCAGATCCAGTATGGCGGGATCGATTTTGCCAGAATGTCGATCTCGACGCTGGCGGATATTGTGCCGTCTCTCTATATTTTGGAAATGCCATATCTTTACCGGGATTCCGGTCATATGTGGAAGGTGCTGGATGGAGAAATAGGAAAACAGCTGATGGAAACCATGGATAACACGGATATTGTGCCATTGTCCTGGTATGACGCAGGCGCCAGAAGCTTTTATTTCCGGGAAGGGCCGGTAGAAACGCTGGAGGATTTAACGGGAAAGAAGATCCGTGTGCCGGAATCAGCGCTTTTGATCGATCTGATGACTGCAGTGGGGGCAGTTCCGGTTCCCCTGGCATTTGACAAGGTATATTCGGCATTAGAGACCGGACAGATCGATGGAGCAGAAAATAACTGGCCTTCCTATGATTCCATGAGGCATAACGAGGTGGCTCCGTATTTTGTGGTAGATGAGCATATGCGGATACCAGAGCTTCAGATGATGTCCAGAAGTACCTGGGATATTTTGCCAGAGGAGTACCAGAAGGTGATCGTGGAATGTGCCAGATTGTCGGCTAATTATGAGCGTTCTGTGTGGAAGGAACGGGTCGATATATCCAGAAAGCGGGTGATCGAAGAAGGCTGCCAGGAATTTCTGATCTCCGATGAGGAAAAACAGAAATTTCAGGCAGCCGTGGCTCCGGTTTATGAAAAATATTGTGGCGACCAGATGGATCTGTTACAGAAGATCCGGAACGTGCAGTGACCAGGTTGTGGTCTTTCACAGTTGGATGCTCGTTTGGTCATTTTTCTTAACACTGCGGTGGCTGGGAAGAAACGCAGTAGACGTTGACAGTCTTGCCGCTGCGGCTGTTGAAGAACACCCGGTCTCCGGTGTGGCTGTAGATTGGATGTGGATGCGCGTCCTGTCCCAGCCAGTCACTTTCGTGCTTGCATAACGGAATCCAGGTTAAAACTCCGGCTTCCCAGTCCGGGAGAACCTTACAGATATACTCAGCGTCCTTCTTATGAGGATCCGGGCCGTTGTCTGTACTGTTTTCCCGGACTTTTTTAACCTCCCATGGATACTTAAAGTAACCGTCACATACCAGATTTCCTAAATGATCCATCAGGAAATGTCCGTAAGCGTTGTAATCGTCCGGAAGGGCGATCTCCCAGTATTTGCCGCTTTCCATGTCGTATTTGCCGACCATGGCCGGGCCATTCTCGTAACCGCCGTGGTAAATGATGGTCTTGCCGTCATCACTCCACATTTCGTGGCATACCCAGTCTTCAGCGTTTCTTGCATAGCCGCGTGGATTGCCTAAGGTATCATTGCCTTCGGTACGGATACGGTGGATCTCATCGGTGCTGTGGTCATAGATCCAGATGCGGCGGATACCGCAGGAAAAGCTTGGCCACTCGTGGTTGTACATGATGATCTCCGGGTTTGCCGGGTTAAACTGGACATGGGTGATCCAGCATTTCGGTACGGTTTTTTCAAATAACAGTTCACCGGTCTCGGTGTCATAAACACATAAATAGCTGTTTAAGTTCTCTTCCTGGACACGGCCATCGATGTTATACACCGGGCGTTTGTCCAGGCCGCTTCCTTCCGTTTCCGGGTCAAAATCCAGACAGCGGCCGTCGGTCATCGGCACGCAGAGGCGTTTGCCATCAGCGCTGGCATGGGTAAATGCAGTCATGCGTCCGTCAGGAACGTGGTTTAATACGGTGATATTGCCCTCCAGGTCCACCTTGCAGATCTTATCATCCTGGATGTAGAAGATCACGTTATTCACGCAGTCTAAACTGACGCTGGCTTTGCCAAGTCCTTCGTTGAAGGTGCCGTCAAAGTAAACGTAGCTTTTTAAGATCCCTTTTTTGTTGTCGGTCAATATCCGCTCTTCGCCGGTACAAAGCTCTCTTACCCATACGTTCGGGGAACCGTTACGGTCGCTGAGCAGGAAGATCCGCTTGTCGTCGCGGCTTAAGGAAGAACAGGTAAAATACAGAAGCTGGGTGTCATAGGAGTCCCGGTCAGCACAGCCGCTGACTAACATCGGACAGTTGATTAATGTTTTTGGCATAACAGTAGCCTCCTTTATGGTTGATATGAATGAATCGTTCTGATATCGAATTGTTCTAAACTGGGTGCGTTCGGCCCAGGTATCATACTTCCTGCATCCATTCCAGGCATAACTCCATCCAGTGGGCGATATGTACGTCCGGATGCAGGTTTTCTTCTTCCGATGCCACTTCCGGGGTAGCCAGGCTCATACCGTGACGGCCCTTGTGGAATAAGTGGTATTCACAGCTTGCGCCATCCAGAGCCAGTTTCTGGGCGAACAGCAGGGAATTCATGGCCGGAACCTTCTCATCCTCTAAGGTGTTCCATAAGAATACCGGAGGAACCTGGGAGAGATCACGCTTTTCCAGTGAGAACAGTGCAAGAAGTTCTGGGTCATCTCCCGTGAGACGTTTACGGGAACGCTCGTGGCCGTAAGCCCCCATGGAGATGACCGGGTAGCCAAGGATCAGGCCGTCGGGCTTGTTGAGAGCCTGTTCTTCTTCTGTAAAGAGCTTGTCTTCGTTCCAGAGTGTACCTAAGCTGGCTGCCAGATGTCCACCGGCAGAAAAGCCGCTGACCCAGAGTTTGTGGCCAAGACCGTTCCACTCAGATGCTGTGCGCAGATAGCGGGCAGCCCATGCCAGCTCTTTTACAGGATTGGTGCCATGCACATCCCTGTCTAAACAGTAGTTTAAAATGGCAGCAGAGTAACCATTCTGGTTAAATGCATCTGCGATCGGTTTTCCCTCCCGCTCTGCGAGAAAATTGTAGCCGCCGCCAGGGCAGATCAGAACGGTTCCTTTGCTGGGTGTATCCAGGAGCGGATAGAATTCCAGGGTTCCGCCAAATGGGGTCGTGATGGGTGTCATAAGAGGAGCCTCCTTTGTTTAAATAAAAGGGGTGCACAAAGCACCCCTTTGGTAAATCCATTATTTTAATAAGTTTGGAATAAACATACTGATTGCTGGTACGAAGGTAACCAGAAGCAGTGTGATGATCATACACAGGTAGAATGGCAGAGTTGCCTTTACAACTTTTTCCATCGGGATCTTTGCAACAGCAGAGCCGATGAATAATACCGCACCTACTGGAGGTGTCAGAAGGCCGATACCACAGTTTAAGATTACCATAATACCAAACTGGATCGGATCGATACCGATAGACTGGGCAATCGGAAGCAGGATTGGTGTTGCGATCAGGATGATCGGAGACATATCCATGATACAGCCCAGAACCAGAAGAATCAGGTTCAGTAACAGTGCGATCAGGATCGGGTTGTTGGTCAGACCAACGATAGCGTTAGCAGCCATATCCGGTACATGAAGACGGGTCAGGCAGAAGCCAAAGATGCTGGAGGTAGCGATCAGGATCAGCACGATCGATAAAGTGTTGATACAGTTCTCTAATTCATTCCATACACCTTTCCAGTCCAGACCTTTGTAGATATATACACTGACGATCAGACTGTAAACAACTGCGATAGCAGCAGACTCAGTAGCGGTAAATACACCACATACAACGCCGACAACTACGATCAGGACAGCAGCCAGAGCCCAGAAGGAAACACTCAACTGCTTTAACAGGTTTTTAACGCTGAATGGCTCACCCTTCGGGTAGTTTCTCTTTACAGAGATGATATAAGAGCCGATCATTAAGGAAAGAGCTAAAACAGCACCAGGGATGTATCCTGCAAGGAATAAGCTTCCTACAGAGATACCGCCTGCGGTTGTTGCATAGATAACCATGTTGTGGCTAGGTGGTACTAACAGTCCCTCACAGGATGAGGTGATCGTAACTGCGGTGGAGAAATCTCCATCATAGCCCTGGTCAACCATCATCGGGATCAGCAGAGAACCTAAGGAAGCGGTATCTGCAGCAGCAGATCCGGAAATACCACCAAAGAAATAGGAAGCAACGATGTTAACCATCGCCATACCGCCGCGCATCCAGCCTACACAGGCATTTGCCAGGGCGATCAGCTTCTCAGAGATACCGCCGCTGCCCATCAGACAGCCCATCGTGATGAAGAACGGTACAGCCATCAAGCTGAAGGAGTTGATACCCTTTACCATCTGTTGACAGATCGTAGTCAGTGGAAGACCCTGGGACAGCAGGCATAAGATAGAAGACAGCGCTACTGCATATGCGATCGGGAAACGAAGGAAGATCATGATGAAGAAGCTTCCAAGTAAAATCAAAATTGCCATGCTCTCGCTCATTAATTTTCCTCCTTTACAAAAATTCCTTTGATGTGGTTATACAGAGATTCAATCTCAAATACCAACATTGCGACACCGGCTAACGGAACAGGGAAGTACATCCAGAATTTGGATAATTTCGGGATACTGGTGTAAAAGCCTTTGGCACCAAGTCCGGTTGCATACTGCCAGCCGACAACGATCATAACCAATGCCAGCAAGAGAACTGCAATATCAGCCAGGATATCAAGGAACTTGATCAGGGCTTTTGGAAGGTAGTTGTCCAGTGCGGTCATACGGATATGAGCGCCTCTGCGGATTGCTAAAGCAGCGGAAAGCACTGCCATGTAAGCCATAAATGTTAAGACAACTTCCTCACTCCAGGATGGGTCTGGAATAAAAGAAATGTAACGTCCTGCAACAGCCATACTGGTGATGGCGATATCCAGGATCAGCAGGATCTTGCAGATAAATAAGATGACCTTGTAGATCATATCATAAATCGGTTTGATCTTATCGAGTTTGTCGAAAATTGTCGGCATACCTATTCCCCTTTCTTAAAAAAACGGGCACAGAAATGATTACTTCTGCGCCCGCATTCAAACTTCTTAATTATTTGTCGCAGTCAAGAATCTTCTGGTACAGATCCTCATTGCCTTTGATTGCGTTAGCAACAACGTCCTTAACAGCATCCTGCCACGGAGTCTTGTCCTCAACCTCAACAACGTTTACGCCGTCAGCCTTTAACTCATCCAGAACCTCAGCCTCTTTGGAAGCAGACAGATTTGCATTGAAGTCAGCAGCATAATCAGCAGCAGCAGTTACGCAAGCCTGCTGAGCCTCGGTTAAGTTATCCCATGCATCGTTAGTGATCACGATCTCGATCAGACCTAACTGATGACCATCCAGGATCAGGTTTGGAGCAACCTCTGGGAATGCGTTGGATTTGTAGTTAGCGATTGGCTGCTCAGCGCCATCAACAACGCCGGTCTGCAGTGCGGAGTATAACTCAGTAAATGCTACAACGGTTGCGTTAGCACCGAAGCTCTCAACAGTACCAACCATAACAGGGTCAGAAGAAACACGAAGTTTCATGCCTTTTAAATCCTCTAAAGAGTTAACTGGTTTAACAGTAAAGAAATGACGGAAGCCTTCCTCACCGTAGGTTAAGCCTTTGATGCCAAGGCCTAAATCCTCAGTCTCAGATAAGAACTCCTGAGCTACATCACTTTTAGCGAAGTTCCAGAAATGCTCACGGCTGGAGAATATATATGGAAGAGCAAGTAAACCTGCTTTTGTTGCGCCGTAGTTTGTTAAAGAAGAAGCGGAAAGACGAGCCATATCAACAGTACCGCTGTGTCCTAACATGGCATCCAGAACGTCTGCCTCTGCGCCTAAAACACCACTTGCCTGAAGGTCAACTTTGATGGAACCGCCGGAAAGTTCTTCTACCTTCTCTTTGAAAGCAGTGTCAGTCTGTCCAACGATGGTGTCTAATGGGTTAACCTCAGCGTATACTAATGTTACTTCTGGGTCACCGGAAGCGTCTGGAACCTCAGCAGTAGCTGCGCTGTCTTTTGCAGCCTCGGCAGTTGTCTCAGCAGCTGCGGTGGTAGCAGCTTCAGTTGCAGCTGCTTCTGTAGCAGCAGCGGTAGTGGTGGTCTCTGGGGATTTCAGTCCACATCCAGCCAGGGAAGCAACCATAGCTGCGCTTAATGCCAGGCCTAAAAATCTTTTTTTCATGATACATTTCCTCCTATATAATACATTAGTTTTGCCTTATGTCTTAATTATATCGAAAATGCCTGACTCCTGAAATGGTAATTTTTTGTGAATCCTAGTACATTTTTGTCGCGATTTATAAAACAGGTTTATCTATTTTGTATGAAGACTTTCCGCGGGTATTCTGGCACTTTTTGGCAGATTGATGATGCAATGAGAAGCGCGTTCTTTATAGAGTGATCATTTTTTATACTGGGCTACTGGTGGGATAGGGGAAAAAATGCTATAATCGTAAGATAAGAGAGGGGAAGAACCCGTGATCGGAAAGTGAGGAGAACGGATGGATTTTTATGGATTTTATACAGGAACTGAATTTCATGCCCATGAATATCTGGGGGCGCATGTGACAGATGATGGGGTGGTGTTCCGGGTGTTTGCTCCGGCAGCCAGTGGGATTGCAGTGATTGGTGAGTTCAACGAGTGGAACGGTGACCCCATGAATAAAATTTACGATGGAAATTTCTGGGAGTGCGTGATTCCGACGGCGAAGGTGGGGCAGATGTACAAGTACCGGATCTATGACCAGAGTGGCGGCTGTCTGGATCGCTGTGATCCATATGGCAGACGGATGGAACTGCGGCCTCATTCTGCATCCATTATCTGCGGGGGTGGAAAACAGAAATTTACCGATGAAAAATGGTTAAAAACCAGGGATGGCGGCCTGGACAAGCCGTTGAATATCTATGAGATCCACGCAGGCTCCTGGAGATGCAAGCCAGATGAAGAAGACCAGAAGGATGTGGCAGAACACTGGTACAATTACCGGGAACTGGCAGATCTTTTAGTTCCTTATTTAAAAGAGAATCATTATCATTATGTAGAAATGATGCCGTTAGCGGAACATCCAAGCGATGAATCCTGGGGATACCAGATCAGCGGATTTTTCAGCCCTACATCCCGATATGGAACGCCGGACGATCTGAAATATCTGGTAAATAAATGTCATAATGCGGGAATCGGCGTGATCATGGACTTTGTTCCGGTGCATTTCGCGGTAGATGATTATGCCCTTTGGAATTTTGACGGAACCGCGCTGTATGAGTATCCCCATGGAGATGTAGGAAAAAGCGAGTGGGGAAGCTGTAATTTCATGCATTCCAGAGGAGAAGTGAGAAGTTTCCTGCAGTCAGCGGCGGATTACTGGCTTGAGGAGTTCCATTTCGATGGCTTGCGGATGGACGCCATTAGCAACCTGATCTACTGGCAGGGCAATCCGGCCAGAGGGGAGAATAAGGATGCGGTGCAGTTTTTGCAGAATTTAAACAGCGGCTTAAAGGCACGTTTCCCATCAGCTCTTCTGATTGCGGAAGATTCCACAGCCCGTCCTAATATCACGACTCCGGTATGGTCAGGTGGTCTGGGATTTGACTATAAATGGGACATGGGATGGATGAACGATACGCTGTCCTATTTTCAGGCACCAGTTTCGGAGCGGATGGAGAAATACCACAAACTGACCTTCTCCATGCAGTATTTTTACGATGAGAAATATCTGCTTCCGTTTTCCCATGATGAAAATGTCCATGGAAAAGCCACGATTTTACAGAAAATGAACGGTGATTATGAGAGCAAGTTTCCACAGGGCCGGGCGCTGTATCTGTACATGTATGCCCATCCGGGGAAAAAGCTGAATTTCATGGGCGGTGAGATCGGACAGCTCAGGGAGTGGGACGAGAAGCGGCAGCAGGACTGGGAACTTTTGAGTTATCCGAATCACGATGCATTCCACCATTTTATGATGGAGCTGAATAAAGTGTACGCAGCGAATCCGGCTTTTTACGAGAAGGATTATGACCGGGACGGATTCCGGTGGCTGGACTGCCATCAGGAGGGCCGGTGCATCTATACGTTTGAACGGAGAAGCAAGGATCAGAGACTTCTGGCGGTGTTTAATTTCTCTGACCAGAAGCAGGAACACTACCAGGTGGCAGTGCCGGGAGCGAAGATGATAAAACCGCTGCTTTCCACGGACTGGAAGATCTATGGAGGCGGAAAGGCAGTCTCTAAGAGAAGAAAGAAAGTGGCAAAGGGAGTGGCAGAGTTTACGCTGGCGCCATTTTCCGGAGAAATTTATGTGATTGAAGAATAAGAAATAGCAGATCGCCGGGGCCTGGAAATGGCAGTGGCGGTCTGGCTTATGGAGGATTGGATTTATGCGGGAAAATATCCCAGAATTTTTATGGAACTTATTGACAGAACAGTACGGAGAAGAACTGGCGGAGAAGATCACTGACGGGTATGTGGCAGAGCGGGCAGTAACTCTGCGGGTAAACCGTCTGAAAGCAGCACCGGAGGAGATCAAGACCCAGCTTTCCCAGGCGGGAATCGCTTACGAGACAGTGGACTGGAGCGAGGACGCGCTGATCATCTGCGGAGCCAGGGAAGAGGCTGTAAGGCAGATTCCGGCTTATGAAGATGGTGGGATCTATCTCCAGAGCTTATCTTCCATGATGCCACCGTTATGCTTAAATCCGCAGCCCAAAGAGTGCATTCTGGATATGGCAGCAGCTCCGGGAGGAAAGACCACCCAGATGGCCGCTCTTTCCGGCAATCTGGCTCAGATCACGGCCTGTGAGAAGAACAAAGTCCGCTCAGAACGTCTGAAATATAATCTGGAGAAACAGGGCGCTTCCTGTGCCTTTGTGATGGTAGAGGACGCCAGAAAACTGGATGATTTCTTCTCCTTTGATAAGATCTTACTGGACGCGCCGTGCAGCGGAAGCGGCACACTGGCAGTGGGAGAACATGGAATCACCTCTAAATTTACCAAAGAGCTGATCACACGTTCTGCTAAGACCCAGGAAGAACTGCTGAAAAAAGCAATTAAGCTGTTAAAACCAGGCCATGAGATGATCTATTCTACCTGTTCCATCCTGGAACTGGAGAATGAAAAGAGCTTGAAAAAAGTGCTGGGAAAGCAGGCGGAGATCGTGCCATTAGATCAGGCGATGTTTTCGGGAGTGACTTATCTTCCGGTAAAGGTTCCGGGAACCCTGTGCGTTTGTCCGGATGAACTGTATGAAGGGTTCTTTGTAGCGAAGATACGGAAGAAATAGAGGTGGTAAAATTTGCTTTTCTTCTATAGATATGTTATAATCATGAGACATGGCGCAAAGAACAGATCCATGTTTTTTTGACAGATAAAAGAGGAGAACAGATTATGAAAGATACAACACTGGTAATTATGGCAGCAGGTATTGGCAGCCGTTTTGGTGGTGGGATTAAGCAGTTGGCTCCGGTGGGTCCTGGCGGGGAGATCATTATTGATTACTCCATTTATGACGCGATCCAGGCTGGGTTTAATAAAGTTGTTTTTATCATCCGGAAAGACCTTGAGAAGGATTTTAAAGAAATCATCGGTAACCGGATCGAGAAGATCGTGAAGGTAGAGTACGCATTCCAGGAGTTAGATGATCTTCCGGCTGGTTTTACAAGACCAGAGGGACGTACCAAGCCATGGGGAACCGGTCAGGCCGTATTAAGCGTAAAAGGGCTGGTAGACGGTCCATTTCTGGTGATCAATGCAGATGATTACTATGGAAAGAAAGCCTTCAAGGAGATCCATGATTACCTGGTGCAGGAAATGGATGAGGATGCTTCCATTTATGACCTGTGCATGGCTGGTTTTATGTTAACTAACACATTAAGTGAGAACGGCGGTGTGACCAGAGGTGTCTGCCAGGTCGGCGCAGATGGATACATGGAAAAAGTAACCGAGACCTACGAGATCCGCAGAAATGGTGACACATTATCAGCGAAAAATGAGGAGGGCGAGCCGGTAGAATTAGACTTGAACCGTCACGTTTCCATGAATATGTGGGGACTTCCGGCAAAGTTTATTAACGAGCTGGAGAAGGGCTTTCCAGAGTTCTTAGCTTCCAGGAAAGAAGGCGACATCAAATCCGAGTACCTGCTTCCACAGGTGATCGACCGCCTGGTTTCTGAAGGTAAGGCAAGAGTAAAAGTTCTGGAAACACCGGATAAATGGTTCGGTGTGACTTACAAAGAGGATAAGCAGGCAGTCATTGACTCCTTAAGAGCCCTGATCGCCAGCGGTGCGTATCCGGAGAAATTGTATCAGTAAGATTAGAAAGATAAAGGGAACGGTATGAAAAGGAACGAGTACATTTCTTTTCATGCCGTTTTTTGTTTGCGTGGCGCGTGAACCGTAACGAATTAAGGAAAGATTTACTTGTAGTTTTCCTTGATACCCTTTACAATAAAATGGGATGTTATATTAAGAAAAGAGAAAACACAGATTCCAAAAGGAAGTTGATATATGAATAAAGCAATCAAGAAATTTGCCATTCTGGCCGGGATTTTCCTGGCGGCAGCAGGCATTTATTTTTTTACCTCATTAAATAATATGGAACAGTCCGAGACGGTTTACACCGTGATGGACGCTCCGGAGCTGCCGGTCATCGAGGCAGAGCTATTTGAAGATCAGGCCAACCGTCTGGTGGGCTACACACAGGATATGGGAAATGAGGTGGCCAGAGACAGTCTGACCATACTGCCAGAGGACCGTCAGTTAAAGCTGCGTTTAAAATACAATACAGAAACCCCGTTAAGCACCAGCTATGAGATCCGCAGCCTGGATAAGCAGCGGCTGGTGGAGAAGACAGAGGCCGGACAGTGGCAGACGGCGGAGGATGGGACAGAAGAGCTGACGCTTCCGATTCAGAACCTGCTGACCAGGGGGACGGAGTACCTGCTTCATGTGACCATGGAGACAGAATCCCAGAGAGAACTTCATTATTATACGAGGATTGTGTGGCCGGAGCAGAACCTGGCGCAGTCCATGTTGCAGTTTGCAGAAGAATTTTCCACCAAAACCTTGTCCGAAACCCAGGCAAAAGACCTGGTGACCTATCTGGAAACGAAAAACACAGCGGATAATTCTTCCCTTGGTCATGTGACCGTGGAATCCAGCTTTTCCCAGCTGACCTGGGGCGGCTTAAAGATGGAGCTGGTGGGAGAGATGGAGACCACGCTGCAGGAATTAGACGGGATTATGGGTCAGATCAAAGTCAGCTATCAGGTCAGTCGGACGGCAGAACAGGGCAATACGGAAAGCTATGAGGTAACCGACTATTACACCGTGAAATGGACAGAAAAGCGCATTTATCTCATGGATTTTGACCGGAAAATGAACCAGATCTTTTCTGGTGAGCGGATTCTGTATTCAGGGAAACGAATTCTTATGGGTATCGGAAATGACGATGTGATCCAGACCCTTCATAGTAAGAATAATCGTTATCTGGCTTTTGTATTTAACCGGGATCTATGGTGCTATGACCAGCAGGATGGAAAAAGTGTGAATATTTTTTCATTCCGGGATGGAACAGATGAGAGCGGGCGAAGCGATTATGACCAGCACAATGTACAGATTTTAGATGTAGCAGATGATGGAACCGTAGAGTTTCTGGTTTACGGTTATATGAACCGGGGTAACCATGAGGGGAATCAGGGACTTGGGCTTTACAGTTACAGCAAAGACGGGGCAGTGACGGAGCGCTTTTTTGCAGATTCCAGCCGTTCTTATGATGAAATCCGTCAGGATATTGAAAAACTCAGCTATCTCAATGAGAATGGCATGTTTTATGTCTACCAGGATGGCGCTGTTTACGGGATCGATCTGTCCAGTAAGGAGTATATGGTGGTAGCAGATGGACTGACTGAGGAAACCAGCGCCATCAGCAGTGACCGGACCCGCCTGGCGTGGCTGGAGGGCCAGGATGCCTATGAAGCAAAGATGATCCATGTATTTAACATGGCAACTGGAGAGAAACAGGAGATCCAGGCGCCAGAGGAAAGCGTTCTTCGTGCGCTTGGATTTGTTCAGGGCGATTTTGTGTATGGACTGGCTCATCCGGAGGATATCTGGATGCTGAACGGCCGTGCAGAAGATCTTCCGATGTATGCGATTCAGATCGTGGATAAGGATCTGAATGTCCAGACCCGCTATGAGAAACAGGGTTTTTATCTTGGCAGTGTGGAGGTGGAGGATTCCAGAATCCATATCCAGCGTCTGGTGAAAAATGGGGATCTCCGGTATGAATACGCAGATCAGGATACCATCGTCTGCAATGAGGCTGCAAAGACCGATATTATGGATCATATCGGCTGGTTTGCGTCAGAGGTGCGCAGAAAAGTTTATTTTGTGCAGACAGACCAGGAGATCAGCAGAACGATCAAGATCAGTGTGGCAAGAAAGCTGACGTATGACCAGTCAGAGACCCTGGAATTCCAGAGTGGAGACCGGCAGTCAAGAACGGCATTTTACGCTTATGGAAGAGGAAAGCTTCAGGGAATTTATGGGACATTTTCCCAGGCAGTCCAGGCAGCTTATCCGGTTATGGGGATTGTAACGGATCAGGATCAGCAGATTTTATGGGACCGGGTAAACCGCAGTACCATCCGGACCATTCGTTCTCCACAGGAGACAGCTGCTGTTCTTACGGGAAATCTGTCGGAGCTGTCCCAGGCAAAAACGATGACTGACGGTACAGTTCTCATTGATGCCAGAGGATGTACCTTGAACCAGATGCTCTATTTCATTGGTCAGGGAATGCCGGTGGCAGCTTATACGGACAGTGGAGATTATGTTCTCTTATATGGATATGACCAGTATAATATTTCTGTTTTGAATCCGGCAACGGGTGAGACCTATAAGATGGGGTTAAATGATGGTGCAGATTATTTTAACCGGTGCGGAAATGATTTTATCTGTGGAAAAGTCCTGCCGCAGTAACAAAAAAGTGAACAAAACGAACGTTTCCTTTACAAATTTTTAAGATGTGTTATAATGTGCACGAGAGACAGGGGCATTCGGCCCAATTTCAGATAAAAATCATGGAAATTAATTTAGAAATCATTTTAGAAATCAGAGGTGTAGGATGGAACAGTTTATTATGAAGGGCGGCAACCCGCTGGTAGGAGAGGTTACGATCGGCGGAGCGAAAAATGCAGCCTTGGGTATCCTAGCGGCATCCATTATGACAGACGAAGATGTTCTGATCGAGAATCTGCCAGACGTAAGAGATATCAATGTACTGCTGGAAGCGATCCAGGAGATTGGAGCTTCTGTGGACCGGATCGACCGGCACACAGTAAAAATTAACGCATCAGATATTCATGAAGTATCGGTGGATGACGAGTACATCCGCCGGATTCGTGCGTCCTATTATTTTATCGGGGCGCTTCTTGGCAAATACAAAAGCGCGCAGGTTCCGCTTCCTGGTGGCTGTAACATCGGAAGCCGTCCGATCGATCTTCACATTAAGGGATTCCGCGCTCTTGGCGCAAAGGTAGAGATCGAGCGTGGAGCAGTGCTGGCACATGCCATTGATCTGGTAGGAAGCCATATTTATCTGGACAAGGTATCTGTAGGAGCAACCATCAATATTATGATGGCGGCAGCTTTGGCAGAAGGTCAGACCATTATCGAGAATGTGGCCAAAGAGCCTCATGTGGTTGATGTGGCAAACTTCCTAAACAGTATGGGCGCCAACATCAAAGGCGCAGGTACAGATATCATCCGTATCAAAGGCGTGAGAAAGCTTCATGGAACTGAGTATTCCATCATCCCGGATCAGATCGAGGCCGGTACTTTTATGTGCGCAGCAGCAGCGACCCGCGGTGATATTACCGTGAGAAATGTGATCCCGAAGCATCTGGAGGCTATTTCCGCAAAATTATTGGAGATTGGCTGTGAGGTAGTGGAGTTTGACGATGCTGTTCGTGTAGTTGGCAAGCCAAAACAGCGACACACCAACATCAATACCCTTCCATATCCGGGATTCCCGACAGATATGCAGCCACAGATGACGGTTACCCTGGCGCTGGCTGAGGGAACCAGCATTGTGACAGAGAGCATTTTTGAAAACCGCTTTAAATATGTGGATGAGCTGGCACGCATGGGCGGAAGCATCAAGGTAGAGGGCAACGTGGCCATCATCGGCGGTGTGGACGGCTTTACCGGAGCCCAGGTCAATGCACCGGATCTTCGTGCCGGGGCAGCTTTGGTGATTGCCGGACTGGCAGCAGAGGGCTTTACTGTTGTGGACGAGATCGGTTATATCCAGCGTGGTTATGAGCATTTCGAGGAGAAATTAAGAGGTCTTGGGGCTCAGATCGAGAAGGTGGATTCCGATAAAGAAGCCCAGAAATTCCGTTTAAAGATCGGCTAATGACAAAATAAGAAAAAATGAGAAAAAAACAAGGGGAAATCCCTTGACAAAGTACATGTGATTCAGTAGAATGATGTGTGCTACAAACAACGAAAATAGAAAAGTGCGTAATAGTCCCTTATTCAGAGTGATGGAGATACAAAGGATCTGAGAAGTCACGGCAACCCCGGACCGGCATTGGGAAGCTTCCCATGAACGAGAAAGGAAGGTGCCAACCTGAGCGAGAAATCGAACAATAAGAGGATTTGATTTATAATTATCAAGTCCGCAGTTCGCTACGGACTTTTCGTTTGCTCAAAATCAAAGGAGGAAAATAAATGGAGAAGTTACTGTTTACTTCTGAGTCTGTGACCGAAGGACATCCGGATAAGATGTGCGATCAGATTTCAGATGCGATTCTTGATGCGTTGCTGGAACAGGATCCGATGAGCCGTGTGGCCTGTGAGACTGCCTGCACCACCGGTATGGTGATGGTTATGGGTGAGATCACAACCAACGCATATGTGGATATCCAGAAGATCGTTCGCGAGACAGTTCGCGAGATCGGTTATGACCGTGCAAAATACGGATTTGACTGTGATACCTGTGGTGTGATCACTGCTATTGACGAGCAGTCTGCTGATATTGCATTAGGTGTAGACAAGGCTCTGGAAGCAAAAGAGAATTCCATGAGTGAGGAAGAATTAGATGCTATCGGCGCTGGTGATCAGGGTATGATGTTCGGTTTCGCAAGCAACGAGACTGAGGAATATATGCCATATCCGATCGCTCTGGCACACAAGCTGGCCCGTCAGTTAACCAAAGTACGGAAAGATGGGACTTTGAATTACCTTCGTCCAGATGGTAAGACCCAGGTAACCGTAGAGTACGATGAGAATGGCAAGCCATTCCGTCTGGACGCGGTTGTATTATCTACCCAGCATGACGATCAGGTAAGCCAGGAGCAGATCCATAAAGACATTAAGAAGTATGTATTTGATGAGATTCTGCCTGCAGAGATGGTAGATGCAGACACCAAGTTCTTCATCAACCCAACCGGCCGTTTCGTCATCGGTGGACCTCATGGTGACAGTGGTCTGACCGGCCGTAAGATCATCGTAGACACCTATGGCGGATATGCACGTCACGGCGGCGGCGCATTCTCCGGTAAGGACTGCACCAAGGTTGACCGTTCCGCAGCTTACGCAGCAAGATACGTTGCTAAAAACATCGTAGCAGCCGGACTGGCTGATAAGTGTGAGATCCAGTTATCTTACGCGATCGGTGTTGCACATCCAACCTCCATCATGGTAGATACCTTTGGAACCGGTAAGCTGTCTAACGAGAAGTTAGTTGAGATCGTTCGTGAAAACTTTGATTTAAGACCAGCTGGCATTATTAAGATGCTGGATCTGAGACGTCCGATCTATAAGCAGACAGCTGCTTATGGTCATTTTGGCAGACATGATCTGGATCTTCCTTGGGAGAGACTGGATCGGGTTGAGACTTTGAAGAAATATCTGTAATATCGGCAGTATAATAAAAGAGGGGATCACTTCATTATCCGACAGGATAACGAAGTGATCCCCTTTTTTTGTGTCATAGGAAACTTCGTCCTATGACACAAAAAACGCTCCGCTAAGGA
>ERZ809074.1475-NODE-1475-length-30316-cov-5.055715_pt1 | contig 30316 bp, 35 predicted proteins | sample MGYA00520795_ERZ809074 | MGnify/ENA primary metagenome ERZ809074 (study PRJEB31570, sample SAMEA3212989) | Homo sapiens | biome: human-gut; feature: human gut; material: fecal | place: Sweden | collected 2011 ...
TTTGTAGTGTAATAATTCATGAGGCCACTTATAATGGTTGAGGCCAGATCGATGCAAACATAGAGCACAACCAGCTGGAGAATAAACGTAATGCTCTGAATCCCTTGCTGAATTAAATTGATAATTTGCTGCATAATCAAAAGAGAAATTGCTGGGGCCAAGCTTTGTATGATCGTTACGGCAGAAGAAACGAAGAGATATCGCTTGTCTACCTCAAACATACTTTTTATAATTCTGGGAAAAAGAATGAAAAAACGATATTGATCTCCTGTATTTTTCATTTCTTTACCGCTCCCTTCTACCGCGATATCATGCGTAAACGCATCAATCAATCATAAGCAATTTCCCTGTCTTTGTTGTTCTCTTCAGTGACAGCAGGGTAATCGCGATTCCGACTGAGCCAGTCAAAATCGATAGATCGTTCAAGTGCCCCTCAATTAGAATTGATTTATTACGAATGTCTGTAAGATTCAACTCATTCTCATTATTTTTTCGATACCCTGCAATCATTTTTTGTATATGGCGTTCCAAATTTGTAAGTAGCTTGGGATTTCTGTAAGAAGAATAGGCACACATTTGAATTGCTACCAAACTGGAAAAACCGTGACACAAGGATGGACTATATAAATCATATGTCTTTATGTTCTGGGAGAAAAAACGTATCATTGTTTCGACATGTGCCTGTTCCTTCTCTTTCCACCCCATATAGCCGGCAACTTTTTGTAACCCTCGCATTACGCCTGCGTTCCCATAGCACCATGAGGAGCTAATGTGCAAATTCTCTGGGTTACACGTGCCGTTCCAGTATTCTTCAACGGTCATAGGTCCCGGCCAACAAGGTATTTTTTCCTCATTGACTACTTGAAACACTTCATACAAATGATAGACTTTCTCGATTCCATCTTTTAGCCCTTCTATGTTGAAACCTTTTGCATGGGCTTTTGCCAGCGCAATTAGTGGTCCCAGCATACCATGCGCGAGCCCAAAGTTGATATTTCCACGTTTAAATTTTTCCTGATTAAAATTAGGGTTTTGATTGGGCTGTAAAACATGAAACTTGATTATTGATTTGCCCTCAAACTTTGTGTCTCTTGTAAGGGCCACTAAGTACTCAATACATGCTTTCAAAATGTGCTTCTCTTCTTTGGTATAGTCGCAGTCTAAGAGATAATATACAGCCCCCGATATGCCACTAATCATGTCATGGTTGGAATCGCAAACTGGAGCTTTTTTCAATTGTAATAATTTTTTGTCGATTGCCAAAAACAAGAGTTGATTCATGCTCTTTGCAAATTTCTGCAATAGGTTGCTTTCCTGACAAAAAGCATTCACAGCAAAGCATTGAGAACCTAACCCGCCAAACATGGCTGTTCGGTGTTGGTATCCGTAATTTTCTATAGATTCCTTTATATTCCGACAAATCAAGTATCCTAAATCTGTCCACCTCTCTTTTTCTTTTACATAAGGCAGGATCTCAGCAATGAGCAACAGTATGCTGTCATAATAATTGGGGTTTAAGGTTCCATTGTCTCTCTGGGAATCTACATAATGCAAGATTTCCTGAACAATTTCTGAGATATCTGTTTCTATAGATTTATTCCAAAAAATTTGTTTTCCAGTCATGCTATGGTTCCAACCTTTCTCTGTTTGGCTCTTTCCAATCGCTGGACGGATGTACTGTCTAACCCATACAATATTTTTAGATATTTGCCACTTGAAAACATACCATAGACTTAACCCTTGGACAAATAGTTTTATCTATGGTGTCTCTCATGCTCAAAGGACATCGTTAGAAATTGCGAGGCATCTTAATATAAACGCAATTTTACAGACTTGCAGATATGTTTCTGAATATAAAAGATATGTTATCTGCAGTGTCCACTACAACTGGTTTGTAACCCTCCACAGGTATTATAGCAGGTATCTCCGCAAGAGCAGGAATCTCCGCAGGTATAAATACTTGTAAAACGCAAATTTTCATCCTCTTTTTGCGTCTGAATGTTTTTAATATTCAGATCAAAATCATTATAGTTTCCCATTTTATTTCCTCCTTTTCTATTTGTCCAAGAGCTAAATCTATGATATGTAATCTTTAATAACATATTTTTGGCTAAAAACCTTCTAACATTGTACGGCTTTTCAATTTATATTTTGCTTCGAAATACTTTGGAGAATAAAAGCGGTGTGAAGAAAACCATCAGAATTAAGACGTAGACAAAAATGATATGCCAATATTCTACTCCCCCATTTGGAGCCTCCATGCTTGCAAAATTCATCAAACTAAGCATTACAATAGAGTTATGTAAAAAATGTATTATTACAGGCAGCCATACATTATTGGTCCGCATGTAAGCGTATGCTATAAAAATTCCGAGTATAGTAGTAGAAATCAACCGTCCCAAAATAGCTTGCACCAGCTCGATAGGGGATGTCATGGATACCCAAGGTGCAAAGAAAAAAATGACCATTGGCAGGTGCCAAAGTTCCCATAATACACCAAAGAGGAGCACCCCCTTGACGATGCCAAACTTTTTCTGCAACAGTGGTTGAAAATAGGAACGCCAGCCATATTCTTCCCCAAAGTGGTAATGGAAATTATACAAAAACAGAAATAATATAGCTGGTTGAAACAACTGTGAGAAGCAGGTTCGTAACGCGTCCATCACATTTCCTGTCGCCGTCAAAAGGATCACCAGCAGAAGGGAAACACAGTGCAAGACCACAAACAAAATCAATAGACGAACAGAAAGTTTCCAATTTTTACTTTTCAGTCCGTAAGCACTGCGCGCGTCATTGCTTTCAGATAAATACACGCTAATAAATACCAAAGCAGTAATGATAGATAGAACCATTCCACCAGTCGAAACTTGCTGAAACGGCAAGAAGAAAGTGGTAAAACACCACAAAAGAGTGATCCCTGTCAGCACTAAATAACCAATGAAGAAATTTTTTGGCATACAACGCTTGTCTTTATCACAGAGAAGTTTGGCGAGCAGCAGACCGGCTGCGGGGCAAAACATCTGAGCGGATACAAAAAAGTCTACTTTCTTTCCCATATCGGTAAGAATCGCCATGGGAATTATCATGAGATATGGAATGCCATAGGTTACCAAGAGGAATATTAGAAGTTCTCTACATTCTTTTTGGGCGGAATGTGTCTCTGACTTTTTCATAGCAAGCGCTCCCTTTTTTCACAACTGCTAAAACATTATGCTGATGAACCATGGAATTTACAGTAAAATCACATAACATAGAATCAACTCTTGGACAAAAATTTTATCTATGCTTTCGTCTACCTATGAAGTGTGGACTTTTCTACGTAAGGAAGAGAAAAATATCTCTTTATCTGCAGTGTCCACTGCAACTCGCACCTACTCCCCCACAGGTGATACCGCAGGTATCGCTGCCAGAACAGCCTCCATCGCAAGATAACGCTTCAGTACAAGTCTTTATACTAAGTATTATAGTTGTTGTAATAGATGCGGGGCCAATATCATTTTCGCCTTGCACTTTTTTAATGTCAAGATCAAAATCATTATAGTTTCCCATTATGTATCTCCTTTCATATAATGATTGTCCAAGAGCTGAGTCTATGATATGTAACTACTGTAATATTCCATTTAGCTAATGTTCGTTAATGGGATTACGCTTGCCTTTTTCAATAATATTAGATAATCCTTCTCGCATAATGTTGAGATATTTTTGCTCTAAGCTTCTATCTCCTGTTAAGCGATTGCAAAACATGTGAATGACAGAAGAGATGATTTCTTCTTGATGCGCTGTTAATTGTTCTGTGCATAATATCTTATTTCGATAATTTTTGATTGCATCATTTCTCTCTGTAAGGAGTGCAACTGTCTGCTCACTTAAATTTGAATCATTACAAGAGAGTAACCATTCTATCTTTTTAATATAAGATTGCTTTTTTTCCCGAAAGAGTTTTTTATTTTCTGCAAGCAACGGCGTCAAATTCACTTGCAGTAGCATTTTCTCCCAATGATCAAAAAAAGCAGTTAATATTGTGCTGATGCCCAATAGATAGGCATTTTCCAACCCTTCTGTTTCCTCGATATTAAATTCATCCAAAAGACCAATCACAAAACGGCTGTCAGCAAAAAACACCTCCTCTGCCGATGCAATGAGTTGACTGCCTCCGTACCGGTTGTTTTCTCTAAAATAAATATCAAATTGAACTTTGTTGATAAGCTTCCATGTTCGGAAATTTATCAACATTTTCTGTATTGCAAGCAAATGCTTTTGTGCTGTCCATTCGTTTTCGTATTTGAATCTCACTCTTAAATGCCGCCCGATTTCATCAGAGTAGCGGAGATAGAAAAATTTCGGGTTGCCAATAGAACCTAAGCAGGAGACAATGTAATTAAGGGTTTCATTCTCCCGATCGTCCAGCTGATAAAGCTTTGCATAGATCCATCCATCCTGTAAAAGCATCAAGGATCTGTTTTCATTCTGCAGCACATTCCACGGTTCGGTCGCTCTTGTAGGATATTTGGAAACGCTGGGACGAAATAAGGAACAACTAATCTCTGTAATATAGGATTTTCCCTTTATGTCTACACAAATGCTTTCGTTGAAAATATTTTTTTCTATTTCAGATAAACGTAGACTGTTGTTTTTCTGAATATGTTTATATAAAATTTCCATAGAATATGCTTTATCTAAGTTTAAAGCTAATCTCCTGTCTCCTTCTGATAAGTAGACAATATCATCAATCGTGTACTTGCGACGAAGTTTTTGAAAAGATTCTTCAAAAGATTCCTGAGAATGAAGCGCAAAGAGATGTAATGGTAAGTTCCATCTTTTTGGAAAAACTACAACATCTTCCAACGAAATCCTCGGGAGAAAAACGTAATCATTTTGAAATAGCTGAAACGCTCTGGCTATGACACTGGTCTCTTCATCTGAGGAAATTTGCATTAGTAGTTGGGATACTTCCGACAAGGAAGATGGATTGACCATGCAGTTTTGGCGAACCTTGCAACGTTTTCCGAGCCGTTTGGATTTTATATAAAGTTGATTATATTGCATGCCTATCAGTAGGTCATCCAAAGGAAGTTCTTCTGCGTTGGAATTGTCATCATTTGTAGCAAGCGCAATATAATACTGGCTTTCATTTCTGTGATTATTGACATTGCTCATCCGCCCCTTTACACTTCCTTCTCTGATCTCTACTGTAATCAGAGCTTTATCTGAACAAACAAGGGAGCGATTGTTTTCTTTGTATTGATGGAAAAGGTCTGCATCCAATACACAGTTAAATCGATTGAACATATCCCCGGCAGCTCCACTTCCACCGATTGGCGCAAGCCACAAACGATAGTGTTCTTTTTCTTTGGAGACAAAGAAGTTAATGTCAAAAGATTCTGGATACCTATCTTCTCGACTTATTTCCAGGGATGAAAAATTATCTATAGATAAATTAATCTCCTCCTGCTGCGCCTGCAGACAATCCAAAATCTTTTCATCCACAATTTGTTTGATTTTTTGATCTTTTTCATCCTGAGATGGTTGATACTTTTCTAAGTAGGAAAGCCCGTTAAAGTCATTTTGGTCGATGATAGTACAAAACGGTACTTCTACATTGGATCCATATTCTTCCTGAAACTGCCGCTTAAACTTTTCTAACCTTGAGGGCACATCGACTTGTAGGTATGTCAATGCTTCAACAAATTGTTCTACAATTTCTTTCACTTGATAAGGCAACTTGTTTTGCTGAAGAACCATACCCTTATTCACGGCCAGAAGGTCTTTCTCATTTTTCTGGCTAAGCAAACCATCCATCAAGGTATAGACAGACTCAATGGTTTTTGCATTCACCTGATCAATCTCCAATTCACCATTCATTTGGTTAATTAGTGTATTAATTTTTTGTAGCGTTTCCTTCTGCCGATCAATTCCTTCTATGGGCGCCAGAATTTTCAAGACATATTCCAATCCATTTTCGCAGTTTGCTGGAGCCCTCAAATTGCTAAGTAAAACTTCATTTTCCATGAGTGCATTGATCGTTGAAATAATTTTTTCCTCTGGAACACTAGGATATTTACTTTGAATGCGAGATTTTAATAAATCGTAGCGAATGAACGTCTGTGCCTGTTGTTTCACATAGGTGATCAAAGGCGTATTTCGCATGTGAGTTCTTTCGGTAACGGTTTCTTCTGGCATAAGAAAACAATGATTTGAGTGATGCGGGTTCTTTAATCGGTCTCCAGAAACATAGCAATTGTTGTTAAATCGTAACTGAAGTTGTGGATATACGGATGGATTATTCTCCATCTCATAAATAAAATGAGAGAGCCAAGAATAATCTGCTCGACATTCGAGAATGGCTTTTCTTTCGTCGATAACCATAGGTTCTATATTTGGATTCTCACAAAACTCTCCCAACGCAGCCCCAGCAAAAAGGCCGTACGGCGTTGGTCTTGTACATGCTCGAATTAGGAATTTAATGCGTGCTAAATTTCTTGCTTTGCTTTTTTTGGTGCTACTCTGCAAATTTCGCTTTTTAGCATTGTACAATTCACGACTAGACAACAGAATACTTTTATCCATAAAATCACGGAAGGGGGTTTGCTGAAGAAAATTCTCCACATCATTGCCTTCAAACTGTACAAAATCAGAAAACACACTTGCTGGTAAACTCGGAGTCCTAACCATAAAAATGTCATTGCAAGAATATCTCATTTTATAAACCACCGTTCTATATTACACTGAATTTTATTGATATCTTACAATTATATACTATAATATATATAATGTATTGTCAAACATTATTTTAAAAATATTGAGAAAATTAATAAATTAAATGGATCAATCTTGCAACCTAAAATCATTCTTATTGCTTTATCCGGCAGACGATGGACAACAGAGCAGGTTTCAACATCGTTAAACAGTAAACCAGTATATTGGAAATAGCGTAGCATTTCTAATATACTGGTCAATGAAATGATGATCTCTTATTTTGATATCTCAAAGAGGTTCGATTCAACTATTATTTACACGGTCACAGAATCTGACGTGACCGTGTAAAAATAACATAAAATAGTTTTTTCATTTCGAATTTTCGGTTGAGGATGGTTAGGTACCTTGAATTGCTACCTTAATAACGCCATCCCGTCGGTACTCAAAGAGGTCATAAGCCGCCTCGATCTCAGTCAAGGGAAATTTATGAGTAATCAGGGGAGTGGTATCCAGCTGCCCTGCCTGAATCAGAGAAAGGAGTTCCTTACAATGACAACCGTCTACCCCACCTGTTTTGAAAATCAAATTCTTCCCATACATTTCTGGAAGGGGGAGAATCTGCGGGAGGTCATACATCGCCACAATCGTGACGATGGCATTGGGGCGGGCGCACTGCCAGGCCAGTTGAAACGAGTCCGAGCTACCGGCAATTTCCAGAACAACGTCTGCGCCGCCGTGTGCGCCCTCTTTTCGCACCACAGAGACCACTTCTTCCGGTGTGGTGGTCAAGACCTGAGGATATTGTGTCTGCACAAAGGCTCGACGCATAGGATCTGGCTCACAGACAATGATTTTCCTGGGTTCTTTTAAGAGAGCGCATAAGAGAGTGCAAATGCCAGTGGGGCCCGCCCCCAAGAGGAGCACAGTGTCTTCTGGACCGATCTCCGAAATGCGGGTGGCCCAAAATCCCGTGGCCAAGAGGTCACCTACAAAGAGAGCTTGACGGTCTGTTACCGTATCCGGGATGATGGTGAGACCTTGATCCGCATAAGGAACCCGGACATATTCTGCCTGACCGCCGTCAATTCGACACCCCAGTGCCCAGCCGCCGTTGGGATCGGTGCAGTTGTTGACATATCCGTGTTGGCAGAAGAAACATGTGCCGCAGAAGGTCTCCACGTTGACCGACACCCGGTCACCAGGTTTTACTGTGGAAACTTCCGCGCCGACAGATTCCACAATGCCAACCATTTCGTGGCCGACCGTAACGCCAGGGACGGCTCGTGGAACTGTGCCGTGCTTAATATGCAGGTCACTGGTGCAAATGCTAGAGAGGGTTACCCGGACAATCGCGTCTCTGTCATGGCGCAGGACAGGTTTCGGCTTCTGGATAAGGCCGAATTTTCCAGGGGAGAGGTACGTATAAGATAGCATGATGGCGCCTCCTGTTCATGGTGTTGTGTTTTTTCTGCGGGGCGCAGTCAAAAGGTAGCTGCGCCAGATTAAGTCCTGGATCATGGAATCCTCTAAAGATCCATCCAAAATAAGGCTGATCCAATGGGTTTTATTCATGTGGTAAGCAGGTACCACAGCGGGGTAGGTTTGCCGCAAAAAATCTCCTGTTAGGGGCTCGACCTTCACATTCATCCAAGTTTGTCCCTTCCGTTGGTAAACAGCAGCAAACATTTTTTGGTTCTCTTGGTGTCGTATTATGGTCCAGTTTGCATCGTGGAATGGGGTGTCTGGATAAACGGAAGAATTGATGAGACAGGCTTGGATGGCTTCTTCCCGAGTCGTCATCACAATTCCTCCTTACCTTGTTTCCGTTTTAGGCTTCTAAGTATCTCTTTATGTTCTGGGGGAATTCGAGTGCTCTCCAGAGCTTTTTGTATGGCCTTGTTGTGAGTCCATTGCTCCAAGCAGTGGGACTGCAGATAGGGAAGTGCTGCCTCATACTGTTTGGTCAGAGCGGTTGCAAAGTACCAGGCAATCATCATGTTGACATAGTATTCCTGCCTGTGCAGGGATGCAACCCAGGTTAAATATTCAGGTTGAAATGCCCGGTCAAGATAGAAGGACAATAACATACCGATTCCAAAACGGACGGTATATTCATGATCGGATGCAAGCCATTCCTTCACTTTGGGAAGCAGCTCCGGCAAGTGTTTTTGAAAGATCTTTGGACGCGTGAGATCGCAGGTGGCCCAATTATCGACGAAGGGCAGGAAACGGTCCAGTTGAGCGATGACCCAAGAAATGTCTTTTCCGTTGGAAATCAAGAGACCATGGAGGGTATTCTCATCATAGTACATATGAGGCAGACTGGCCAGGAAATCCTCGGCCTCTGGTGTACCGGACAACTCTTTGGCCAGACTGCGAAGCTGAGGTGTTCGAACCCCGATGAGCCGCTCTGGGTCCACGGTTGGAAGAAGTTTCTTATGAAAATCTCGATAAGTTGGGTCCTGCCGTTGAAGCAGACGGCCCAAGATGAAAGATTCCTTTGGATGTGACATTGTGCGCCTCCGATAGAAATGACATGATTTCTTTGGGTTCTGTTCAATTTTAGCGGAAGAAATCGGAAAAAGCAATACAGACGTTTCTCGGCAGAAAACAAAGAAACACCGTCCTGGTATACCAGGACGGTGAAAGGCATCTGGTGGTTAGGCAATGCATGTGACTCGGACGGCACGGAGCCGATTGACGTTTCTGGGATCTGCCTCTGTGTCATACGTTACCTGCTGACCTGGCTGGAGAGAGCGGAACCCTGTGCCCTGTATGGCGGAAAAATGGACAAACACATCTCCGCTTCCGTCTTCGTTGGAAATAAATCCAAATCCTTTTTCCTCGTTAAACCACTTTACTGTACCATGATTCATGTTGAGAACCTCCTAAAAAGTTTTGATCCGAAATTCAGAAAAGAAAAACCACCGGCAGCAAGTCAAAATGGAAGTTGACTTACAACCGGTGGCAATCAATCATACATTTAGAAATCTTTTATATTATACAACAGAGTAAAGGAGAAGGCAAGAGAATATTTTGAAAAAGAGAAAAATTTTCAGAAAAGGAGCAACGGTGACTTTTCTGAGTCCACAAAAAGAAAAAAAGCCTTGATCCATTGAAGATCAAGGCTTTTCTTTTGGCGGAGAAGGAGGGATTAGAACCCTCAAGGAAAATGGAAATTTGTCCTTATGTATCAAGGGAAAATCACTTTCTGTGTGCATAGTCGTGTGAAAAATTCTCAAAATAGCTGCTGATCTTCGTGTCAGCGTCTTTAGCGGCGGATTCAAAGACGTAGGAGTAAGTTTTCTTGTAGGTGTTCTCGTCAGACCAACCGCCGCGCTCCATGGCAACATGGTCGGCGATTCCGAGAGACTTCATCACAGCTGCGTTGGTGTGGCGGAGCCCATGGGTGGTGGTGTCTGTTATGCCAGCTCGTGTACAGGCTTTATGGACATGCCGAAGAAGGGTGCTTCGGTGGAAGCGGAAGATATTCGCAGCGGGGTCTGATGGGAGTATAACGGCCAGGCGCTCCATAATGAAGGCTGGGCAGGCTACGGTCCGCTGAGAGATTTCATTTTTAGCGCCCTTCTTCAGGACCATCTTATTGTTCCTGTCAGGAACTACGGTCCGCCGGATTGTGATAGTTCCTGCCTTTACATCGACGCAGTCCGGGCAGAGTCCCATGATCTCTGAGGTGCGAAGGCCCAGGCACATAGCTAATAGGATAGCCACCTCGCAGAGATCCCCTTCCACAGCCTTGATAAGTTGGCCGAGATCTTCCGGTTGGAGGTATTTTTTATTTGGCTTGATCTTCTGGGGCAGTCGAACGCCGAATACATCAATGCCGAGCTCTTTTAATACCGGTCGGATGAGTCCGTAGGCATTGCTGATGGTTTTAGGAGCACAAGTTTTCGCTCCTTGGTTTACCGCTTCCTGGATGTCTTTCTTGGAGAGAGTGTAGACGTTTCTCTTCATAAGACTTTTGAATTGGTTCCGCTTGATGGTATCATAACCACGGATAGTGGAAGGGGAGAGGACGTTGCTTTTTGATTCAATGTAGTCGTCGATGGCGTCTTCCAGAGAGAGAAATTCTTTACGAGTCTCTTCTTTTTTCATAAGCCCTGCCTGGATAGCCATGGCCTTCGCTTGGGCGATCTTTGGGTCTTCGTCTGTGACAGATACTCGCTTGCCGTTCACCATTACCTGGCACCGCCAAGTGCCACTGGGTAATTTTTTCGGGGTTGGTCTTTTTGCTTTCACTTGTAAAACCTCCTATTCTGTTGTAAAATAGAAGGGCAGTATGTTCGCCAAAGTTTACTGCCCTTTAGCCGTCCTCGGTGTTGGTAGCACCGGGGGCGGCTTTTATTTTTGCTTATGCGGATTTTAATGCCAAGTTATCTTATGGTGCTGATAAAGTGCGTAGCTTTCCCAATGATATGGACGCGGTTCATATCCTCTCCCCAAAAGACCAGAGGCCTATACATGGGATTTTCCGGCTCCAAAGAAATATGGTCTTCAAAGAGACGGATTCGCTTTAGAGTGGCTTCCTCCTCGTCAATGAGTACGGCAGCGATCTCGCCACTCTCGACCTCGGGCTGCTGTCGGATGCAGACGATGTCACCATCAAAAATGCGAGCATTGATCATACTATCGCCCTTACAGATTAAGGTGAAGTCGCATTTCACGTAATCTGGGATAGCATCGTAGGATTCAATGTTCTGATCAGCCAGAATGGGGGTCCCGCAGGCAATCCGTCCCAAGCGGGGGACTTTATGAGTGCTGGGCATAAGCTGCAGATTAGGAGCGGGGAGAGGTTTGGTATCTTCCTCCCATCCCATAAGATAGGCTGGGGGTATATGAAGCACATCTGCCAGTTTTGCGACCTTTTCATGGCGCACATTTTTTATATTACCACTTTCCCAACGCTGTACTGTTGCTTCGGCGACACCCACCATGCTTGCAATTTGGGCGAGTGTAAGTCCGAGCTCTTTTCTTCTTTTTTTTAGAACGGATGATAGTGTGTTCATAGCTACAACTCCTCGCTCTTAATGCTTATACTATACCATAAGGAAACGCAAGACGCAAGAAGAAACTTACGTTTCGCGAAAAAACTTACGCAAAACGTATTGACAGAATTTCAGAAGAATGATAACATAATCTTACGTAAAACGAAAGAAAAGAGGTGGTACCTATGGTTTCAATTGATGTACATAAGGTGCGAGGAAAGATGGCGGAGAATGGATATACCATAACATCCCTTTCCGCTTGCCTGGGAATTGACCGAAATACGCTATCTTCTTACCTGAAAAACCCAAGGAAAATGCCGTATAGCGTGGTTGCTGACTTGGCGGCGCTCTTATGCGATACAACAGAAGAGGCAAACTCAATTTTTTTTGCAGATAACTTACGTAATACGAAAGATAATGCGATAGGATGAAGGAAGTTGATAATCCTCTCAGACAAACCTGGGGGATTCGGTTGCCCAGATTAAGTGAACTGGTACTTGGGTCAGAGCGAAAACGGGTTGAGGGGATAAGAACCAGAAAGGAGAACTGATGTGGGAAGGCAAAAAAAGAGCAGAGCGCAGCGGATGGCGGAATCTTTCGGAGAGAGCTTCCGTATGGGAAAGGCCAGGGTGGGTATGACCAACCTGGAGATCGCCAACGCCATCGGCTTGAGCAGTCAGGCAGCGTTGAAACGTCGGCGGGATGACCCAGGCGAGTTTACTGTGAGGGAGATATTGACATTGGGGATAACGCTCCACTGGACAGAGGAGGAATTTCTCGGCGTGATTCGTGCTGGGATGTGAGGAAAGGAAGAAAGACCAATGAATGAGGTTCAGAGAATCAAGCAACGCCATGACATGGACATCCTGCTGCGGGCCATTGCCCCGGCGTCCAGAAAGCGCCAGGAGGCCCGGCGCCAGAAAGAGATGGGGAAGAGCCGGATCAATGCCGCCTTGGCCCGCCGGGGCATTCCCTTCCGCGTGGTATGAGGGGCGCGGTGTATCACCTCTGTCGGCGGTGTGGAAAGCGAGTGAATATCTCCTGCCAGCTAAGGCAGGAAAAGAGATATCTCTGCCCCCGGTGTGTAGGGGAACCCTGGTACATGACAAAGGAGGGACTGGTCCGTGAAAATTGGCAAGGTGGTCGTTCAGATAGAAGCCAACCGGCCTTGGCGGGATGGGAAACGAGCAGGGCCCAAAAGGCGAGAACCACATGCTCCGCCCTCTGCTGGGAAACAGGCGGAGATTGAGAAGTGCCTGGCCTGTTCCCGCCCCGACTGCCAGGGGAGCTGTCCCCCAGGGCGCAAGAGACTCCCGGTACCGGAGGATTTTGCGGAACGAGTCCAACGAGGCGAACGGGTCAAGGCTCTGGCCAAGGTCTACGGGGTCGCTTACGGGACCGTGTGCCGGTGGCGGAAAGAGGCCGGCTTGGTTGTCAAAACAGAAGGGAAGGAGGTAACCCAATCCGCGGCAAAGCGTCTGCCAGGAAGCAAAGGGCGATCCGGGAGGCGTGCAGACTGAATCGTAAGACCTACATTGTCTTGAACGTTCCTCTTGCACCCTCAAGGAAATGAGAAAGCCACCCGGGGAGATGGGCTCCCGTGGGCGGCAGGGGTAACTTGTTTAGTTTAGACCGGAAAGGATGGAATGTCAATGGAAAAGAACGCGAAGTCCATTGTAGAAATGGCCCGAGGGGCCATCTTAGAGCGGATCAACTACGAAATGGCCCGAGTTATGGATAACATTCTGGATGCCAACACCAAGCCAACTGCCAAACGGAAGTTGACAGTCACACTGACGTTCACACCCGACGATGAACGGGCAACGATTGCCGTCAATGTGGTAGCCAAAACCACCCTGGCGCCAACCAATCCTGTGGTTACCTCTCTGTATATCGCGGGTGAAGACGGTACCGGAGAGGTTCAGGCGGTAGAGATGGTCCCACAAATCCCCGGTCAGACCAGTTTGGACGGCGGGGAGCAGGAGGCCCCGGCTCCCCTGAAAATCATTAAGTTTGCATAAGGAGGAATTGCAATATGTTGAAAGCTGCCATTGAGAAAATTCAGGAGATGTCCAAGCCCATTATTCAGAACGTGGAGGGCCGTGTTTTTGCCATCTCTGCGGAATCCATCGACGAGGTCCGTCCCACCTTGGACCGACCCAGCACGCTGAGCCTGAACAGCCTGGATGCCCTGGTGAAAATGGTTAAGACGGAGGCGCTGAAGAAGTATAGAGCGCCTGTCTATCTCACCATCCCCGACCATCAAACGGTGCTTTGTTTTTCCCAACCGGACGATGCAGATGGACGGTTTGAACGGATCAACTACTATACAGCCAATGCCACTGACGTACCTGGTTGGGAAGCCCGGGCGCAGTTTCCCTTTGAGGAGGCCATGATCGCCTTGCGGACTCGCTTTCAATCCACTACCGATACAGAATATGCCCTCAAGCTCCTGTCTGAGATCACCACTGGGGCAAAGATTACCTTTAATGACAACGGTGTCGCTACCAGCGTGGTGACCAAGAAAGGCATTGACCTTCAGAGCAACCAGGCTATCCGCCCCATCGTTACCCTGAAACCCTACCGAACCTTTCAGGAAGTGGAGCAGCCAGCTTCCCAGTTTCTGATCCGGGTCAGTGAGCGGGGCATCTCTTTTATCGAAGCAGACGGGGGTATGTGGAAGCTCCAGGCCCGGGGAACCATCAAGCAGTATCTGGAGGAGGCCTTCGCGGCGGAGATCCAGGAAGGCGCTGTGGTGGTGGCGCTGTAATAAGAGACCTATGATGAGAAAATACCGACTCACCTGCAAAGGAGGTGATATATTCGAACTTTCTGCCGCAAGAGCCGTACAATTTTATGACCAATATAGGAGGCTACAAATGGGGAAACCAGCGATTAGTTATTTGATGGATAAGCAGACCGAGAGATCTTTGGCCTATTGCCCCCGCTGTGGGGGGGAAATCTATCGCTATGACCCAGTGGGGGACTTGGGCGGCTGTCTGGTCCACGAGGATTGTATGAAGTTTGAGGAGCAGGAGTTTTTTATGACCGCTCCGGCTATCAGCTTCTTCAAGGAGGAGTGCTGAGTGAACGGCTGCAAACGGGTCAGCACCCTTGGGATGAGTCGGGAAGAATGGCTGGAAAAGCGAAAGGGCAGCATTGGCGGTTCTGACGCGGCGGCGATTCTTGGCATTTCCCGTTTTGCCACTCCCTACACCGCTGTATAACCAGGCCTATCCGTTTGCGCATGCGGATGTAGACCGGCGCGTCATTGGAGAAAATGCTGGGCTGGAGTGCAAAACAACATCCTCCATCAGTTTGAAGAAGTTTCGGGGAGTAGAGTTTCCGGAACAGTATTATGTCCAATGCGTGCATTATCTGGCGGTTACTGGCTGGGATAGATGGTATCTCGCGGTTCTTGTCCTGGGGCGAGAATTTTTGCACTACACCTTGGAGCGGGACCAAGCAGAGATTGATGCTTTGATGGGGGCGGAGAGGGACTTTTGGCTGTTGGTGGAAAATGACACGCCACCGGGAATGGATGGAAACGAGTTGACATCTTCCGCACTCAGAGAAGTCTATGAGGCAACGGATCGTGGAGATGTGGTGGACCTACAGGAACGGGAAATGTTACTGCTGGAGTACCGAAGACTGCTTGCAGTTCGGACCGAGAACGAGAGAAGAATCCGCCAGATCAAGCAGACGCTGATGCAGGACCTTGGCGGCGCAGAGGAAGGCAGATGCGGAAATTTTCGTGTGGGATGGAAGCCACAGAAACGGGTGTTTTTGTCTGCGGAGAAACTGCGGAAAGTCTATCCACGTTTGGACTTATCCAAGGTGATGAGCGTGGCAAAATACAGACGATTCAGTGTGCAGGAGGAGAATGGACATGCAACTGATTAAAATTCGCCCGGACAGTGTGCAGATCAAAAGTGACACAGACCAACTTGGAAATTTACACATCAACGATGCCCTGGAAATTTTAGACGAGAGAGAAAATATTTCTCTTGTGTGTGTGGTTACAGGGATCACCAAGAACGAAGAAGAGGAACATTTTGACTTTGAAGGGAACATCCTGGAGCCAGAAAGCACCAGTGTAATTGACTGTGGGATCATCGGCAGTCTGTATGATGGGAAGTTCAGCAAAAGTGTGGATGTTTACCCATCAACCAACGTGAAGGTTGGAAAAGTGAGCCGAGAGACTTTCTCCCAAATGATACAGGACCCGGATGGCGTGGAATTTCTTTTGGGGTCCTACACCACCTATGGATGCCCGGCTGGCCTGGACGGGAACAAGTTTTTCCAGCGCCATGCAGCTATTTTGGGCAATACCGGCAGCGGGAAAAGTTGTGCGGTGGCAACCATTTTAGAACGGGTGAAGGATCTGCGAGGTGCCAATTTGGTGATCTTTGATGTGCATGGGGAGTATGCCGGCTTGTCCTATGCTTCGACGGTGAAGATCGGAAATGACGGGATGAATTTTCCGGTGTGGTTCTTATCACTCAAAGATTTGTATGGGAACCTGTTGAAGATCAAGGAGGACTCAGCACAAGTCCAGGTGGCGGCACTGCGCGATGCGTTTTACAAGGCACGGCGGAGCGATGCCAGCGAGGAGATTCCGCTATCCTACGACATAAGAGAACTTTGCTCCCTGCTGGAGGCGGAGAATGCGCTGGAGATTGAAACCGGGGAGTATTACAAAACCGGAGATAAGACCGGGATGCCGAAGACTGTCAGGGGAGAACTCAATGGAAAACTGACCAGTCTGATCCAACTGCTGCAGGACAAGATGAGGGACAGCCGGTACAAGTTCATGTTCTCTCCCAAAGGGGAAAACTACTTGACGTTTTTCCTGGAGAAGGTTTTGGGGACAGGCGCTGGTTCTGTAAAGGTCATTGACCTGTCGAGCGTTCCGAACGACATGCTTCCCACGGTGGTGGCGGTGACGACTCGGCTGCTTTACCGGGCACAGCTGACGCAGACGAAGGAGAATGTGATCCCTCTGACGATTGTGTGTGACGAGGCACACAACTACATCCCGGCGGGAGGGATCAATCTAACGGCAAGCCAGAGACGGCTGCTGGATGTGTTTGAGACCATCGCCAAGGAGGGGAGAAAATTCGGTGTGAGTTTGCTGGTGGTAAGCCAGAGACCATCAGAACTGAACCGCACAATTTTGGCCCAGTGCGCCAACTACATTGTGCTGAAACTCTCTAACGACATAGATAAACAGATGATCCAGGGGATTTTGCCGGAGGGGAGCAAGGGAATCATGGATAGCGTGAACCTTTTCCGTCCTGGCGACTGCCTTGTCGTGGGTGATAGCGCCCCGATCACCTTCAAGGTGAAGATTGATCTTCCCCAGGAGATGCCGGACAGCAGGACAGTGAACACCTGGGACGAGTGGAAAAGAGAGCGAAAGCCTGATATTGCTGCGACAGCAGCCAAGATGCTGGAAGACATGAACTGAAGGAGGAACAGAATATGGCAAACATGATTCAGAATGCCACGAAGACAAGAGAAATTGCGCCGGCGGGGAAAAGCATTTCAGCGGTGATGAATAGCATCCTGGACGGGGAAGGAATGCGGAAGCGGTTTGATGAGTTGCTGGGGAAGCGGGCCCCGCAGTTTATCTCGTCAATCATTTCGATGGTCAATGCGGACCCCCAGCTACAGAAGGCGATGTATGAGGCCCCGAACACGGTGGTACAGGCCGCCCTGAAGGCGGCTATGTATGACCTGCCAATCGACCCAGCTTTGGGCTATGCCTACATCGTGGCATTCAACAATAAAAAGAAAGATGCCGACGGGAATGAATTTTGGAAGACTGAGGCCAGTTTCATCATGGGCTATAAGGGTATGACGCAGCTGGCTGTCCGGTCTGGGGTATACAGTCGAATTCCAGATGCTGTGGATGTGCGGGAAGGGGAACTGAAGAAGTATGACCGGCTGACGGGGGACCTGGAATTTGAGTGGGTGGAAGATGAGGACGAACGGGAAAAACTCCCCATCATCGGCTATGCTGGTTACTTCCGGTTGCTCAACGGCGCGGAAAAGATGGTTTACATGACCAAGAAGCAGATCGAGCGCCACGAGGAGAAGAACCGGAAGGGGAAGTACAAGAGCAAGGGATGGCGGGAGGACTTTGACGCCATGGCGAAGAAAACCGTTCTCCGGCGGCTGATTAGCAAATACGGTCTTATGTCTATCGACTATCGTATGGATGCTGGCCGACAAGAGGTTGCCATGGCCCAGGCGATTACACTTGGAGACTTTTCCGAGGTCGCCACACCTGTCATTCCAGAAGACGGCTATGTTGTGGATGGTGACACCGGAGAATTGATGGGAGAAGGCTCTACAGAAGAAAGCTTGCAACAGGAGAATTCCAGCGTGGAAGCCTAATGCGTTCCTGGCCAGGACGGTTTTCGAGATGCTGTAGGGGACGAAAGAAGAAATAGTTAGGATGAAATAACCGACACCGTTTGATTTGATAGGAGAATAAATAGTGCTGAACAGAGTGACATTGCAGGGACGGCTGACTGCTGATCCCGAATTGCGCAGGACCCAAAGCGGAACGGCTGTGACCTCCTTCTCTCTGGCCGTGGAGAAAGATTTCAAGGACAAAGACTCTGGGCAACGGGGTGTTGATTTTATCAACTGCATCTCATGGAAGCAAACAGCAGAACACATTGCCCGTTATATGGCAAAAGGACGTATGACTGTGGTGGAAGGTAAAGTACAAACCCGTAACTATACAGATAAGGAAGGAAACCGGCGTTATGTAACCGAAATTCTTGTAGAGCGTATGTATTTTGCCGGAGATAAGCAGAACGAAGAAGGGAGCGGAGGCACGTATTCCTACGAAGCAATAGCCCCGCAGCAGTTCCAAGACCTTGGTGAAGCTGGGGACGGTGAACTGCCGTTTTGAGATGAGGTACTGAGATGGGAAGGACTCAATTTGCTTTATCGCCATGACAGTCGGACCTAATACCGCCCCGGACGCACAGATGGCGATGTTTGAGACCGCGAGTGAAGGCGTTTCCTCCCAGGACGCAAAAATTGTTTTTCATTTTGTCGTAGGCGAGATCAACGTCAGGATGTACGGAAGATTCATTATCTCCGATGCTCTCATGAGCAAGATCAAGGGCATCGCAAATAAAATTCGCGACCTCTGGTTGATGGCTGACTTTGCCGTCAAGGCGGAGCAGTCCAAGTACAAGCGGGTGCCTATGGACTACCAGGAGGAAGACACCAAAGAGGCTGATAATGTTGCGGCTTTTGATGGTTTTTTTGCAGATGATGACGGCGGAGAATGAGACCTCCGAAACCGACCACCACAAGGGGCGGGGAAACCCGCCCTACGCATAAAGGAGAAAACGCACCATGAAAATTGTTTGCACAAAAGAAGAGTACGCAGCACTTTTGAGAAAGTGCTTCATGACCGAAACATTTGATTCTTGCAAGGGTTGCCTGCTGGAAGGATTTTTTAAGCCGTGCCCCGGCCTTGAATCTGCCGTAGAGGCCGAAATTGCAGGCACCAAAACCGGCGGTGATCCGAATGGCTGATCGAAAAAGGTACTATTGGCTCAAACTCAAAGACGACTTTTTTGATGACGAGACGATTAAGTTCATCGAAGAACAGGAAAACGGCATTATCTACAGCAATTTCTATCTCAAATTGTGCCTAAAATCCGTCAGGACGGAAGGGAAGTTAATTCGTGTTGTAGGAAGCCGTTTGATCCCCTATGACGTTAAGTCTATTGCAAGACTTACTGACGTTCCGATTGACACAGTTGCCGTTGCAATGCGGCTTTTTGAAGAAATCGGCCTTGTTGAACGCCTTGATTCTGGTGAAATCTACTTGTCCCAGATTAACGAAATGATAGGTTCGGAAACTGACAAAGCGGTGCTTATGCGACGCAAAAGGGCATTAGACAGAGCAAATTTGGGTAACGATATTACCGCCGCGTTACCAGAATGTTACACAGAGAATAGAGATAAGAGTTTAGAGTTTAGAGTTAAGAGATTAGAGAAAGAGGGGGAAGAAAAAACGGCGGACAAGCCGCCTGCCCCTCCGCGTCAATCAGTCCCGTATGAACAGGTCAAAACTCTTTACAACGACATCTGTACATCGCTCCCAAAGTGCAGGGTGTTGTCTGACGCAAGAAAAAAGGCGATTAAAGCGAGATTCAACAGCGGGTATGGCCTTGATGACTTCAAGACGCTTTTTGAAAAGACTCAATCAAGCAGTTTCCTTACTGGCCGCAACGACCGAAACTGGATGGCCTCTTTTGACTGGCTGCTGAGATGAAGGCCATGACAGCGGGGGAAAGTGCCTTTGCTATGGACATCAGTTGGGAATGCGTGGTGCTGCAGCTGATGCGACCCTATGAATGGGCCATGAACCTGAAAGAGGAACTGACTGCTGACGAGTGGATGCGGGAGATGGAGAGCCGGTACACCGGGTCAGATGAGTTTCCTATGATTACCGATGAGACTTTGATGGACAGCCAATGCCTAATGGTAATGGAACGGCAGCACTGCTGCAAGTATCCTGGATGCACCACAAAGCCGGAAGATGTGATCTATATAGTGGGCTATGACATCTCCTATGAAGATGGCGCCAAAAACGCCAAGTGTGCTTTGACTGTGCTGAAACTGACTAAGCAGAAGGACTTTTTGAAGCGGAACCGCTACCTCAAACAACAGGTTTACATCGACGACTGGCCACCCCCGGATAATCAAATGGTACAAGCAAGGAAGCTCAAAGATGTGTGGAGCCGGTTTTGCTACGAAGGTTCGGAGACCTACATTGCAGTGGACGGCTGGCAGTATGGAAAAGGAGTGGTGGAGTGCCTGATGATGGATCTGGGGGATGGGTTGCCACCACTGTGCGTGTATCGGCACGCTCAATACACCAGCGCAGAACTGCCGGGGGCTGTACCAGTGATCTATCCAGTCAAAGCAGGCGGAACTGGCGTAACTGACCCGGACTTTGAAATGATAAAATATGCGCAGGCTCAATTTGACAACCACAACGTGGAACTTTTGACCAGAAATCAGCGGGATGGAGTGGAAGCCTATAAAAGAACCCACAGCATCAAGGATGATGCAACAGACTGGTATATTGCCCAGCCCTATCAACGGACCAGGGAACAGGTTGGCCAAATTCAAAACCTGAAGCTGCTTCCTTCGGGGTCTGGCATGAGTGAGAAACGTATCTCCAAGGCGATCCAGCGGGACAGTTGGTCGGCGCTGAAGTATGCGCTGCGGTTTGCACAGATTCTGGAGAGAAAGAATTTGATGCAGACCCAGAAAAAAAGCGACTGGGATGAACTGCTGAGCAAGTACGGCACTGCGTCCTTTGCCTTGGAGACCCATGGTGCAGCGGGGCGGAGCGGGCGGCTGGTGACCGGACGGAGGGGAGGCAGAATACGGTGAAAAAGAGACAGACGAAAAAGTTCAAGACATACCGGCTGTATGCGGCCTTTCCCACCCAGGAAAACGTGGAGAAAGCGGCGGGAAGCCGGTTCCAACGGGTGACCAGCCGCTATATTCTACGGTACACGGACAAGCATCTGGAAAAGCCCTGGATGGAAGTGGCAGGGGAAGACCTGAAGCGGCTGACAGACCAGGACGAGGCTTGGCTATGGGACTGCGGGAAGGTGCTGGCGGCGGAAACACTGGCCAAGCGACAGGAAGAGAGTGGACATAGGATGGCGGACCTGTTGGACCGGTTGGAGCAGGAACTGCACAGGGAACTGGAAAACAGTCGTCAAGAGACGGGAAGAGAGAGGGGAGACGCGTCTTGGGAAACTTGAATCAGGCATTGCAGGAAGTACAGTTTGCCCCGTTCCCAGAGATTTTTGACCGGTTCCGCAAGCTGTCTAAGGAGTATGGCGGGCTGCCGGTGGGGAATCTGGTGTCTGCCTTTACGCGGGCAACCGGAAACAAGTTCGAGTTCAATAACCCCTACATTCAAAACAGGCGCGTGAAGAAGATTTCTTCCCTGCCAGAGAACTACAGCAAAGACAAAGTAGGAGAAATGCTGCTGAGTCCCGATACCAACGAGCAAGACCTGCGGCAGGTGGAGCACGGGCTGGAGTTTACTGCCTATCCCTTGCTGCACACTCGGAAGATGTATCAGGACCTGTTGACCTATCACAGCTATGTGGCACCCCAGATGCTGGAGAAAGGGGACGAAAAGGCCCCCGGTCTTTGGCGGGAGTGGAGGCTGCTGGAAAAACTGCGGCGGGAGTTGGTTCCCAAGTCTTGGGCCCACCAGATGGCAGGGCAGGCATTGCAGGAGGGGAAGGTGTTTTACCACCCAAGAGTGAAAGTAGACAAGAGCCATAACCAGGTGGACTATGCTTTCCTGCAACAGATGCCGTCGGACTGGGTGAAGATCGTTGGGTTCAACAATGTGTCGAAGTACACGGTATCCTTTAACCTCTTTTACTTCTTGCAGCCGGGGACAGCCCCAGAGCAGTTCGGGAACCTCTTTATCCCGTATCTGGAGGGCTTCAGACAAGTGGTGAACCCGGTGGGGTCGGGAACAGAGCGTGGAGTGGTATATGCCAGTAAAACCCGTGTGGACCTGGGTGCCTATGAAAGGCTGCGGAAGAACAAGAGGAACCTGGCTGGGGACCCGGATGTATACTACCAGAACGGGCGGTGGTTTTACTGGGTGACGCTGCCGGTGGATCAAGTCTTTCCTTTTGAGGTGGATGACGCATGGCGGACGGTGGTATCCCCCTTTGCTGGGCTCTTCTTGAACCTCATCCAGCTGGCACAGTATGAGCAGGTACAGTTGGAGATTGTGCAGAATCCTTTGATTTCCCTGGTAACCGGCGAAATTCCTTATCGGGATGACCAGGATGCCTCTACGTCGGACCCCTATAAGCTGTCTAACGCAGGGCGGCAGTTGTTTGAGGCATTGTGGTACAACATGCTGGCGGAAAACAACACCAGCGGAATTGGTCTATTTATGGCCCCTTTGGAGAACATGACGATGCACACCCTAGCGGAGGCACCGGGGGCCATGCAGATCAGTTCTAACGGTTATGAATACACCATGGCCAAGGCAGGGCTGTCCGGCATCATCCCTACGGGAAGTGAGGCTCGGGCGGGCATGGCACAGATTTCCCTGCACATCGAGAGTAAGTTCGCCCAGGGGATTTACGAATGCTTTGAGCGGATGATGGCAGCCATCATCGACCGAATGAACCTGAAGTATGACTGGCGATTTCACATGTTCGGAGACCTGGCCACAGACAAGGAGTTGGAGGAGAGCCTGCGGAAAGACATGACCCTGGGCATTCTGCCGGCCACGATCCAATATCTTGCTTTGCGGGACATGAGTTTGCTGGATGACCTGTGTCTTTCCCGGGTGGTGAGGGAGAGCGAAATTCTCGATATGCGGCTGCCTTTGGTATCGACATATAGTGCCAAGCAGAGCGACAGCAACCTGCCGCCGCAAGGAAAGGGAGACAACGGCGGGGCCGCCCAGGAGACGGCGGCCCATGAGTTGGACCCCGGCGGCCGGCCTAAGAGCGAGGGCGTGACATCAGAAGGCCAGGAAGGAGACCTGGACGCCACCACAGAGCGGCTATAAGGGGCCGGGAAAGGATGGCCGAATGGGGAAAATTTTGATTGAGTATGTACGGTACGAAGATTTGAGGATCATCAACCAGGCCCTAAGCCAAGGGGAAGATGTTCGCATCCAAGCGACCCCTGGGAACGGGTGCCGTATCATCTCGGACCGGGTTCAGGTGCTGAAAAGAAGACTCTCCGTGGAAAAAGAGAAAGATGATCAGACACTGTATGAGAAACAACGGCCTATCTGGGGCTCTACCGAAACAAAAGATCAGCCAACACGGCAGAAGGAGCAAGCACATGAATGAACTAATGATTTTCAATAATCCCGAGTTCGGCGAGATTCGGACCGTAGAAGTAAATGGCGAGCCTTGGTTCGTCGGGAAAGACGTTGCAACGGCGCTGGGGTATAAAAACCCACAAGAGGCCGTTCGCAACCATGTTGATGATGAAGAGAAAGGGGTGAGTGAAATCCTCACCCCCGGAGGGAAGCAGACTGTTCCCGTCATCAACGAGAGCGGTCTGTATTCCCTGGTACTCTCCAGCAAACTTCCTGGGGCAAAGCGGTTCAAGCGGTGGATTACTTCCGAGGTGATCCCCAGCATCCGGAAGCACGGGGCCTACCTAACCCCGGAGACTTTGGAGGCGGCAATTCTCAATCCAGACACGATGATCCGTCTGTGCACGGCGCTCAAAGAGGAGCAGGACAAGCGGAAGACGCTGGAGGCAGCAAACGCTACCCTGGCAGTAGACAACCAGATCATGCGGCCCAAAGCGGATTATTTTGATGAGCTGGTAGACAGGAACCTTCTGACGAGTTTTCGTGAGACGGCAAAGCAACTGGACGTGAAAGAAAAGGCATTTGTGCAGTTTCTTCTTGACAAGAAGTACATCTATCGTGACAAGAAAGGCAAACTGATGCCGTATGCCGATAAGAACGCCGGCCTGTTTGAGATCAAGGAGTGCTTCAATGAGAAAACCCAGTGGAGCGGCATGCAGACGCTGATTACACCAAAGGGCCGGGAAACTTTCCGGTTGCTTTTCGTTGGAATTGCTTGAAGTGAGAAGAGGAATGTGTTAAAATAAAACAAAAAAATCCCTGGTGGAAATGGCCACCGGGAAGAGCCGAGGAGGGCTCGACAGACATTATTGTCTGTCGAGCCCTCCTTTTTTGTGTTTGGGAGGTGAAAAGAAATGGCTTTACTGGATAATGACAACTTTGACAACTTCCCCACGCTACGGGACCCCTCCCGCAATGCCACTGCGGCTATGCTGCGGGCCATGCGGTTTATGGACAGCTGCAAGGAGTGCGTACTGATTCTGGAGGGGATGCCACTGACGGCGGCACAGATCCACAAGCAGGCCCATGTGTACGGAGAGATGTGGGATCAGTTTGGAGATATCCTGCACCAGCGGCACTTTTTGCAGGAGTTTCCGGCCACGCCGGAACTGGATGAAGCTCCGGACCTGACACGGGCGCTGGAGATTGTGCTGTGGTGCATGGACGAGATTGACAAGGCCCTGGTGGCCTTTATCCGAGCCTGTGATGAGGTGAGTATGTATCCCCTGGCGCGGGCGGCAGAGGGCATCCAGATGGAGAACAGCGCCCACCAGACTCTTTGGCTGCAAGCGGCCAAGATGTGGGACCTGAATAAGGATAAACTCTCCTACGAAAAGTGGATCGAAGAACTTTTCGACCAGGAGGATGACTGAAAGGAGGGGCGCGGTGCGCAAGGTAAATATGAGAGGCCCCAGGGAAAAGCCCGAGGACTGGGGCATTGGTCAGCTTCGGGTGCTGCGGCGGGTGAACAAGTATGAATTCGCTGTGGAACTGGAAGTGATGCGGGAAGGGATGAACCGAAATCGCTGGAACTACCGAAACATGCAGGACAACTACCTGACCTTCCTGGGGACCCCCATCCTGGTGGCCTATGTCAACGGGCAGGTGGGTGACGGCCACAACATGCGGGAGAAAGTAAACCCCCGGACAGGAGAGGTATACCAGAGTTTTACAGATGCCACGTCGGAGCGCATTGTGGGCGCACTGTCGGAGGACCCGGCGGATTTTTCCATGGTGGAGAAAGATGGACAGACGTGGCTGAGAGCACAGGGGAAACTTTGGTCATTTTACGCACCGGAACTGGTGGAGAAGATCGTGCGGACAGGGCGCATGGAAGTCTCCGCCGAGACCAATGTGCTGGAGATGAGCAAGGATGGCGATGTGGAGATTTTTACCAAGTGGGAAGGGCTGGGCGTGACCATTTTAGGGGAACACGTGGCGCCGGCCATTCCGGGGGCGCAGATCGCCGCCTTAGCGGCCATGGACAAGGAATTTCGGCAGCTAAAGCTGCGGGCCGCTGCCCTGGCCAATGACCAGGGAAATGTCGAGGACCCCAAACCCAAAAACACAAGCCGAGAAGGAGTGAAACGAACCATGAACAAGCGTGATATTACCCGTCTGTCCCCTAAGTTCCCCGGCTACAAGATTGTGGCCCTGAGTGAGGACAAGATGAAGGTTGGCCTGGTGGACGAGACGGGAGCGCCGTTCTCCTACACCTTCAATCAGGAGGACGGCGGCGAGGTGATCCAGTCGAAACTGGCACCGGCGGTTTTTTCTGCCAGCCTGACCTTTGGGGAAGGCGAGAGCCTGACGGTAGAGCTGGAGGATGTAGTGGAGTATGTCTCCGCCAACAACGCTAAGGCCGCCGAAAAAGCTGCCCGGCTGGAGGGCGAGCTGGAGAAGGCCAAGGAGACCATCAAGACCATGGAGCAGGCCGAGCACCAGCGGCGGGTGGACGCTGTGAAGGAGGCTGTGAAGGCCGCTTTGGCAGAAATTGAGGAAAACGCCGAAGAGGGCGAAGAGGGCATGGAGGAAGAGGCGAAGGAGATCGAAGAGAACGCCGAGGACTATGCTCAAATGGAGGACAGCAATGCGGCCTTTTGCGGCGACAAGAAAGCGCGTGCCGCCCTGATGGCCAGATATTCCGAAAAGCGCCTGAAAGTCAATAAGGGCAAGCGTAAGAAAGTTTTCGCCTGGGACAACATTCCTGGCGGCCATACCGGCGGCGAGGATGGCATTGACGCCATGCTGGGCCGCATCAACGGCTGATCAGAAAATGCGAGACAAGTGAGAAAAAAGGAGCGTGAGAAAACATGGCATACATTGCGAACACCGCTTTTGAGGTGAAAGTATCCAACCACGAATTTGATTCTGTGGCCAACATCACGGGCGTTTTTCAGAATGGCAGCGACACGGATGAGATTTGTTCGGCGGGATTTTTGTGCGTAAAGGATGTGCTGACAGCCAACGAGGGCTACGAAAGGGTAGGACCCGAGGAAGACGTTACCATCAACAACGGAAATACCTGGACCATGAAGGCAGCAGCATCCTCTACGACGGTGCAGACCCCCATCTACGCTTGCAACACCTTTAACGTCAACCAGATCACCGACTCCGCCACGGGGGCTGTGTACAAGGTGGGCGGCAACACCCTGGGTCTGGCTGTGCCGGCAGGGGAACGAAGCACGTTTACCAAGATCGAGTTTGACGGCAACCACATCTATCGGTTCGGCGCGGGCAATGTGTCGGGTGAAGTTTCCACCAACAAGTTCTTCACCATCGACAACGGCCTGCTCAAGCCTGCGGCGGCGGCCCCTGCGACGGGGAACACGCCCTATTTCCAGCTGGTGGGCAGCGGGAACTTTACCCAGGGCGCTTATAACGGCTTCGCTTACTACGACGTACTGTCCGCCTGTACGGGCGGGACGGGCGCGGCCAGCGCGGCGACGGACTACAATTCCCTGACCAATAAACCGTCGATCAACAGTGTAACGCTGGAGGGGAATAAGACAACCGAAGACCTGCATATCAGTGCCGGCGGCTGAGAGGAGTGAGAGAACATGATTAAATTTAACAGCATCAACCAGGCCGTCTTCAACAGCTCTGCCCCGGAGTTTAACGCCGTGGAGAGTGAACGGGCCGACATTGTGACCTGTGGCCGGCTTCTGATGATGGAGCACACGGGCAAGAGCGCCAACATCCTGCGGAAACTGGAGAACCGGCCCGAGGAGTACGCTCCCGTGCTGACCGGCGCCCCTGGCAGCGGGCGCAACTACGGCGAGACCAACAAGAATTTGCAGGCCAAGCTGATGATGTACTGCGCCAAGCGTGCGTGTGCGGTAACGGGAGAGATCCCACCGGCGGACTTCCAGGAGATGCAGAAGCAGCAGCGGAAGTTTCTGACCAACAGCATCTTTCTGAAAACGCTGTCCGGGGTGGTGCGGGACATCGTGACCCCCATTCTTCCGATCACCTACTCCTCCGCCCTGGACTGGATGGCGGAGATCGTATCGGTGCCGCTGGGCCAGACCTATGAGCTGGATGTGATGAGCAACGACATCTTTGTGTTCCAGGATGACTCCTGGGGCGCTTCCAGGTCCAAGCCCAGCAACTACCTGTACAGCTATCCCATCACCCTGAACCCCACGCTGCGGACAGCCAAGGCCACCATTAAGTGGTATCAGTTGGTGGGCAACGACGCGGATATGGGCGCGTTCTTCAACGCCATTTCTGCCGGCATGTACAACAAAATCACCGCGCTGTGGAACAAGTCCATGCAGGCGGCCACAGAAAACCAGTTCTATGTGCCGACGAACATGAGTTTTACCAACACCACGGCCAACTGGGTTACCGCGGCCAAGAAGGTGAGTATGGTCAACGGCACCAAGTACCGGAACGTGGTGGCTTTCGGCGATCCCTCCGCCTTGGCCCAGGTGCTGCCCAGCGGTAACGCCAACGCTTCCAGCGTGAATCTGGACTCCGCCCTGTCCACCATGCTGGGCATTGAGTGGACCCGGTACGGCTATATCGGGGAGTATATGGGCATCCGTCTGATGCCCATTGACAACGCCGTTGTTCCCGGCACGCAGAACACGACGGTGACAGAGTTGATCCCCAGCGACAAGGTTTGGCTCTTCCCCATGAACGGCTATAAGCCTGTCTACATCGGCATGGAGGAGGGTACGCCCATTACGCTGGAACTGGACCCCAGCCAGACGGCGGATATGACCATTGATGTGCTGGTTTCCGTTTCTTTGGATTCTAAGGCGGTCTTTGGCAGCAAGGGAGCTGTCATCAACTTTTGAGCGACACTGTGGGAGGGGAGGACCTCCCCTCCCGCAGTCCCTTTTTTGATATGCGCTTAGAGGAACTTACACCGGTTCGACTCCGGCGGGGCGCGACTACATTCCGAAAGGAGAAAGACCCATGGGAAGAACATCCAGCGAAAAGACGGAAGGGATGCCCCCGGAGAAGAGGACGGCAGCCCAAACAGCAGAGAACGCCCCGGCTACGGGCGGGGAGGAAGAGAAGAAGACGGGGGGCAAAGGGACCCGGAGCGAGACGGTCCCTTCCTCTGCGGCACAAAAAAAGGAAGCGCTGGCCGAGAATGACGGAGAAGTGGAGGCCCTGAAAGAGACGGTGGCCAAACTGCAAGAGCAGTTACAGGCTGCACTGTCGGCCAAAGCGGCCCAGCCTGCCCAGGTCATCCAGGTGGTGACCCCGGACAGCGAGAAGGTGACGATGCGATTTCAGGCGGACGTGGCCGATGACAACGTGGCGGTGTTTGGCCCTTCCGGCCTGTACGGACAGGTGACAGGCAAGATGGGGACCGTCGTGGTACCCAAGGCGGAGTGGTCACGGTTTTATACAGACAGCGTGCGGCGGATGATCGACCGGAGATGGCTGGTGGTACTGACAGGCATGAGCGAGGACGAACGCAAACTCTTCCACTGTGCGTATAAAAAGGGAGAGGTGCTGGACGAGAAGGCTTTTGCGGGGCTGCTGGACATGGGGGAGGAACTGCTGCAGATTTTCCCCGAGCTGTGCATCTCCCACCAGCGGATGGTGGGGAAAGCCTTTTGGGAAGCTTACAACCAAGGAGACAGCCGGGCCAACGACCGGACGCTGATCGTAAAGCTGAACGAGCTGAGCAAGAAGGCCGCCGCTGGCAGCGGAGACAAGTTGTTGGAGAAGGGGGTATTCAACCCCGTTATCGAGGCCATGAACAAAAAAGATGCGGATTGATGCTAAAAACACCAGGAGAAAGGAGGATGTCCCTTGGCACAGAAAATTATGATTAACGGAGTGACGTACAGTGGAGTGTCATCCATCAAAATCCCGCTGGCCGATACCCCGGAAACGCTGGCCGTTTTCCCGGACACCTCAGACGCTACGGCCACGGAAGGGAACATCCTAAACGGTCAGACAGCCTATGTTGGAGGAAGCCTGGTGACAGGTGACATGCCCAACAATGGGGCCTATCGCCAGACCATTACGGCAGTGGCCCAGGTGGTGACCATACCGGAAGGCTATCACGACGGAAATGGGACGGTACAGCTTTCCGCAGAGGGACAGGAAGCATTGGTGCCTGGGAACATCAAGAATGGGGTGACCATTCTTGGGGTGTCCGGTGAAGCCAATGTAAACGATACCACTTTGCCGGACGCCGGTGCGACTGCGGGGGATATCCTGACAGGCAAGAAAGGGTGGGTCAACGGCGAGTTGGTGACCGGAACCATGGCGAGTAATGGGACGCTGACGCAGACCATCACCGCGCCAAGCCAGGTGGTGACGCTGAAGACAGGATACTATGCAGGCGGAACGGTGAAAATCAACGAGGCGGATCAGAAGCTGCTGGTAGCCGGTAACATTAAAAGCGGTGTGACGATTCTTGGCGTGGACGGGGGCCCCAATGTCAACGACACCACCCTGACCTCAACCGCCGCTGGGGCAGGAGATATCGCATTGGGCAAGCAGGCCTGGGCCAATGGAGTTCTGCTGACGGGGACGGGGAGCCAGCCCACTATTTCCTTGTCTGACGGGGTGCTGTCCATCAGCTGAGAAGAGGAGGTGAGGCTGTGGCGGCAACCGTAGTCATCAACGGCACTGTATATGCTGGCGCGGCTCAGGTAAGCCTGACGGGACAGAGCGGCGGGAAGAGCACATATCTGTATATAAC
>ERZ809074.1477-NODE-1477-length-30305-cov-14.714512_pt1 | contig 30305 bp, 27 predicted proteins | sample MGYA00520795_ERZ809074 | MGnify/ENA primary metagenome ERZ809074 (study PRJEB31570, sample SAMEA3212989) | Homo sapiens | biome: human-gut; feature: human gut; material: fecal | place: Sweden | collected 2011 ...
AATTTGTAATTAGGGATTCTCATTTTGACTTGTACTATTTATATTCTAGCACCAATTGAAATATAAAGAAGAAACACAATCAGATGTTTCGGAAGAGTCGCTCCCCTCGCGGGAGCGTGGATTGAAATCTGCATCCAACAAGCGTAAAACCTGCCAGTATTGTCGCTCCCCTCGCGGGAGTGTGGATTGAAATCACATAGTACCTCAATGTGGAATCGTTTTTATTGTCGCTCCCCTCGCGGGAGCGTGGATTGAAATGTGTTTTACCCATCAGTATAAAAATTCCACACAATGTCGCTCCCCTCGCGGGAGCGTGGATTGAAATCTTTGTGCCGGCACAACTTCCGCTTTTTTCTTTGTCGCTCCCCTCGCGGGAGCATGGATTGAAATACATAATCCGGTGCGTCCGGACGGTCCTCCAGCGTCGCTCCCCTCGTGGGAATGTGTATTGAAATCCAATATATGGAAGCTAATTGTGTTTAATAGTGTATAAATTATAATATGAGGCAAAAAAATAGTTCTTCAGAAGAATACGAAGTTGAGGTGAGTTTTGTGAGATACATTGCACATAAGGACGGAAAACGAGAACAATCAGTTTTGGAACACTTGAAGGGAACGGCCAATCTGGCTGGATCATTTGCAGATCGTTTTGGTAAGCGTGAATGGGGATATTGTTGTGGAATGCTTCATGACATAGGAAAATATTCCAATGAATTTCAGAAAAAAATTCAAACAGGAAGCAATGACCAGGTGGATCATGCAACTGCTGGAACTCAGGAATGTGAGAAAATGGGTGGGTTGTATCCGGTACTTGAGTATTGCATAGCTGGGCATCACGCAGGGTTGCCAGATTATGGAAATAAATCTGAACGAGCATCATTGGTTGGCCGATTGAATAAGAAGATACCAGATTATCATAATTATGCAGAAGAAATAACGGTGCCACAATTGCAGACGATGCCATTTGATCCAAGAACAGTATCAGATCCAGATTTTTCATTGAGCGTGTTTATCCGCATGTTGTATTCCTGTTTAGTGGACGCAGATTTTCTGGATACAGAGAAATTTATGAAGAACGGGAAAACGGATCGTGAGCAGGGCGAAATGATGGAGTGCCTTCTGAAAAAGCTTGAAGATTATGTTGCAGATTGGATAAAAAATAAAGATATTAATACAATTAATGGAAGACGGACTGAAATTTTGCAGCACTGTCTGGAGATAGGACAAAGCGCGGATCAAGGATTATTTCGCTTGACAGTTCCTACAGGCGGCGGAAAAACGGTGGCATCGCTTGCATTTGCTCTCCGTCATGCGGTAAAGAATCACATGGATCGCATCATTTATGTGATCCCGTATACCAGTATTATAGAGCAGAATGCAATGGTCTTTCGGAAAATCCTTGGAGAACAGAATGTTCTGGAACATCATAGCAATATAGACTATACTACTTCGGAAGAGTTACTCCCTATGCAGCTTGCGTCAGAAAACTGGGATAAACCGGTTATAGTAACGACGAATGTGCAGTTTTTTGAATCACTATTTGCTAACAAATCATCAAAATGCAGAAAATTACATAACATAGCCAATAGTGTGATCATATTCGATGAAGCGCAGATGTTTCCAATTGCGCATTTGAAACCGTGTTTGTTGATGTTGGAAGAGCTGATGGCGAATTATCGTTCCAGTATTATATTATGCACGGCCACACAGCCTGCATTTACGGATCTGTTTCAACGTGAATGGAATATTACAGAATTATGTCCACGAATAGAAGAGCAGTTTGATTTTTTTAGACGGGCGCAGTTTGAGGATATCGGTGCGATTGCGGAAAATGATATGATAAACTATCTGCAAGGAGAACATCAGGTACTTTGTATTTTGAATACAAGAAAACGGGCACAAAGTTTGTATCGACAGATTGCAGGAGATGGAGTGTTTCATTTATCAACAACTATGTATCCAAAGCATAGAAGAAAGGTGCTAGAACAGGTACGCAGCAGGTTGAAAAAGAATGAAAGGTGTATTTTGATTTCTACCAGTCTGGTTGAGGCAGGAGTTGATCTTGATTTTAAAACAGTATATCGACAGATTGCAGGTGTTGATTCGATGATTCAGGCGGCAGGAAGATGCAACCGCAATGGAGATCGACCACTGCAGGAAAGTTATGTATATATTTTTGATTTTGATGGATCAGAGAGTGTTCCGGGGCAGAGACTGCAGGTTGATACAGCCAGATCACTTTTAAAAGACGGTGCAGATCTTTCAGACCCAGAAAGTATTACACGCTATTTTAAGATGTTGTATCATTATAAAGAAGATCAGATGGATAAAAAAGATGTACTATCTGAATTTAAGAACAAGGATTATCATTTTGCGAAAGTTGGAAAAGAATTTCATCTAATTGAAGAGGGAAACAAAACGATTTTCATTAATCGTGATGAAACAGCCAGCCAAATTTTACAACAATTACGTTTACAGGGGTATACCCAAGGGACTTTACGGAAGGCACAGCAGTATTGCGTCAGCATATATGATAGAGAATTTGAAAGAATGAATGGGTGCGGAATGTTGAAACCAGTTTCAGGAGATTTGATAGATTTCTATGAACTAATTACAGATATACAGTATACAGATGATATGGGATTAGATTTAGGGATAGAACAGAGCCATGCATTGTTTATTGGATGAATCACTTGAAAGAGAGAAGCACCTGCGGAAAATTGGTATCAATTTGCAGGTGCCTTATCATATTTAGAGCTAATACTATTATTTCTATCCACAGGTTTTGCGATAAAATCCTGACACAGAGATTGTAATATGTTTTGATAAAAATTTCAATAATATTTATTTTAAATAGAATTTCAATAGAATTATTCTAACTAAAATATTGTAACCGTATAATAAATATGTTATAGTGAAACTAGGAAATTAAAAATAGAAACATACGAAAGGGGTGAGATACCATGGCTATGGGAGTTAAGATCCGCGTCTGGGGGCCATACGCATTATTTTCCAGACCAGAAATGAAGGTGGAACGCTGTTCTTATGATGTTATAACACCTTCTGCAGCGCGTGGAATTCTGGAAGCAATCTACTGGCATCCAGGTATGAGATGGATTGTGGATAAGATTTATGTCAAAAAACAGATCCGTTTTACCAGCGTCCGTAGAAATGAAGTGAAGAGTAAAATTTCTGCAAACAATGTACTTCAGGTGTATAATGGCGCAGACAAACCGCTTTACATCAGCACCAAAGAAGATATCGTGCAGCGGGCATCCATTCTTCTGAGTGATGTAGAATATGTGATCGAAGCACATTTTGAAATGACTGATCGCGCAGAGCCTACAGATAATCCAGGAAAGTTTAAAGATATTATCATGCGACGACTAAGAAAAGGGGAGTGCTGGCATATGCCATATTTTGGATGTCGAGAGTTTCCTGCGCAATTTGCTTTATATGAAGAGGACGATGTGCAGACCTGGTATGATGCGGTATCAGAAAAAGATTTAGGATATATGCTGTATGATATGGATTACTTGGATCCTAATAATATACAGCCTATGTTTTTTCGGGCGATTATGAGATACGGTTGTCTTGATTTAAGAGACTGTGAGGTGATACGGTGATTCTGGAGGCACTGGTAAAATATTATGAAAATTTAGCAGAGCAGGATAAAGTTTCCAGACCAGGCTGGTGTCAGGAGAAGGTTTCATACGGCATTAACCTTACAAAGGATGGAAGTATAAAAGAAATTTTGTTTTTGAAACACGAAGAAGATCGTGGAAAAAAGAAAATTCTATTGCCAACACAGAGGCGAGTGCCGCAGAGGGTAACTAGATCATCTGGTATTGTTTCCAATTATCTTTGTGATAATTCTAAGTATATTCTGGGAATTGATAAAAATGGAATTGCAGAGAGTGCTTTTGAAGCAGCCAGAGAAAAACATCTGGAATTGCTTAAGAATGTGGATAGTGATATAGCAGAAGCAGTTCGGTTGTATTTCCAAACATGGGATATTTTAAAGGCTTCCGAAAATAAAGTAATCCGGGAATATTGGGATGAAATTATGGATGGCGGGAACTTGATCTTTTGTATGAATGAACTGGAGGCGCAGGATGATCCCGCTATTCGGAAGGCATGGGATGAAAAGCAATCCAGAGATGGCCAGAAGGTAGATGGCATTTGTATGGTAACTGGAAAACCAGCAGAGATTTCTAGAATTCACAGAACGATCAAAGGAGTGCCTGGAGCGCAGTCCAGTGGAGCTGCATTGGTTTCTTTTAATGCTCCGGCATTTGAATCCTATGGAAAAGAGCAGAGTTACAATGCGCCGGTTGGAAAATATGCAGAGTTTGCGTATACAACTGCATTGAATTATCTGCTGGATCAGAGAAAATACCAGTTTCTGCTCGGTGATACCATGATTGTATATTGGGCGGAAAGTGGGCAGGAGGCATGCCAGGAGATTTTTTCATTTGTCATGACTCCAAAGCACGATAATCAGAGAGAGATCCAGAAACTGTTTGAGGGATTGAAAAAGCAGAAATATATTGATCTTGATGATATTGAAATCGATCCGCGGCAAAAGTTTTATATTCTGGGATTGGCACCTAATGCAGCGAGATTATCGGTGCGTTTTTTCTATGAAGATTCTTTTGGAAATATATTGGAAAATATCGCATCGCATTACCGAAATATGGATATCGTAAAGCCCAAATGGGAAGAACAGGAATACCTGGGAATTTGTGATATGCTGGATGCAACCGTCAATCAGAAGTCAAAAGATAAGAAGCCGGTTCCCAATATGGCCGCTATGGTCATGCGGTCTATCATTTCTGGAGGCAGGTATCCTGTAAGCTTGTTTACTGATCTGTTGATGCGGATTCGTGCGGAACAGGGCAAAATTATCTGGAAACGGGCGGCAATTATAAAAGCATATCTGATTCGTAATTACAACTGGGAGGAAGGAGAGAACTATATGGGACTGAATGAGAAAAGTTGTGATCGGGCGTATGTTCTTGGAAGACTGTTTTCTGTATTGGAGGCAGTTCAGATGGACGCTAATCCGGGAATCAATGCAACGATCCGGGATCGATATTTTAATTCCGCGTGTGCAACTCCGGCATCTGTCTTTCCAATACTGATCAAATTGAAAAACAGCCATATGAAAAAGTTGGAACGGGAGAAAGCAAGCTCTAAGGTTTATTATGAAAAACTTCTGACTGAGATCATGGGAAAATTGGAGGGAGAAGCAGGATTTCCTCTTCGTTTGACTCTGGAGGAACAAGGAAAATTTGATCTTGGCTATTATCATCAGATGCAGAAAAAATATGAAAAAAGGGAGGGCCAATAGATGAGTGAGGCAATTAAAAACAGATATGAGTTTGTAGTGCTGTTTGATGTGGAGAATGGAAATCCGAACGGAGATCCAGATGCAGGAAATATGCCGCGTATCGATCCGGAAAGTGGCTTAGGACTGGTTACTGATGTTTGTCTGAAACGAAAGATTCGAAACTATGTGGAGATGGTAAAAGAAGGAGAATCAGGATATCAGATCTATATCCGGGAAGATGTGCCGTTAAACCGGAGTGACCGTTCGGCTTGTGAATCTCTTGGAATTGCAGAGATGGATGAGAAAAAAGTGACGGAAGAGCTGAAAAAATTGAAGAAAAATGATCCTGGTGCAGATGTCAAGATCCGTGATTATATGTGTAGAAACTTTTTTGATATCCGTACTTTTGGAGCAGTTATGACGACGTTTGTGAAAGCAGCGCTAAACTGCGGACAGGTGCGGGGGCCGGTACAGATTGGTTTTGCCAGAAGCATCGATCCGATCATCAGCCAGGAAGTTACCATTACCCGTGTAGCTATTACAACCGAAAAAGATGCGGAAAACAAGAGTACAGAGATGGGAAGAAAGAACGTTGTTCCGTATGGTCTTTACCGGGCAGAGGGATATGTATCAGCCAACCTGGCAAGAAGGGTAACTGGTTTTTCTGAAGATGATCTGGAACTTTTATGGGATGCAATCATAAATATGTTTGAACATGATCATTCAGCAGCCCGTGGCAAGATGGCAGTAAGAGAGCTGATTGTATTTAAACACAGCAAAGAACTGGGAGATTGTCCGGCATATAAGTTGTTTGATGCAGTGGAAGTAAAACGGAAGGATGACGTTGTATACCCGAGAAAATATCAGGATTACACGGTATGTATACATACGGAAAATATCCCAGAGACGGTAACCGTGAAAAGGATGATATAATGTGACGAGCATAAGAGAGGCGGGAATACGCCAATATTCCGAAGATGATTATTTAATGATATCCGGCATCCAGCATTTCAAATTCTGCCGAAGGCAGTGGGCGCTGATCCACATTGAACAGCAGTGGGCGGAAAATGAGCATACGGTGATTGGTGAACTGATGCATAAAAAAGCCCATGACCCTTATGTGGCAGAAAAACGGAAAGATACGATTATTACTCGTGCGCTGCCAGTATCGTCCCGGACTATGGGAGTTAGTGGAGAATGCGATATTGTAGAGTTTCATAAATGCGAAGATGGAATCCGTCTGTATGGGCATCGGGGACTCTATTTCGTATATCCGGTGGAATACAAGAAGGGAAAGCCCAAGCATTCGGAAGAGGATGTCCTCCAGCTTGTGGCACAGGTCATGTGCCTGGAAGAGATGTTTTCAACAGAAATCAAGGAAGGTGCTATTTTCTATGGAGAAACCAGGAGACGGGAAATTGTTTCGGTTACAGAAGAACTGCGGACGGAAGTAAGGCAGATGTTCCAGGAGATGCACCAGTATTTTGAGCGAAGGTATACGCCAAATGTGAAATCCAGTAAGGCATGCAATTCCTGTTCACTGAAAGAGTTATGTATGCCCAGGATGGCGCGCAGCGGCATGGTAAAAAATTATCTGGATCAAAGGCTGGAGAAAACGGAATGAGAAAATTGTTAAATACGCTGTATGTCACTTCCGAGAATAGTTATCTGTCGCTGGATGGCGAAAATATCGTGATCTATGAGAATCAGACGGAACTGGGACGGCTGCCGTTACACAATTTAGAAGGAATCGTTTCCTTTGGCTACAGAGGGACAAGCCCGGCTCTGATGGGAGCGTGTGCGGATCGCGGCATTTCCCTGTGTTATCTGACACCGCAGGGAAAATTTCTGGCCCGGGTCAGCGGGAAAGTGCGGGGAAATGTCATTTTGCGGGCACAGCAGTACGAGAGCAGCAAAGATGATGCCGTAAGCATGGAAATTGCCAGAAATTGTATCGCTGGGAAAGTTTATAATGCAAGATGGGTTCTGGAACGGGCGCTTCGGGATCACCCGATGCAGATCGATGTGGAGCGAGTGAAAGCGGCATCCAACCAGCTAAAAGACAGCCTTACCTGGGTACGGAACAGTCAGACGAAGGATCAGCTTCGGGGATACGAGGGAGAAGCTGCCAGTATTTATTTTGGCGTGTTTGATGAATTGATTCTGCAACAGAAGAAAGATTTTTCTTTTGATGGACGGAATAAGCGACCACCATTAGACAATGTCAATGCGATGCTGTCTTTTGTATACACGTTGCTGACCAATACGATCACATCGGCATTGGAAAGCGTTGGCCTGGATCCGTGCGTAGGTTATCTCCATACAGAGCGCCCGGGTCGTGCGTCTTTATCCTTAGATCTGATCGAAGAACTTCGTGCGATTATGGCAGATCGTTTTGTAGTATCCCTGATTAATAAAAAGATCGTCAATGGAAAGAATTTTACAAAAAAGGAAAATGGCGCTGTCCTCATGGATGATGATCTGCGGAAGAGACTTTTGACAGAATGGCAGAACCGAAAAAAGGATGTGATCACCCATCCATATCTGGGAGAAAAAGTAGAATGGGGAATGGTCCCTTACACCCAGGCGATGCTGCTTGCCAGATACCTGCGCGGTGATCTGGATTCTTATCCGGTTTTCTTATGGAAGTGAGGTAGGAGAAGATGCTGGTGTTGATTACTTATGATGTAAATACAGAAACAGCGGCAGGAAAAGCCCGTCTGCGGAAGGTTGCCAGACAATGTGTAAACTATGGGAGGAGAGTACAGAACTCCGTATTCGAATGTATTCTGGATAATGCACAATGTATTCTGTTGAAATCGATCCTGTCGGATATCATTGATGCTGAAGTGGACAGTCTACGATTTTATTATTTGGGGAATAAATACCAGACAAAGATTGAGCACATCGGTGTTGACCGCGGAACGGCAGCAGATCAGGTCCTGATCCTGTAACAAATACTCCCCTGGAATTTAATCCCTTTCAGCCTAATTCCAGGGGAGTGATCATATTAATACATATGCGGCATCCCACAATCATCATGCATCTCGCAATCGTGATCTGGCATTGCCCCGATATTCTGGGTGTTCAGCGTCCGGCGTTTTAGGCGCTGGTCTTCAGACTGCTGAAGGATAAAATCTTTAATTGCCCGCGCATTTTTAATATGCGTCAGCTCCAGTTTTGGATGGGTGACGTCGCCGGTGTTACAGATGATGGTCCCAAGTCCGACGATACGTTCGAGAAAACTGGTAGTCAGGGTCACATCCTGGATTTTATACATGTAGCAGTCATCTTCTTTGCGGCTTAAGAATCCCTGATCGATGGTAACAAGCTCTTCGGTAATGGTGTAGGTGGTAAAAGTCAGTGGAAGCCCCAGAAATAAACATCTCTTTTTTTCTTTAAATTCCATAAATACACTCTCTTTTCATAAAAATATGGTAATGACACAGGTTGATGTGAAACATTTAAATATAAATCAAGTATACTCGAAATAACTGAAAATTGCAAAGATATTTAAAGGAAAAGAAAAGTCTGAAAAGGAAAGTCCGTGTTCCATCATCGATAAGATTCAGCTATTATTTGCGTTGCGCATGGGAAGCAGGGGGATATTTTTCAAAAAATTCAAAATCACCTTCCAACATTCGGATTCCCGTAAAAAAATTACCTGATGGGTTCCGCCCTCTACCAGATAGAGCTGGCAATTAGGAATCTGTGATGCCATCCAGTTGGTATGAGAGGTTTTGATCAGATCCCGGGTTCCGGCAATCAGAAGGACAGGGGCTGTGATCTGATGGAGGCGGTCAGCGGAGAGGGATGGGGAGTCTGTCAGCAGGGAGTTTAACTGTTGCCAGTTTGTAAGAGATTGACGAAGTGGTCCTCCTGGGACCAATTTCTTTATTGTTCTGAAAATCTGTCCGGTAAATCTGGCTGCCATGCGGACGGGAAGACGCAAGCCATGAGGCAGTGCGTTTCCGCTGGCAGAGATCACGGCCAGAGTCCGTTCGGGGTAGAGACTGGAAAATTCCAGGGCAATGTTGGCACCGTCACTGAAGCCAAAGAGAATGATTTTGGAGATACGAAGCTTGTCCAGAAGGGCAGCGACATCCAGGGCCATATCATGAATGGTAAACAGGCGGTTGGCCCAGGAATCTTTTAAATGGGAAAACCCATGTCCGCGGCTGTCCATCAGAATCACCTGATAAGAACCTTGAAGTTTGCGGGCATAGGAATGAAAAATGTGGTGGGACTGGCTGTTTCCATGTAGAAACAGGATGGGCGTGCCGTGTCCGGAGATTTCATAATATAAATGGGCCTGTGGAGTGGTCACATAACCATGGTTCCATATGTTTTTGTGATTCCAATCATTTTTTTGGTTACTCATGATGTTGATTTCCCTGGGAAAGAAAAATGTTCTTTCAAACCATGATAAATGGATCCGATGCCTTCCTTAATGGAATCCGGATTCTGGATTTTCACGACTGCGTAAAACATATCTGGAGTTGGATGTTTAGGCAGATAGACGTAATATGCAGGAAGCCATTCTGTCGGACTGTACTTTTCCTTGGCACGGTATAGGTCTTTAAAACCATAGCAGTCATTCAGATGGTTGTAGATAAAGCGGAGAAATTGCTCCACTAGTCCTGCTTTTTCATCATCCAGTCCGGCAAGCGGAGCCACGCCGAGACTGCCATAATGGACGCCCTCTTCACGGAAAGCCTGGAACGCTTCATAAATGATGGTTTCCATGACACCACCTGGGGCATCATTTCCGTGGCGTGTGACATCTGCCATATAGCCGTCCTTGCCGAGAAATGGAACAAAGGCAATGAAAGCAACAATTTTGCCCTCGGCATTTTCTGCATAAAAATATCGTTTGTCCATGGGATGATCGAATCCGACGGTTCCCATGGTGAAAGACAGCAGCGAACTTTTTTTCTGTCCCAGCCATTCATGAGTGACGCGGTCAAAGGCTGCTTCGATATCCGGATCACGGTTGGTCAGAGGACAATATTCATGGATGGTAACACCGGCTTTTTTTGCATGGTTGATATTCATGCGCATTTTTGCTCCCTTTTTGCCGCTGATCTCGTATTCAGCAAGAGAAAAACGGGCTTCTTCTCCACATTTTACAGAACCAAAGCCCTGCCGCCTGTATTCCTCCAGAAAATGATCGGTGACACTTAAAAAGAACAATTTGTGGGCACTTTTTTCACAAAATTCCCGGAATTCTTGCAAAAGAACAGGAAAATCATCATCTGCACAGACGGGATCACCGTTGACAATGATGGTATCTCCTACAACGCCGTAAGGGATGACACCGTCTACCTGATGGCCAAAGTACAGTTGCTTATCGTCCTCCAGGGCCAGATAAGAGCAGTTATTCTGGCTGTATAGGTTTAGAAGAGTCCTGGCGTGTTGTAGATCACTTTCATGTCTGGAAGAGGCTGCAATCCATGGACGCACGGTATAGAGAAAGGCAGCAAGAATACAGCACCAGCTAAACCAGAAAAGCGTCAGTTCCAGAATTTTGGCGTTGTGAGGGACAGATAGTGTGCTTCCATTTCCGAAAAGAATGGACAGGCTTTCCGTCAGGCTGTTCAAAATGGTATGACTTCCAGTGCCGAGGAGCGGGCTCAGATAATGATAGCTGATGGCAGCATTGGCGATCACGCCAAGAAAACTGAGAAGAAGGATGGAGAATCCTCTTTTCTGGTCTGCTTTGGATGCCGGGCAGCAGAAATCAGAGCGGAAATGAAAGAACAACAGGAATAACAGCAGGAATAACAGCAGACTTACCAGGCCGCTTATCAGATGTCTGGGGCTGGTAAGCTGTGGTAAGCTGCGGACGATATTGAGAAGAAATAGTACAAGTGCCGTATCAAGCGCGGCCCGTTTCCGCTTTTTCAGCTGGCGGCAGAGACAGATCAATACCAGAGAAAGGGCTCTTTGAACCATCCAGTCCATTTCAGTACCGATTAAAAGAACTGCTTCTGCCGGAGAATGATGCAGAAAGCTGAAAAGGAGCATGCCAAGTGAAAAAAGAAACAACAGTAGAATACAAGAGTTTTCCAGCCTGGTGCGATGAGATTGTGTCATGGAAATCCTTCCTTTCTGATAAAAATCCAAGTAATATCTTTAGTCACAGTATAGTTTTTGAAAAGTGATTTTTCAAGTAAAATCATGTTACTCCCAGCAGCCCCACCATTTTCCCAGCTGCCACAGATAATGGAAATTCTTTGTTTACAGCAATGCAGATAGACCGTCTTGGAATCGGATCGACGATATTCAGCTGAAAGACAGAGCCATTGCTCAGGCTGCTTTCCGCGAAAGAATAAGGTACAAACCCGATTCCGAGGTTGTGAGAGACCATCGGGGTGATCAGGTCTGTGGTGGCCAGCTCGATATCTGGTGTGAGGTGACAGCCAAAGCTGGCAAATATGTGCTCCAGATGTTCCCTGGTTCCGGTACCTGGTTCCATGGAAACGATAGGGTAAGTGTTTAGATCGGACAGATGAAGCGGTGTGTCTTTTAACTGGGAAAATTGGGGACCGGCGATGAAAATATCCCTGATTTCCAGTAATTCATGGATTTCAATGGAATCATCCGCTACCGGTGCGATGATCACTGCAAAATCAATGGCGTGCTCCCTTAATGCGTGAAGTGCCGCCGGAGTGGTGGTATTGGAGATTTTCAGCCGGATATGGGGATAAGCGGCACGAAACTGCTCTAAATAAGGAAGAAGAAAATAGTGCAGGGTGGTCTCGCTGGCGCCGATGCGGATCTGCCCTTCGGACAGGGACAGGTGATCGCGCAAGGACTGTTCTCCGTCTTCCACATGCTGGAATGCTTTCGATAAATGACGATATAAAAGCTCTGCCTCCGGTGTCATCTGAACTCCCTTTTTGGAGCGGATGAAAAGCTGACACCCCAGTTCCTTTTCCAGACCGGCGATAGCGTGGCTGACGGTGGGCTGAGTCAGAAACAGGGCTTTGGCAGCACCGGTGATATTTTTATATCTGGCAGTATAATAGAAAATCCGGTAAGTCTCAAAGTTCATAAAGTGTAGTTATCTCCTTATCCATAGAAAAATTTTAGGGATGATGGCAAAATATATCATTATATTTATCAATCTATCTGTAGTATAATATCAGCCAGTGCAAAACACAAGAAAAAGAAATAAGAAAGAAACAGGGGAGAGAGAAAAATGGTTAAAGATCTAACAGTTGGAAAACCAGAAGAAGTATTATGGAAATTTTCTATTCCGATGTTTGTCAGTGTCATTTTCCAGCAGATGTATAACATAGCAGACAGTGTGATCGCCGGCAAATTTGCAGGAGAGGATGCGTTGGCGGCAGTAGGAGCTTCATACCCGATCACCATGATTTTCATGGCCATTGCGGTAGGCAGCAACATCGGATGTTCCGTTGTGATTTCACAGTTGTTTGGTGCAAAAGAATATGAGAAAATGAAAACAGCGGTTTATACAACGCTTACTTCTTCTGCTGTGTTGTCGATTCTGTTGACGGTCCTGGGACTGATAGGAACCAAGGGACTGATGCACATGATCCAGACACCGGATAATATTTTCGCAGATGGTTCTCTGTACTTAAGTATTTATATCGGAGGCTTTTTCTTCCTCTTCCTATATAATATCTGTACCGGAATCTTTCAGTCTTTAGGAGACTCCAAGACACCACTGTACTTTTTAATTGGTTCTTCGGTAGGAAACGTGATTCTTGATTATATTTTCGTAGCGATCTTCCCGTGGGGCGTAGCCGGTGTTGCATGGGCTACCTTTATCGCACAGGGCATTGCCTGCGTATTGGCGTTTATCACATTGTTAGGCCGTTTAAAAGGTGTAAAAACCAGGGGCGAGGTGAGGTTTTTCTCTGGGGAAATGTTAAAGAAAGTATCTTTAATCGCAGTACCAAGTATTTTACAGCAGAGCTTTATCTCCATTGGTAATATTTTCATCCAGGGTATCATCAACAGCTATGGCTCTTCTGTCATTGCCGGATACTCTGCAGCAGTAAAATTAAATACCTTTACCATTACTTCCTTTACAACCCTGGGAAATGGTCTGTCCAGCTTTACTGCCCAGAACGTGGGCGCCGGAGCCATCGACCGTGTCAAGAAAGGATACAAAGCCGGAGTCAAGATGGCGCTTATGGTGGCAGTACCATTTTTTGTACTGTTTTTCTTCCTGGGAACGCAGATGATCTCACTGTTCATGGATGAAGGTGGTACTCTGGCTATGAGCACCGGTGTTCAGTTCTTGAGAATCGTAGCTCCGTTCTATTTTGTAGTATCCATGAAATTAATGGCGGATGGTGTTCTTCGTGGCGCCGGGGCCATGACTTACTTTATGATCGCAACCTTTACGGATCTGATTCTCCGGGTAGTCCTGTCCTTTGTCCTGTCAGCGATGTTTGGCACAGTGGGTGTATGGCTGTCCTGGCCGATCGGTTGGACGATTGCCACGATCATGTCTCTGTATTTCTATTTCACGGAGAAATGGAATCCGATAAAGGAATTGGAAAAAGAGCTGGAGCCGGTTGTGGAAGAGATGGTGGAAGAAGCAGAGTAGAATCAGGAAAAGAATCGGTAAAAGAATCAGAAAAATAAGAAAAGAATAAATCGACAAATTTTAGAAAAAGCTATATAATAAAAAGAGGGGACGAAGTTTCCCTCTTTTTCAGTGTAAAGGAGAGTATCTATGAAAAAATATAAAAGAATCTTTACGATTGTGATCGATTCTCTTGGTATTGGCGCCATGGCCAATGCAGCAGAGTATGGTGATGCCGGAACAGATACCTTAGGACATATTGATGAGCGTATGAAAGAGTTTCGTATCCCGAACCTGGCAAAGCTTGGACTGGCCGATCTTCACCCGATGATCCATGTAGAAAAACCTGCATGTCCGATGGGGTATTATGCCCGTTTATCGGAAGCCAGTGTGGGAAAGGATACCATGACCGGCCATTGGGAGATGATGGGACTTCAGATCACGAAGCCATTTCAGACATTTACCGATACTGGATTTCCTAAGGAACTGCTGGATGAGTTAAGTGCCAGAACCGGAAGAAAGATCATCGGCAATAAAGCAGCCAGTGGTACGGAGATTCTGGAGGAACTGGGGGAAGAGCAGATCGCGACTGGCGCATTGATCGTATATACTTCTGCAGATTCTGTATTGCAGATCTGTGGAAATGAGGAGACCATGGGAGTGCCGGAGTTATACCGCTGCTGTGAGATTGCCAGAGAGCTGACCATGAAGGACGAGTGGAAGGTAGGCCGTGTGATCGCAAGACCATATGTGGGACTGAAAAAGGGCGAGTTTAAGAGAACCTCCAACCGTCATGATTATGCATTGAAGCCGTATGGAAGAACAGTGTTAGATGCATTAAAGGACGCAGGATATGATGTGATCAGTGTTGGTAAGATCCAGGATATTTTTGACGGCGAAGGGATTACAGAGGGTAACAAGTCCAAGAGCAGTGTTCACGGTATGGAGCAGACCATTGAGATCGCAGATCGTGACTTTACCGGATTATGCTTTACCAATCTGGTGGATTTTGATGCACTCTGGGGCCATCGCAGGAATCCGATCGGCTATGGTCAGGAGCTGGAGCGTTTTGACGAGAAGCTCGGACAGCTTCTTCCGAAACTGAGAGAGGATGATCTTCTGATCATCACGGCAGATCACGGCAATGACCCGACTCATACAGGAACTGACCACACGAAGGAGATGGTGCCATTTCTGGCATATTCCCCATCCATGGTTGGTTGTGGCGGATTAGAAGATCAGAAGTGTTTCGCCGTGATCGGTGCGACCATTGCAGATAATTTCCAGGTAGAGATGCCGGAGGGAACCATAGGCACATCATTGTTAGGAGCGTTACGATAATGGAATATGAAAGACCGATGCAGTTATTCAGACCGATGAATCATGCATCGGTCTTTTTTGTGCGCTTTATTTTGGTGCAGAGATAAATAAAAAAAGAGGAGATTAATAGTAATGAAAGAGGAAATGAAAAATCTATTGTATATTTTAGCGGGTAATACCATCTATGCCCTGGCAGTTACCCTGTTTATTTTACCAGATGGACTGATCACAGGAGGAACGACCGGTCTGGCGCTGTTTTTCTATCATCAGTTCGGCCTGCCGATCCAGGTGTTTGTGTCAGCTTTTAATGTAACGATGTTTGTACTTGGCGCGATCGTGCTGGGTAAAAAATTTGCCCTGACGACCATTGTCAGCACGTTCTACTATCCATTTATTTTGTCAGTATTCCAGAACATGCCGATGATTGGAAAAATGACAGATGATAAGATTCTGGCAGTGCTTTTTGCAGGATTGATGATCGGCGGAGGTATCGGAATCGTTCTGCGAGCAGGTGCGTCTACTGGCGGTATGGACATTCCTCCGCTGGTACTGAATAAGAAGTTTGGAATTTCTGTTTCCGGGTCCATGAATGTGATGGATACGGGGATATTGCTTTTGCAGATGGTCTTTTCCGACCGGGAATCGGTGCTTTACGGAATCTTATTAGTGTTGACTTATACCACTGTGTTGAATAAAGTTCTTCAGATGGGACAGGCGAAAATGCAGGTAAAGATCGTCAGCGGCCACTATGAGGAGATCAATCATGCGATTGCCACCCAATTAGACCGCGGTGTGACCTTACTGAAATCGGTTACCGGTTATTTAAAACAGGATGGCTATGTGGTCATGTCCGTTGTCAGTCACCGGGAGCTGGTACAGCTAAACCGTCTGATCCAGGAAATCGACCCTCATGCCTTTATCGTAGTGAACCAGGTTAACGAGGTGCGGGGGCGTGGATTTACCATGAAGAAAAAATATGGTTCAGATATGAAAAAGAGAACTGAGTAATAACTCTGTTAGTTTTAACAAATTAACAGATAATAATCAAAATATTTCAATTATTCTCAATAAGAGGTATTATTATTGACTAACCTTGGTATGGTTTGATAGTCTGTGTGTAATAAAAATACCAATGTTCATAGGAGGAAAAAATTATGTTAGATATCAGCAAAATGAAACATATCGGACTTTTTGCAGGAGGTGTTCTGTTCGGAACCGCAGGTGTGAAGGTATTAGCAAGCAAGGATGCGAAGAAGCTTTACATCAACTGCTTAGCAGCCGGTTTAAGAGCAAAAGAGAGCGTTATGACTACCGCTACCAATATCCAGGAGAATGCTGGTGATATCTTAGCAGAAGCAAAAGAGATCAACCGTGTTCGTGCTGAGGAAGCTGCAAAGGCTGCTGATCCAGAAGTAGAAGAGACTGTTGAGGAGCAGGTGGAAGAGTAACATGAAATTTACAATCAGGCATGAGATAAAAGGCAGAATCCGTATTCATCTTTGCCAGAATCACATGACCATGCGCCAGGCCGATCTTTTGGCCTGGTTTCTTTCAAATCAGCCGATGGTGGAAGAGGCAAAGGTTTATGAACGGACTGCAGACGCAGTGATCCATTTCCGCGGTGAACGGAAAGAACTGATCCGCGCGATTTTGGATTTTACTTACGAAGATGAGACATTAAATGAAATCGTTCCGATGGACAGCGGACGGGAACTGAATCAGGAATATCAGGACAAACTGGTAAACCGGTGTCTGGAACGTCTGTGTACCAAACTGTTTCTTCCGGCTCCGGTGCGTGCAGTTTATACCACCATCAAAGCTATCCGTTATGTATGGAAGGGTATCCGTTGTCTGATGAAGTGTAAGATCGAAGTTGAAGTGCTGGATGCCACAGCGATTGCGGTTTCCATTATCCGCAATGACTTCGATACAGCAGGCTCCGTCATGTTCCTTCTGGGTATTGGCGAGCTGCTGGAAGAGTGGACCCATAAGAAATCAGTAGGCGACCTGGCAAGAAGCATGTCCTTAAATATTGAAAAGGTATGGCAGAAGATCGATGATACTGAAGTATTGGTTCCGGTATCGGACATCCGCGAGGGCGATCTGGTAGTGGTCCATACCGGTAATGTGATCCCGTTAGACGGTATCGTAGAAGCTGGTGAGGCCATGGTCAACCAGGCTTCCATGACCGGCGAGTCTGTTCCGGTGAAGAAGGAGATCGGCTCTTACGCATATGCGGGAACCGCAATCGAGGAAGGTTCTATCACCATCCGGATCAAGAAAGCAGCTGGTTCTACCAGATTTGAACGGATCGTGACCATGATCGAGGAATCTGAGAAATTAAAGTCTTCAGTAGAAGGTAAGGCATCCGGTTTAGCAGATGCGTTAGTTCCGTGGAGCCTTGGGGGTACAGCGTTAACCTGGCTGATCACCAGAAATACCACCAAAGCATTATCCATTCTGATGGTAGATTTCTCCTGCGCCCTGAAACTTGCCATGCCATTATCTGTACTGGCGGCTATGAGAGAGGCCAGCAGCTATCAGATGACGGTTAAGGGCGGCAAGTTCTTAGAAGCCATTGCAGATGCAGACACCATTGTTTTTGATAAGACGGGGACCTTGACCAAGGCACAGCCAACGGTAGCTGATGTGGTGACTTTCGAGGGCCGTGACCAGAATGAGATGCTGCGGATCGCTGCCTGTCTGGAAGAGCATTTCCCACATTCCATGGCGAATGCGGTGGTACAGGAGTCCATCAGCCGCGGGTTGGTTCATGAGGAGATGCATTCCAAGGTTGATTATATTGTAGCACACGGAATCGCCTCTTACATTGGTGATGAGAGAGTCATCATCGGAAGTAACCATTTTGTATTTGAGGATGAGAAATGTGTGATTCCGGAGAGCGAGATGGACAAATTTGACAGTCTTCCACCAGAGTATTCCCATCTGTATCTGGCGATTGGAGGACGTCTGGCAGCGGTTATCTGTATCGAAGATCCACTTCGTCCAGAGTCCACTCAGGTGATCAAAGAACTGAGGAAGCTTGGTATTTCCAAGATCGTCATGATGACTGGAGACAGCGACCGTACAGCGAAGGCCATTGCAGCGAAGGTTGGTGTGGACGAGTATTATTCTGAGGTTCTGCCAGAAGATAAAGCGAACTTCGTGGAAAAGGAAAAGACTGAGGGAAGAAAAGTCATCATGATCGGTGATGGCATCAATGATTCTCCGGCACTTTCAGCAGCCAACGTAGGAATCGCCATCAGCGAGGGAGCACAGATCGCAAGGGAGATCGCGGACATTACGATTTCTGAGGATGCGCTGTATCAGCTGGTGACCTTGAAGGAGATCAGTAACCGGCTGATGAAGAGAGTTCATTGGAATTACCGGTTTGTGATCGGATTTAACCTGGGTCTGATCCTGCTTGGCGTCAGCGGTGTGCTGGCTCCGGCTACCTCAGCGTTGATGCATAATACTTCGACGTTATTGATCAGTTTGAAGAGCATGACAAATCTGCTGGATCATGATAAGATGGATCTGGAGATGGCTGAGTCATAGGCTTGATAGTGGACTTTTGACACTGTTGGCGGAAGGTCCGGCTTAGGATTCATGTTCACCTGACTCCTGCGTACCTGGCGGTCGCAGAGAAAAGTCATATATGTTAATAAAAACTCGTACTTGGACGAAATAAATTCGTGAAGTACGAGTTTTTTTGTGCACGATATTTTTTGCTTTGCAATTACATCAATAACCGTAGAAGATCTGGGTGATTGGAGAAGATTTGTCTAACAACAGCGTATTATTTCCATTTCCCAGAGATGCCTTTGCGGCATCTAGGGATCTTACGAAGTTATAGAAATCGGCTTTGCTGGTGTCATTATAAGCCTCGGATAAGATCTGCATATACTGCGCCTCGCCTTCCGCCTTGATCTTTTCCGCTTCCGCTTTCGCCTGGGATTTCATGACGGAAACCTCTTTGGTGGTGTCGTTCTTGATCTTCTGTGCAGAGGAGTTACCCTGGGCAGTGTAGGAGGCGGCGATGTTGTTGCGCTCGGAGATCATACGGTCATAAACGGCCTGCTTGTTGTCATCTGGCATATCCAGGGACTTGGTTTCTACGGCCAGTACCTGAATGCCATATTCGTCTAAAGAGTTTCCGATGTTAGCGCGGATATCCTGGGCCAGCTTGCCATTCCGGTTCTCGATGATTTCAGTCTGATCCATATTGGAAATGACGGATTTCATGGAGGAGAACACGGAAGCGGAGATTCTGGACTGGGCCTGAGCTACCTGGCCGTTTAAATGGCGGGTGAACAGGATCGGGTCAGAAATCTTCCACAGGACAAACGCATCTGCGATCATGCTTTTTTTATCTTTGGTGATGACATCCGATTCCGGGATATCATAAAGCTGTAAGGACTTTGGCAGAGTGGAGCTGGTCTGGATCACTGGAAGCTTTAAAGAAACGCCGGCGGTGTCGGTGACCCGCACGATTTCTCCAAACTGACGGATGATGGTGTATTCATCCGGATAGGTAATGACCAGAGAACCTCCAATTACAAACATGATAGCAAAAATAAGCAGCAACGTGATAAATTTTGATGCCCGTTTCATGATTACTGTGCCTCCTTTCCAATCGTCGTGTCAGCCGGATCTGAATCTTGTGGAGTATTCAGGGAAGTACCAGTCTGGGAACTTGTTGGCTGTGAAGAAGCCTGGGCTGCGGTGAAACTGTCTAATGGCAGCAGCTTCTGGGTTCCATTTTCATCTACGATGTAGACTTTCATGGTCGGAAGCAGGTCTTCCATGGTCTCATAGAACATGCGCTGTTTGGTGATCAGCGGGTATTTGCTGTATTCCGCATACATCTGCTCAAAACGGGAGACCTGTCCCTGGGCCTCGTTGATGCGGGCCTCTTTCTCGGCTTCGGCAGTCTTGATGATCTGGTCACACTCAGCCTCAGCCTGTGGGATCTTCTCATTTCGGTCCTTGTTGGCGTTATTGATGGCTGTTTCCTTGCCCTGCTTGGCATTTTCCACATTTTTGAAGGCGTTCATGACCTCATCGGTCGGTGGAAATGCGTCCTGGATGGTGATATTGGTTACGGAAAGTCCGATATCTTCTTCGATCATGCGGTTGGTCAGCTTTTCCTTGATCTCTGACTGGATCACGGCTTTTCCAGTGGTGATCACATCGTCTACATTATAGATGCCTACTGTGTCACGGATGTAGGACTGGGCCAGCATCTTTAAGGTAGCTACCGGGTCGGAAGATGCGTACAGGTATTTCACCGGATCATTGACCATGTATTCCAGATAGAAATCTGTGTCGACAAAGTTAAAATCCTTGGTGATCATCACAGATTCCGAATCCACAGCCTCTCCGGTATCCTGGTTATAACCGATGGACATACCTTTAATACCCTTGGATACCATGCGGACGTTCTGAATAAATGGAATCTTAAAATGAAGTCCCGCCTGGGATTCCGCCTGTGGACTTCCCAAAGTAGTGACAACAGCATAATTTTCCTCATCCAGCACGTAGTAGCAGTTGCTGGCAATGACTGCGGCAGCCGCAATGATGACTGCGGTCCCGGCCCTTTTGCCAAGATGCGCCCGTCTGCGGATCGGATTGCCTTCCGAGTCAAAACGTTCTGTTTGCCCGTCTGGGGCTGATGGTTTTTTCTTAAATAGCATAAGTACCTCCTTCTGCGATAAACTAAAAAATGAAAAGTAGGTGAAAAATATCCTGTCAAACAGCTCTTCGCCTGCGGCGGAACAGATGCTGTTTGGCAGGATATGATTATTTGCGGTGGTTTAGAATATGCTGTTTTAATGCTTCAAAGCTTTCCGGGCTGATGTCATGCTCCATCTTGCAGGCATCCGCCGTAGCGATCTCCCGGTCAACGCCAAGCTCGATCAGCCAGCCAGACAGGAGAGAGTGGCGCTCATAGACGGTTTCTGCCATAGCCTGACCCTCCGGAGTTAAAGAAATATGTCCATTGTCAGACATCACGATCAGATCCCGGTTGCGCAGGTTCTTCATGGCAACACTGACACTTGGCTTGGAAAAATGCATCTCGTTTGCAATATCGATCGAGCGTACCTCTGGAAGCTTATGGCTTAACACCAGGATCGTCTCCAGATAGTCCTCTACGGATTCTTCAGATTTGTGTTTGATATAGGTCATTCGATTCCCTCCAATAAAGTCTTATGGCTATTCTATCACAGAAAAGAAGGAAAAACAAGAATGGGTGAAAAAAGGATTTAAAGGGAAAATTATCAACAAAGAAATGATATTCTGACATTTACGCATTTGTTTCAATGTGCTATACTACGGGCAGCAGAGAGGAGAGAAAAGATATGAAATATATGATTGCGATTTTTGACTTAGATGGAACGATCTTAAATACACTGGAAGATCTGGCGGACAGTACCAATTATGCCCTGAAAACCTGTGGTTACCCGGAGCGGACGATGGATGAAGTGCGGCAGTTTGTGGGGAATGGAATCCGCAAGCTGATGGAGCGGGCAGTGCCGGAAGGAACTTCGGTGGAGGAGATTGACCGGGTACATGAGACATTTACTGCACACTATAAAGTCCACTGTGCGGACAAGACCAGACCTTATGACGGAATTATGGAACTGCTTCAGAATCTGAAAAAGGACGGCTGTAAGCTGGCTGTGGTGTCTAATAAGGCAGATTATGGTGTGCAGGAGCTGTGTAAGCAGTATTTTGATGGGATCTTTGATTTTGCAGTGGGAGAGAGAGAAGGTATCCGAAAGAAACCGGCGCCGGATTCGGTCAATGAGGTGCTAAAAACCCTGGGTTGTTCCCGTGACCGGGCTGTTTATATCGGGGATTCTGATGTGGATATCCAGACAGCAGCCAATGCCCAGATGGATCATATCATCGTGGAATGGGGCTTCCGGGATGTACCATTCCTGATCGCTAAAGGCGCGAAGGTGCTGGTGGAAAAACCAGAAGAGATTCTGGAGATTGTGGAAGGACGATAATAACCATTTATCACCGAGAAAATGAAGGGCTGCACAGGATAGCAGGTATTACAGCTATGGTGTGCAGCTTTTTGTGTAACTATTCAGTAGGTCTGCGCTGACCGTAAGAACGTATAGGCTAGAAAGCAAAAATCGATTGCAGACGGAGAATTCTGTTAGCTGGATTTTTTTAATAATGGATGACGTTCGCCTCCGCCCGGATCTTCTCGATCACCGGCGCAGCCTCCGGACTTTCAAAATACCGGAGAGTAGTCTCTGGAATCAGGGTCTTTAAGGTTTCCATATCTCCGTCCTTCAGGCACTGACGGACGGTGGATGCGCTGATTGGTTTTCCATTGGCTTCTTTTCTTGGAATGATCCGGCACTGGATGTCTGCTTTTGGAAGCTCTGCTGCCATGATCTTATTGTACATACTGGTCACCAGGCTGGTTGGTTCTTCGCCAACATAGCGGCAGGTGATGCCAAGGGCTTCGGAAATCCTTGTAAATACGGCCAGATCCAGACGGGCGTGGCTTTCGATGACAGCAGTTTCGTCCTTCTGGAAATAGCTTGGGAAGGTGGCGCTGCTGATGATATAAGGGCCGCTTTCGTGGTAGCAGATATTGCTTAAGTGAGCGGTTCCTTCCATCACCAGTTTTTTGCGGACAGAAAATGGAACCAGGCTGGAGTCTTCGCTGACGATGAATAAGTGCAGAAGATCGCAGGAAGCAGCAGCTGTCTCCACCAGATACTGGTGTCCAAGGGTAAACGGGTTGGCGTTCATGACAAGGGCAGAGATGACAGGGTCAGAAGTGCCAGAGCCATCTGTGGAAGCTGCTGCATGGCCAGTTAGACAGCGTTTGTCCGCATTGGCCAGGTCTGTATAAGCCTTACATTCGCAGGTTTCTTCCTTCAATTTCTCCAGATACCCGGAAAAGCCCGTTTTCCGGTTTTCCATAAACACGATCTGCCCGTCCACCCGGACGATCTCATAAAATCCCAGATCCCCGAAGAATTTTGCTGAATTGCATTTCGTATAAAGGAACAGGTGCATATTTCCCCGTGCGAACTGTACCTCCATCAGATGGGTGACGATCTCATTCATCAGCCCCTCGCCCTGATGGGAACTGTCCACCGCCATACACCGCAGGGTATTGCCAAAACAGCTTCCTGTGGCGATCACATTCATATCATCGTCAAACATGGCGCAGGTGTAGTCTAAGTTGCCGTCCTTGCGGATTCCTTCTTTTATTAACAGCTCTGAAACCAGGCGGTTGGTGCGCTTGTCAGAGGGATAAACTTTCGAAATTTGATAATCGGACATGAGTTTTGGCTCCTTTTTCGTTCTTGAAGTTATTTTAAAAAAGTTTTGGAAAAATGTAAAGGTCTCTTTTTCGTATATAAAAATGATTGACAAATAAATCTTCGACTGTTATATTTTACACTATGGAACGAGGGCGTTGCAGATGGTCTGGGAAGAACAGACCTTATGCAGTGCCCTCTTTACGTTTGGGACAGAAGTATGATACACTAAAAGAATAAGGCGATCTGCAGATTTTTCATGATGTAGAGAGGGAGAAACATATGGCGAAATACAAGAAAGAAGATATTTTTCGTATGGTAGAAGAGGAAGATGTGGAGTTTATCCGTCTTCAGTTTACAGACATGTTTGGCATGTTGAAAAATGTAGCGATCACGGCTGGTCAGCTGGAAAAGGCACTGAATAACCGCTGTGTATTTGATGGTTCAGCCATTGAGGGATTCGTAAGGGAGGAAGAGACAGATATGTACCTTCACCCGGATCTGGATACGTTTACCATTTTCCCATGGAGACCACAGCAGGGCAAAGTGGCGCGTCTGGTCTGCGATGTGTATGGTCCGGATGGAACTCCGTTTGAGGGAGATCCGCGCTATATTTTAAAGAAGGTATTAAAAGAAGCAGAAGATCTGGGCTTCTATTTTAATGTAGGACCGGAGTGTGAATTTTTCTTATTCCATACGGATGAAGAGGGACGTCCGACCACCAAGACTCATGAGATGGCTGGTTATTTTGATGTGGCGCCGATCGATCTGGCAGAAAATGTACGCCGGGATATTGTACTGAACCTGGAAGAGATGGGTTTTGAGATCGAATCCTCTCATCATGAGATCGCACCGGCACAGCACGAGGTGGATTTCCAGTATGAGAAAGGCTTAAAGGCAGCAGATAATATTCTGACCTTTAAGATGGCAGTGAAGAGCATCGCCAAGCAGCATGGCCTTCATGCGACCTTTATGCCGAAGCCAAAGGCCGGGGTGAATGGTTCCGGTATGCATATCAATATGTCTTTAGAGGACAAGCTGGGCAAAAATCTATTTGCAGATACAGATGATAAGCTGGGATTAAGCAGGCTGGCCTATGAGTTTATGGCCGGTATTTTAGCCCATATCAAATCCATGTGCCTGTTGACGAATCCCATTGTCAATTCCTATAAGCGTCTGATCCCAGGCTATGATGCGCCGGTTTACATCGCATGGTCCAGAGCGACCAACCGGGGACAGATCGTGAGGATTCCGTCTTCCAGAGGCGCAAGCACCAGACTGGAGCTGCGAAGCCCGGATTCTGCCATGAACCCATATCTGGCACTGGCAGCATGTCTGGCAGCAGGACTGGACGGCATCAAGAATCACATAGAACTGCCGGAGCCGGTGGTTCAGAACATTTATGCCATGGATGAGGAAACCATCAAGGAGCGGGGCATTGATCATCTGCCAGAGACTCTTGGAGAGGCGATTGATGAGTTTGAAGAGGACGTATTTTTAAGAAATGTTCTTGGAGACCATATTTTCTACAAATATCTGGAAGCTAAGAAAGAAGAGTGGAACGTATTCCGCAGCCAGGTAACCGACTGGGAGATCGGGGAATATCTTTACAAATATTAAAGATATTTTCCAATGACACCAAGACCTGGGGGTGAGATATGTGACCAATATTATCGTGGCGTTTTCCAAGCCGGAGGACGCAAAAAGTATTAAAAATATCGTCATGAAAAATGGCTTCCTTGTTGTCGCAGTCTGCACCTCAGGGGCCCAGACCATCAGTAGTCTGGAGGGACTGAACGGGGGAATCATAATCAGCGGATACCGGTTTGAGGATATGCTGTTTAAGGATCTGTATCAGAATCTTCCGGAGAACTTTGAGATGCTTTTAGTAGCATCCCAGAACCGGGTAGGTGATGACCTGGATTATAAGCACTTGATATATCTGCCTATGCCGCTGAAGGTTCATGATCTGATCGCCACACTGTCTATGATGTGTGAAGCCCAGATTCGGCTGAAAAAGAAACGGAAGCAGAAGCCTCAGCCAAGAAGTGAAGAGGACCGGCTTCTGATCACGAAAGCCAAAGAACTGTTGATGGATCGGAACCACATGACGGAGGTAGAGGCCCATCGGTATCTGCAGAAATGCAGTATGGACAGCGGTACCGGTATGGTGGAAACTGCACAGATGGTGATCAGCCTGATTCAGATTTAAAGTTCAGAAGTATATAGAAAAAGAGGACCGAGTATGAAGTTTACGAAAATGCAGGGCGCAGGGAATGACTACGTCTATGTGAACTGTTTTGAGGAAAAAGTAGAAGATCCAGTGTCAACCGCAATCCGGGTCAGTGACCGCCATTTCGGAATCGGTTCGGACGGACTGATCCTGATCTGCCCGTCCGATCACGGAGATTGCCGGATGAGGATGTTCAATGCAGATGGCTCCGAGGGCGAGATGTGCGGGAATGCCATCCGCTGCGTGGGCAAATACGTCTATGACCACGGCATCTGTCCGAAGACAGAGCTGGTGGTGGAGACTTTAGGCGGTGATAAGTATCTGACATTGAATGTGAAAGATGGAAAGGTATTTGAAGTGACTGTGGATATGGGAGAGCCGGAGCTGACTTCTGAGCTTCCAGAGAAGATTCATGTGAATGGCGAGGACAGAGAATTTGTTGGGATTTCCGTTGGAAATCCTCATGCTGTTTATTTTACGGAAGAAATCGACGGATTAGATTTAGAAAAGATCGGCCCGGCTTATGAAAATCATGAGCGTTTCCCAAACCGGGTCAATTCTGAATTTATAGAATTAGTCAGCCGTGACCATATCCGGATGCGGGTATGGGAGAGAGGAAGCGGTGAGACCTGGGCCTGTGGAACAGGAGCGACAGCCAGTGCCGTAGCTTCTATTCTGATGGGCTACACAGATCCGACGGTGAAGGTCTCTTTAAGAGGCGGCGATCTGACCATCCACTGGAACCGGGATACCAATCATGTATATATGACCGGTCCGGCAGTGGAGGTATTCCATGGTGAGATCGAGGGCTGATCGGTCAACAGCAGGAATGAATAAAAAGGACAGAATGAGAGTGACATAAAGGAGGAAAAATGCCATGTTTCAGGTAAATGAAAATTATTTAAAGCTGCCGGGAAGCTATCTGTTTTCTACAGTAGGAAAGAAAGTGAAGGCTTATTCTGAGGCACACCCGGATAAGAAGGTGATCCGTCTGGGAATCGGTGATGTGACCCAGCCATTGGTTCCGGCCATTATCAAGGCCATGCATGAAGCTGTGGATGAGATGGGCAATGCGGATACTTTTCACGGCTATGCTCCGGATCTGGGATATGGATTTTTAAGAGAGACCATTGCCAGAGAGGATTACGAGAAACGTGGCTGTCCGATCGCGGCAGATGAGATCTTTATTTCTGATGGTGCAAAAAGCGACTGTGGCAATATCCAGGAGATTTTCTCCGCAGACAGCCGGATCGCTGTCTGTGATCCGGTCTATCCGGTTTATGTGGATTCCAATGTGATGGCAGGCAGAACCGGTGAGTACGATGGGGAAAACGGTATCTGGAGCAACGTGATCTATATGCCGTGTACAGCGGAAAATGGTTTTGTTCCGGAGCTTCCAAAAGAGACGCCGGATCTCATTTACCTGTGTATTCCGAATAACCCAAGCGGTACCACACTGATCAGAGACCAATTAAAGGTATGGGTGGATTATGCCAATCAGGTAGGCGCTGTGATCCTTTATGATGCTGCTTATGAGGCATATATTTCAGAACCGGATGTTCCACACAGCATTTTCGAGATCCCGGGGGCCAGGACCTGTGCTATTGAGTTCCGTTCCTTCTCCAAGAACGCCGGATTTACCGGAGTGCGGCTTGGCTTTACGGTAATTCCAAAGGATTTAAAGAGCGGCGATATCACGGTACACAGCCTTTGGGCAAGAAGACATGGAACCAAGTTCAACGGCGCGCCGTACATCATCCAGAAGGCGGCAATGGCAGTCTACTCTGACGAGGGAAAAGCCCAGTTAAAAGAGCAGGTGGGCTATTATATGCGTAATGCCAGGGTGATCTATGACGGCTTAAAAGAGGCAGGCTATGAAGTATACGGCGGTGTCAACGCTCCATATATCTGGCTGAAGGTTCCGGCAGGTATGACTTCCTGGGAATTCTTTGATTACCTGTTAGAAAATGCCAATGTGGTCGGAACACCGGGAAGTGGATTTGGTCCAAGTGGTGAAGGCTATTTCCGGCTGACTGCGTTTGGAACCTATGAAAATACCGTGGAAGCTATTGATCGGATGAAGAAATTACAAAAATAGTAACTGTATGGTCAGTTATGAAATAGAGATGCAGGGTTTATGCATCGAGGAAGACGGGAGGAGAATGCACTATGATGACTTTGGACGATATTGACAGAAAGATCTTAAAAATCCTGCAGGAAAATGCCAGGACTTCCCTGAAAACCATAGCAGAAAAAACATTTTTGTCATCTCCGGCAGTCTCAGCCAGAATTGAGAAGATGGAAAAAGATGGGATCATTTCCGGATATCACGCACTGATCGATCCCATCCGTCTGGGATATCACATTCTGGCTTTTATCAATCTGAATGTGGACCCGGATGATAAGCCAAAATTCTATGAGTTTGCGGCGAATGTGCCAAATGTGTTGGAATGTAATTGTGTGACAGGGGAATATTCCATGTTGATGAAGGTAGCGTTTCAGAGTACCATGGAACTGGATCTGTTTATTGGCCAGCTTCAGAAGTTTGGCAAAACCAGTACGCAGATCGTGTTCTCCACCCATGTGGGGCCAAGAGGGGTAAGTGTAGAAACCATAGGGTAGAAGGGGAAGGTACCGAATGGTTCCGAGAAAAAGAAAACAGGGGAAATAAAAATGAAAGAAAACAAGACAAAGAGGTCTTATGAGATTGATATGTGCAGCGGTCCGCTCTTTTCCAAGATCGTTCTGTTTGCATTACCATTAATGGCGTCTGGAGTTTTGCAGCTGCTATTTAATGCGGCGGATATTATCGTTGTAGGCAGATTTGCAGGAAGCCAGTCCATGGCAGCGGTTGGTTCCAATGGCTCACTGATCAATCTGATGGTCAATGTGTTCATTGGCCTTTCCATTGGTGCCAATGTGCTGGTTGCGCGGTATTATGGCGCCAGGGATGAAAAAAATCTGGAGGAGACGGTCCATACTGCGATGGTGATCGCTGTTGTGGGCGGCCTCCTTTTGATCGCTGTTGGAGAACTGCTGACCAAACCGATTCTGATCCTGATGGGATCACCGGAGGATGTGCTTCCGCTGGCAGTGTTATATATGAAAATTTATTTTCTTGGAATGCCGGGAACGCTGGTTTATAATTTCGGAAGCGCTATTTTGCGTGCAGTCGGAGATACCAGACGGCCGTTGTATTTTCTGCTGACTGCAGGCGTGGTTAATGTGATCTTCAACCTGATTTTCGTCATTGCGTTTTCCATGGATGTGGCAGGCGTTGGCTGGGCAACGGTTATTTCCCAGTATATTTCTGCAGCCCTGGTCTTAAGGTGTCTGATCCAGACTGAGGCAGATTATCGTCTGGAGCTGTCAAAATTACGTGTGGTGAAGCATAAGCTGTGTGCGATTATCCAGATTGGACTTCCTGCTGGTCTCCAGGGTGCGATTTTCTCGATTTCCAACGTACTGATCCAGTCCTCCATTAACTCCTTCGGTTCTGTGGCAATGGCAGGCAGCACTGCTTCTTCGAATATTGAAGGTTTTGTCTATACGGCCATGAATGCGATTTATCAGACGGCTTTAAGCTTTACCAGTCAGAACTATGGTGCGGGCAATTTTAAACGGATCAAGAAAATTCAAATTTATTGTGTGGCGTTTGTCGTGGCTACGGGTCTGGTACTGGGCCAGGGCGCAGTATTCTTTGGAAATGAGCTGCTTCGGATCTATTCTTCCGATCCAGAGGTGATCACATACGGGTTGGAACGTCTGGCTATCATCAGTGGACCGTATTTTCTATGTGGAATCATGGATGTTATGGTAGGCGGACTGCGGGGGCTTGGCAGCTCCGTGATTCCTATGTTTGTTTCCCTGACCGGAGCATGTGTGTTCCGTGTGATCTGGATCTACACGATTTTTGCCATGAACCGGACACTGGATGTGCTTTATTATTCTTACCCGGTATCGTGGCTGATCACTTTAACCGCCCATGTGATCACTTATGTGATCATTTTCCGATTAAGATCCAGAAACCAGGCAAATGTGGCAGGTTCAAGTGTGGCAGGATAAAAACCGATTGACAAATCCCTCCAAAACCACTATGATAAGTTAAGTGCATTATCAATGCGAAAGGTTGAGAAAAAGAGGAGTACGTTTTCAAGTCCCCTTGACAGAGAGAGAGGCCCATCGGCTGAAAGGCATCTTAAGGATAGCGAAAACGGAAGGTAGCTTTGGAACCGGGACGGGGAAATCGCAGTAGTCGTCCACGCTTTGTCAGCGTTAAGGGACTTAAGAGATGTACAGAAGTTTTTCTGTATAAGTAAGGTGGTACCGCGGATATTTCGCCCTTTTCATGAGAAATCATGGAGAGGGCTTTTTGTGTCATAGGAAACTTCGCCCTATGACACAAAAAACGCTCCGCTAAGGATCGCACTGCGGCGGAGTGGAAGAATGTCGCTAAAGCGACCCGCCGCAGGCGGAGAATCCTGCAAACAGGATTCTTTTTTACTTTATAGGAAAGACCGCCTTTGGCGTTCTGTTGAATTGAAAATAGCCCGCACA
>ERZ809074.1486-NODE-1486-length-30188-cov-17.136462_pt1 | contig 30188 bp, 21 predicted proteins | sample MGYA00520795_ERZ809074 | MGnify/ENA primary metagenome ERZ809074 (study PRJEB31570, sample SAMEA3212989) | Homo sapiens | biome: human-gut; feature: human gut; material: fecal | place: Sweden | collected 2011 ...
TTTTTCTTCCTGTCGCTTTCGGAAAAAAGAGAGTTTTTCCCGAAAATCGCCCGAGTTCCGATTCCTTTCACAGATTCCAAAAACGTCCGAGGCGCCGATACGAAAGGAGAAAATGAGAAAATGAAAAACGATCAGCACGATATATTCGAAGACTTACAGCATCTGTTAGCCCTCGATTATCTTTCCGATTTGAAATTTCATCCCTATCGGAAAGAAGCCGAAAGACTTTTGGTATCTCTCGATTTGACGAAATATTCTCTGCGTGCGCTCTGCGAGATAGCGGAGTATCTCTTTTCAAAAAAAATTTCCTTTTCCACGTATGCGGACGCCGCCGAATTTTTTGCCCGAAAGACGGTCTGCGGCGATCCTGAAAGCGAAACGGAAGAAACAAACGAGCCTAAATAAGGGCTTTAAAAGCTTCACGGGAGAATGTACGGCACGGCAAAACGCGTACCGCAAAAGAGCGTCGGCAGACGCAAGATAAAAACAAGGGCGCGGCGAACGCGCAATTTTCATAAAAATTGTCGCTACGCGCGAAGAAAGTCAAAGTACGCCACGCCCGCGTTTTCTATGAAAAACTTTTATTGGAAAGGCGATAAATAGTAAGGGAACGGCGGCGACTTTTAAGGAACGGGATTGTCAAAAAAGAGGCCAAACGAGGACAAATCCACGATTTACGAGAAGCCGTCGAAAAACAGGAAATAGCGATCCCCGCGTCAAACGCGGGGTAATTCATAGGCGGACAAAATCTTGCGCCAAAGTTCCCCGCCGCAAAAAATTGTAGTCTGCCGTTTGCGTTATCCTCTTTGAACGAGTCCCCGCAGCTTTCTTCCTTACTCCTCCTTCCCCCATTCTCTCCGTATGTCGTTCACTGCGAACCGTTTTATTTTTCTTTTCCGTCCGCTTTCGAGCGACTTTTTTCTTTGCCCTTTTTATACCCCGCGTTAGACGCGGGGACCATACCGACAGGGCGCGGAGAAAAACTCGCCGTTTTTTGACTCTGAAAAAATTTTTTCAAATCTTAAAAAAAGATGGCAGTCAACGCTTGACATCGGAAAATTCCGTGTTATAATAGCCCTGCGACGGGCAAGAAAGCGGAAAGCCTCCGAATTTCCGCAATACCGAAACGGGCACAAAAAAGCGACGGGTTTTGTACCCTTTCCGAACGAAAAATTCGTGAAAGGAGAAAAACACATGACGATTGTGCAATTTATCAACTTCTTGCACGGCTGCGGACTGGACGTGCTTGCACTCGGGCTTTTAGACAGCCTGCTCACTTCCCTCGTCAAGAAACTTTCCCAAAAACTCAAACGGAACGCGCCGAAGACGTATCTGACGGCCGTGCCTTTTCTGCTGGGAACGCTCTTGTTTTCCCTCTGGTTTCTCATCGCCTTCCCCGCGTCCGCCCTTTTTTCGGAAAACGCGGCACTCATCGCGCAGCGCGGCTTTTTTGTAGGCGTCGCCGCGACGCTTTTCGGAACGTTCCCCCGCGCTTTCTTCCCGAGAGAGCGAAGGGGAACGAACGCGGGAGGGCGGCGAACTTCCGATTTTGCGGGAAACGGATACGCGGCAAAGGGCGGGAGGTAACTCCTCCGACGGCTTCTAAACGGCTCTTTCGGCGAGCCGCAGTCGGGAAGAGCGAACAAAATTCTTTTCACGCCCGCGGGAATAAACGGAAAAACGAGAAAATAGGAAAGCGGAGAAAACGAAAAAATTTTAACGCGCTTTCTTTCCGAGTTTTCCGACGAAGAAACTTCCGTTCCCGAAAAATGGATCTGCGGCGTTCTCCGCCGAAGGGAATGCCGCCGCGCCGCCTTTAAAAAAGCGATAACGCAAAAAAGAAACTGCCGCGAATCGTTGCGGCAGTTTCCTCTGTTTTTAAGATCTTTTATAGAATTTGTCTTTCTTTCGGCCTTTCTTTCTGTTATGTGAATTTCGTAAAATTCAAGTATTCTCAACCCTGCCCCTTTGAATAGAGGAGATCACCTCTCCGATGTCGGCGCGTAAGCAGAGCGCGCGCCCCGCGATCTCCGCGGGCGCATAGGCGTTTTCTAGATTGACGCAGGCGTAAAACGCCCGTTTATTTTCGGCGGTGAGCCGCCAAAAAGGATATTTAATGATGCCGGGCGTGTTGCCGCCGACGCCGAGTTCGAGAAACAATATTTTCTTTTCACGATATTTTTCGATAAATTTTTCATATCGGCGGCAGGCGACGTGCCAGCCCGCGTCCTCGACAAACGTCGCGTCGCAGCGCAAATTCATCGTCATAGGCTCGCCGCAGACGGGACAGCGCGGAACCAGCGCGGAGGGAATCGTCATATTTTTCTCTTCCTTCCGCATTTTTAAAACCACGGCTTCGTTATCGTACGTTTTGTCGTGGCAGGGCACGCGGCACTGAAACAGACCGTAGTCCCCCTGCGTATAAAAGAGCCGCTCTTTTCCGAATCCCGCCCTCTGAAAACAATGATCCACATTCGTTGTCAAAACGAAATACTCCTTGTCCCTGAGGAGCGAAAGCAGATTTTTATATACCGACTCGTCAAAAGGGGAATAGCGGTTGAGATAGATAAATCGGCTCCAATACGCCCAAAATTCTTCCGACGTTTTGAACGGATAAAAACCGCCCGTATACATATCGTGAAAGCCGTACTTCTTCTCGAAATCGGAAAAATGACGGCGAAATCGCTCTCCCGAATAGCTCATGCCCGCGGCGGAGGAAAGCCCCGCGCCCGCGCCGACGACGATCGCCTCCGCTTCTTCCAGCCGCCTTTTCAGCGTTTCGCAGGCTTCTTCAATCGTCCGCTCCTGCGAGTTCTCTTTCATAAAGCTGCCTGTCCTCCTCTTCAAAGACGTCAAAGATCACTTTGAGTCCGCTCTCGTCCTCTTTTTTCCACGCCCTGACCGTCCGCACGGCAATTCGGCACGCTTCCTTTTTGGGAAAGGCGTAGACGCCTGTGGAAAGGCAGCAGAAAGCGAGGGTGTGAAGCCCCATTTCCCGCGCCTTTTCAAGACAGGACAAATAGCAGTTTTCAAGGTCCTTTTCGTCCTGCATTGTCGCCTGTTTGAAAATCACGGGACCGACGGTGTGAAAAATGTATTTACTCGGCAGATTATAGGCTTTCGTTACGCGCACCGTGCCCCTCGGCTCTACCCTGCCCTTCAAAAGGGCATAGCAATCCAATCGTACCTGCACGCCCGCCGCCGAATGGATGACGTTGTCTATGCAATTGTGAAGAGGTTGAAAACAGCCCAAAAGAGCCGGATTGCAGGCGTTGACGATCCCGTCCGCGTCGAGCCGCGTAATATCTCCCTGCCAGAGCGCCGTTTCTTCGTCGCCGAGGATATCTTCGACGCTGACGACGCCCCGCTCTCTTGTCAAAGAGGTAAGGTATTCGTCTTGCAGTCGCAAAAATTCTTCCGAAACGGGCTTCGGGGCGCGCAAGTTGCACAGAGCGCGAAAAAGGTCGGGCTTGCGCACCGCCGCGACCGCGGGCGGCGTTTCGTCGTTTTCTTCGTAAAGAATCTCAATCAGTCTGTCGAGTACCTTTGGCGTACCGTTTTCATTCCTCTTTTTCATCCGCTTCCTCCCGCCGCCTTCCGCGCCTTGCGGCGCCGCACTTTTCTTCCGGCGGCTGCGTTCGTTTACGATAATTTTATTTTTTGCGGCGGGAGTCCCGAAAAATCCGCGAGGACCGCCTCCGCCTCTCCGATATAAAATACTTTCAACAAAGGATTGTCCGCATCCTTATAAATGGATTTTACCAAAGGACTTTCTTCTATCACTCTTTCCCGCGCCCGCCGCGACTCTATCCACACGGCTTTGCCGCGGATACGAAGCCAGCGTTCCGCCGTGGAAACGCTTATTTCCAAATAGGGAAAGGCGAGCAGTTCGGCGTACACGTCCTTGTGCGCGCCCGTGCAATAGACGAGCTTCCCGCCCCTATGGTACATCATTTGAAAGGGGCGCACTTTCGGCTTTTTATCCAGTCCCACCGTAGCGCAGTATTGCAGAGAGTTCTCCCTTAAAAAATCGAATACTCTTTGCATATTTTTCTTATCCGGCATGGGCAGGGCTGCGTCGAGCGTTTTTTCCGCCCGAACGCCCGCCTCGCCGCTTCCCGCCGTCACGCGCCTATGACGGAGAAGCGCTGCCCGATATGCTCCGCCTTTTCCAATTCGTCTATCATGGCAATCGCATAATCCGCATAGCTGATTTCGCTTACGCCCTTTTCGTTGACGAAATACTCCTCGCCGCCCAAAAGATACTTTCCCGTGCGCGCGCCGTCCGCCACAAAATTGCCCGCGGGCGAAAGATACGTCCATTTTACGTCCTTTCTCGTCCTCAAAAGTTTCAGAGCGGCGTCGTGAGCTTCCGCCACGGGCTTATAGATTTCGGGAAAATCGGGCGCGTCCGCCACACAGGCGGTATGCTCTTTATTCGTATAAAGGCTTCCCGCCCCGCCGACGACAAGCAGTCTTGCCGAAGAGCCGCTCAGGCAGTCGCATAAATGCTCCGCCGCCTTAGGAAGATACGGCAGCGTTTCCGCCGTCCAGGCGCCGAATGCGTCGATGACCGCGTCAAAGCTTAGCAAATCTTCCTTCGTCAGATCGAACAGATCCTTTATCACCGTTTTCGCCTTCGGATTGACGGCTTTTCCCGCTCCGCGCACGAATCCCGTCACACAATATCCGCGCGAGATCGCCTCGTCTACCAATAATTTGCCCTCTCTGCCCGCCGCACACACAATCGCTACGTTCTTCATTCTCTTTACCTCCGAAAAATAGTTGTAATCTTTTTGATTACAATAATAGTATAGCACGGCTTTGTTGTAATGTCAATTATTACAACTATATTTCTTTAATTTTCCGAAAAAATTTTCCGACAGGTTTTAAGGGAAGCTTTTAAAGAGAACTCGACTGCGGATTTTTGCCAAAGTTTGCGAAGTTTTCACTAAGACGCGGGACGAGGACGTCTTCTTAAAAAAGCGCAAAAATTCTTTTTGAGGACAGCGAAGAAAGGCTCTGTCCCTTTCGTCGCAGGGAGTTGAGCAGTCCTCACACATCCGTCGGGGCACGAACGGTCTTTTGGCAATCGGTAAGCGAGTTTAAACTTTCCGCCAAGGAAGCGAGCGTGACCGCTCGGAGCTGTTCCTCCATCGCCGCCTGCGCGCGGGCGAGATGACCGTCCAATACGCCGTGGATATTTTTTCCCACGGGGCAGGCGGGATTGGGGCTTTCGTGGAAATGAAAAAGGCCGTCCTCCACGCAGTCCACCGCTTTATATACGTCGAGAAGGGTGATCTCGTCCAAGGGCTTTGCAAGACTCGCTCCGCCGAATCCCGCTCTCACCTCCACTAGTCCCGCCTCTTTGAGGCTGCCGAGCGTGCGGCGGATGACGACGGGGTGGACGTTGACGCTGGAAGCGATGAACTCCGAAGTCGTTTTGTGTTCCTTTGCGAATTTGTAGATGACAAGCAGCGTATGCACCGCCACCGTGAATCGAGAGGTGATTTTCATATTCTTCTCCTTTTTCCCGCTTTCCGCTTTTTCATTATACCGTTTTTTCGTTGTAATGTCAAGGATTACAAATATTTTTATAAATTCCGTTCTTTTCTTTGCGCATTTTCAAAAGTAAACACGCGCCTCGAAAAATTCAGTTCGGGACGACGAAAAACACATATATTTTTAAAAAAGAAACATACTCCGTATGTGGAAAAATTGACTGCAAATCTCAAAGAAAACATACGGGCGATCAAGTCGGTGCTTGCCGCCGAAGATATCCTCGTCTATGCCTTTCACACGGGCGACGGAACGGAATGCGCCATCGTCTATACCGACGGCATGGTGGACAAGGCGATCTTGGGCGACCTTGCCGCCCGCCCCCTTTCCAAACTGAAAGCGTCCGACGCCCCCGTTTCCGCCCGCGCGGAAGAAGGAGTCGAAGCGGCCAAACAGGAACAGGACGAAGAGGGCGGCAAAGAGCCTCCGCAGGAGGAAAACGCCGCAAAGCAAACTTCCCAAAAGTCCTCCGACGCGCAAACGCAAGGCAATCGCGCCGCAGGGCAAGCCTCACAAGGCGAGTCCGACGCGCAATCTCAGCAGAGCGAAAGCCCGACGGCGCAGACGAAGGAGCCGAAAAACGGAAACCGAGAAGAGGCAAACGCCGCGAAAGGAAAAACGTCCGATCAAGAAAGCGCTCCCTCCGCGGGAGGGACTTCCAAAAACGCGCAAAGCGGAGAGAAAAAGGCCGGGCTTACGCTGGAAGAAGTCAAACAGGCGATTCTCTTTCCGGAACTGAAAGAGGAAACGGAGCTTGCCAACGTCTTTCAGGAAGTTCTCGACGGAAACAGCCTTTTGATCGTGGACGGACTGGAAACGGGACTGATCGTGGGCGCGAAAATGCTGCCTGCGCGCGCGGTGATGGAGCCGCCTACGGATATCGCCGTCAAAGGTCCCCGCGAAGGCTTTATCGAAGACATCAAAACGAATATGGCGCTTTTAAGAAAGCGGCTGAAAACTCCCGGGCTTCAATTCGAGCTGACGAAAGTGGGGAAACGGTCGGCGACGAATATCGCCGTCTGTTATCTCGACGGCATCTCGGACGAAAAGGTCAAAGAAGAAATCGTCAGGCGCATCGAGGAAATCGACATCGACTGTATTCCCGATTCCTCCTATATCGCCGATTTTATCGCGCCGAGAAAGCACTCGCTGTTTCGACAGATAGGCACCACCGAAAAGCCCGATATCTTCGCGGCGAAACTCGCCGAGGGCAGAGTGGGAATCCTCGTGGACGGCTCCCCCATCGCGCTCACCGCGCCCTTTATCCTCGCCGAGGATTTTCAAAGCAGCGAGGATTATTTCGTTTCCCCTTTCATGGCGACGATATTCCGCGCGATACGCTTTGCGGCTGTCCTCATCGCACTCCTGCTGCCCGCCTTTTACGTCACGTCCCAGCTTTTTAAGATGCAGCTCATTCCTTTGGGACTGACGCTCACCATCGCCAGCAGCATCCAGGGACTTCCGTTATCGCCGAGTCTGGAAATGTTTTTGGTGCTCCTCGTTTTGGAAGTTTTAAAAGAAGCCAGCGTGCGAATGCCCAAATACGTGGGCATGGCGCTCTCTATCGTCGGCGCGCTCGTTTTGGGCGAGGCGGCGGTGTCCGCGGGCTTCGTTTCCACGCCCGCCATCATCATCGTCGCTTTTTCGGGCATCTGCCTCTATACGGTGCCGAATTTCGTCGAAACGGGCAGCGTGTTAAGGTGGCTCTTCCTCATCGTGGGCGGCAGCATCGGACCGTTCGGGATCGTCTTGCTCGTCGCTTTCCTCATCTATTATCTGATCAGCGCAGACGCGTTCGGAATGCCGCTTTTGGCGCCTTTCTCGCCGCTGGTGCCGCACGATCTCAAAGATTCCCTGGTCAAATACAATATGCAGAGCCTGAAAGAGCGTCCGAATCTCTTTCGCTCGCCCAATAAAACCCGCTTAAAGACAACCTCGCGGGCGAAAAACGCCGACGACGAAAAAGGAGAAAACTGATATGCTCGGTACTCATCCCATTCAACAGGACAAACCCGTCATCAACGGGCGGCAGCTTTGCTTCTTCGCAGCGTTTCTCATCCCCGTCGCCAAGCTTCTCGCCGTGCCCGCCCTGCTCGCCTATTATGCCAAGGGCGACCTCCTTCTTCCCGCTCTGGCGCAGTATCTCCTGCAAGGAGCCGTCCTCGCCGTCATCCTCTTTATCGCCTCCCGCACGGACAAGAGTTTTTACGATCTGATCGCCGATACCCTGGGCGCCGTGACCGCAAAGATCGTCTATATTCTCTATGCCTTATATTTCGTATTCTCTGCCCTGCTGCCCATCCTCGACCTCGAACGCTACGTCTATACGGCTTTCTTCGACGCCGCGCCCTCCCTGTCCGCCTTCGCGCCCTTCTTTATCCTCAGCGCTTTCATCTGCACCAAAAATATCAAAGCGTTCGGACGGAGCGCGGACATCGCCATGCCCTTCTTCCTCGTTTCCTTCATCGGGCTGATGATCATGTCGGTGGGACAGGCGGATTTTTCTAATATCCTGCCCATTTTCGGCACGCCGGTCAAGTCGTCGGCGATCGGTTTTCTGCGCACGATCGGACATTTTTCCGACACCGCTCTCTTTTTGCCGCTGCTCGGCTCTTACCGCTACAAAAAGGGGGACGGCAAAAAGGTGATGTTCTCCTATGGGCTGGGAGCGCTGTTCGTGCTCTTTTTTCTCGCCGTATTTTACGGCGTCTTCGGCGCCGTCGCGCCCAAGCAGGAATTCGCGTTTTCCAAGACTGCGCAGTATTTTCAGGCGCTCACCGTCGTGGGCAGATTCGATCTTCTGCTCATCTATCTCATGACCATCGTCCTGCTCTTTTATTACTGCTTCGTCCTGCAAGCGTCCGTACTTTGCTTTGCAAAAGCGATCAATACGGAAAAAAAGGTATGGATTTCCGCGATCCTCAACGTACTCCTTTTCCTCTTCGCGCTTTTCTTCAACAAATATTACAATAAGATCTATTATCTCATCACGGTGAGGCTATTTTGGATCTTCGTTCTTTTCGCGGACGTCGTTCCTCTCCTGTGCCTGTTTTTAAAGCGCGGAAACAGAGAGAGCAAAAAGGAAAAAAAGCAGGGAAGAGCGCGCGCGAAAAAGGAATCGGACGCGGAAACGGGCGGGGAAGAGAACGCCGCGACCGCGTCCAAAGTCAGCGCAACGCCTAAAAAAAGAGGCGCAAAGGAGGCGACTCATGCATAGCAGAAACACCGTGCGGTATTATCTGGCTATCGCCGCACTGCTCATCTTCTTTTTCTTTTCCAACGACTTCGGACTCATCGATATTCAAAAGACCGCCATCATCATGGCGGTGGGTATCGACCGCGAGGACAATACCTTCATCGTCACCACCCAAATCGCCGTGCCCGAAGCGTCTTCTCAGGGGGAACAGGCACAGGCGGTGCAGATAGAGAGCCGCGGGGATACGGTAGCCGATGCGCTCAGTCAGATCAACGTCAAAACGGGCTGGTATCCCAAGCTCGTTTTCTGCAACCTCATCATCATCGGACAAGAGGCGGCAAAGCGCAACGTATTCGACGCGCTGGACTTCTTTCTGCGCGACGAGTATATGTCCGACGGATGCCTCGTCGCCACCTGCGAAGGCACGGCGAAGGAGATCCTCAACACCAAGACCCCCATCGATCCCATGTCGTCCGTGGCGGCGCAAAAGGTCCTTTCCCTGCACGCCAAACAAGTGGGAACGGCGGCACCCAATACCTTACGCGAATTTTCGATGGGATATTTCAGCAACAGCAAGAGCAGCTATATGCCCATTTTAAAGCCCGAAAAACAACAGGAATCTTCGGGCGAAAAAAGCGGCGAAAACAGCGAAGGCGGCCAGGAAGAAAAAAAGAACGGGGAGGAGCAAGGCGCTTACGGCGGAACGCCGGAAAAGAAAGGCGGGCACGCGGCGGTTCCCGCGGCGGCGGGCGGCGAGGAGAGCGGCAGCAAGAGCGCTCCGGGCGGGCAGCAGCCCGAAAAGGTGTTCAGCGCCAGCGAAACCGCGCTCTTTTATGACGGCGTCGCCGTGGAAAAGCTCAATCCCGAGGAAACGTTCGCTTTCTGCATGGTGAAGAACAAGCTCAGGCTGGCTTCCTATGCCGTGGAGAGCGAAGGGAGTCCGTATACGCTGAACATCAAAAGCAACAAGCCCTCGATTAAATTTTCCGTGGACGACAATTCGATGGCGAAGCTGAAAATTCACATCAAAGCCACGGCGGGCGTACAGGACACCTCCTTCTCTCAGACGGTGACGGAGCTTTCTAACGCGGGCGCGGTGCCGGAAAAAGTATTCGAGGCGGCGGAAAAGGATCTGAAAAAGCAAATCACTACCGTCTTTGACAAAAGCCGAAAGAGCCGCTGCGACGCTTTCAATATTCTCGAACGGCTGCAAAAATTCGAGAACAACTACTTCCCCGCCTTCCGCGAGGATATCCTCGACAGACTCATTCTCCACGTGGAAGTGGAATTCGAGAGCCTGAGATAGCGCTTTTTTTCGCGCAGCGGAAGAAATGCCGTAAAACGGAGTCCCTTTTAAAGAAGGATTTTTCCCAAAAGACAGAGCCGCTTTAACAGGGCGCGGCAAGAGAGCGGGGAAAAACAGCTCCCCGTAAAGAGAATTGCGTCCCGTTTCTCGCCGGGCCGACGGCCTACATTTCGGACAACGTCGGAAAATTTTGGATAAAGAAAAAATTAAATGCCGCAGGAAATTTCCCGTCCGCACTTTTCAGGGAAGTTTCCCGCGGCGTTTTCAGAGAAAAAGAAAAATAAGCAAATTTTTCCGGAATTTACAATTCACAGAAAAATCACACAATTTTCCAAAAGAATTTTTCAAAACCCCCTTGACAAATAAAAATTATGTGCTATAATATAGGTACAAAAGATAAGAACGACCAAAAGTTGTTTATATCTTTCAGTAATTTAGGAGAAAGACCGATGAACAAGTAACTCTCTAAGCCAAGAGTCGATTGGCGGGGCGCCGCGGGGACGCGGCACAACAAAAACCGAACCGAAAGGTTACGTGAATAAAGGAGGTATCCGTAAAAACATGAAATTGTTCAGAAGATTCCAGGTCCTTTATGCAGAAATCAAAGCGAGGTGCTACTCCAATGTACAGTGAAATCGAGGAGTCGAAAAAAAGTTAATCCCTTGGGCAACGGTCAACAGCGCGGAAAACACAGGACACCGCAGCACGGATTCGATATCCGCAAAAGTGTACGGGATTAACGAAAAACGGACTCCGTACAACTCAATAATAAAAAAACGTTAAATATCTCCAATACAAAACGTTCCCCCGCAAGGAAACTTGCGGGGGTATTTTTTATGTTCTCGTTTTTTGATTCGGAAGTATTTTTAGGATCGGATTTTGCCTTTTTGACGAGCGTTATTTCATTTGCCTTATCGGAGAGCAACGTTTCCTATCCCCTTTATATCATTTGTTTCCCCTTGATTTTTTGTGATACGCTTTGTCGCTCTGCATCTTGCTTAAAGCAACACCGCGCAACTACCCTATGTTGCGATTCCTGATAAATTTCACGCCGAAGGCGTGGGATTTCTTGCCGCAGCGACGACTGCCTCAAAAATCCTCCTTTGCACCCCAAAATTTCTTTCGATTTCCGCCCGATAAAATGGTGCGCTATCCTTTACTTTTTAAGGGACCATCGTTTGTTTTGCCGCTTTATCTTTCCGTGCGAAACGATTTCGGCTAGCGCAATTTTTCTGTGGATGAAAAAAGCTCATCGCGCAAAAATTGTCCGTATTGCCAAAGTTTTTCCTTGCGAGGTTTCTTTTGCGCAGCAAAAAAGGCTTATCCTTAAAGAGCTTCGCGGGCGTTTCTCAAAGCGCGGCCTCTTCGGAAATGAGGGTCAAAAGCCGTTCGTCGCGCGCCGCGGCGCCCGCGCCCGTCACGACGGCAAACTGCGGCTCGTCGCAGACATGGGTGCGCATATCGAGATTTTTGGCGATATATTCGGGGACGAAAGAGATTTTCGCCACGCCGCCCGACAGATATACTCCGTTCTGATTGACGGCGGCAGCCACCTCCGCGGGCAATTTTTCGAGCACCAGGGAAACATATTCCAGAATCTTGTCGATATAGACGCGGATGCACGGCTCGATCTCGGACGCCTGAACCGCCGCGGAACCGGGGTGCAGGGTGGCGGAAAGACTGCCCTCCACCACCGTCGTGCCGCGCGCGCCCACCGCCAGCGACCCTATTTCGTTTTTCACCCGCTCTGCGGACAGAGCGCCGATACGCAAGCCCTTGCATTCCTCGATGCGGGCGATGACGTTGGCGTCCATATTATTGCCGCCGATGTTCATCGACAGCCCCGCGATGATGCCGTCCAAAGAGAGCACCGCCACATTGGTGACGCCGCCGCCGATGTCCAGACAGAATACGGGATTCGACTCGCTGAGGACGGCGTCCGCGCCGAGCGCCGCGAGAAAGGGCACTTCCACAAAGCGCACTTTTTTCAGACCGCACTCCTCCGCGAGCGCCGCATAATCCGCTTTCAGCCGCGCGGAAGCGCCGCAGGGCACGGAAAAGACGGTTTCAGAACGTTTTAAGCGGGAGGGTTTGATGCCGATGCGGGAAAGAAACTCTTTCAGCATGACGGCGGCGAGGCGCCCGTCTACGATTTCGCCCTCGTATACGGGGAATACGATTTCCGTAAATTCGGCGGTCTTGCCCACCAGCTTTTTCGCCTCTTTGCCGATCGCCTTGATTTCCCGCTGTATGCCGCTGACGGCGACGCAGGAAGGCTCCGCGAGAACGATGCCGTTGCTCGCGTCCGCGCGGTATATTTTCGTTACGGACGTACCTAAATCAATCGCAAGTTTTATCATACGAACTCCTTATTCTCTCCGTTTTACGGCGCAAAAGCGGACGTTTCAGCCGAGCGCGCGGAACTTTTCCAAGTTAAGACGGAACGTGAGTCCGTCGTACTTTTTTCCCGACACGGTGCGATAATCCATTTTTCGTCTGTATTCTTCGAAACCGAGTTTCTCCGCAAGCCCGATCATGCGGACGTTTCCCGACCACGTCTGCGTATAGATTTCCGTTTCTCCGCAGCCGAGCAAATAGCGGATAAACAGGCGCAGAGCGGAATAGGCGTATCCCTTTCCCCGCGCCCGCATCGAGGGTAGATCGATTCCCACCGCGCACCTTCCGCCCTCTTTGGAGATATTGCAGTCCTCGTCGATGCGATAGGAATTGCACCAGCCGATATATTCCCCCGAAGACTTTTCGACGATCTGAAAACCCGTCCGCTTTTCTTCTTCGGGCATCTTTGAAAATTTTTCCGCCCAGCGGCGCATTTTTTCGATATATTCCGCGAGGGAGGCTTCTCGTTCTTCTGCCGAAAGAGAGGCGAACTCCCAAGGCGCGTCCCACGCCTGCCATTCCGTTTCCTCCGTTTCCCAACGGACGCGCGTTTGGATGTCCGATTCGATAAAATCGCGCAGTATCACCTTTTCGTCGCTTAAAAATTCCATGCGTTCCTCCGTTTTTGCCGCCTCTTTTCCCTTTCTTGCGCCGCCGAAAAAACTTTTTCAAGAGAGGGGCAGGTCTTTGAGCATTTCGCCCAAGAGTTCCAAGGGCAGCCCCACTACGTTAGAGTAGCTCCCTTCGATGCGCCTGACCAGTCCGCCGTCCTGAATACCATAGGCGCCCGCCTTGTCCATGGGCGAACCCGTGGCTATGTAAGCGCGGATAAACTCTTCGGAAAGAGGCTCGAATTCCACGAGCGTGCGCGCGCAGTGAAGCGCCGTTTTTTCCTCCGCGTCCCCTGCGGGACAAAGGAGGCAGACGCCCGTAAATACTTCGTGTACCCGCCCCGAAAGCGCCGACAGCATTTCGAAAGCGTCCTCCTCGTCTTTGGGTTTGCCGAGAATCCTTCCGTCCAGCGCCACCACCGTATCCGCGCCGAGCACCGCCGCGCCGCGCGAAGAGGGCAGCGCCGCCACTTCCTTCGCCTTATGAAACGCCAAGGACTTCACCACTTCACAGGCGGGAAGGGAAAAATCCGTTTTTTCCTCGCCGAGCGCGGGGCATACCTCGAAGGCGGGGCAGAGTTCTTTCAGCAGTTCCTTTCGCCTAGGGGAACGGCTCGCCAAGATCAATTTCATCTTTTCCTTCCTTTCCGCGTCCTGCGCGTTTCTTTCCCTTTCGGGCTTACAAAAGCAAACGCCGCTTTCCCTGCGGGAAGCGGCGCCTTTCGATTGATTAGAGAATTTCCAGATTCTTTCGGAACGCCTTTTTGAATTCGCCGTTCGCCGCGGAAGCGTCGCGGATCTCCAAGGACGCGTCGCCCGCGACCTCCGTCTTCATGATGACCGAATCGCCCAGCACGTCGCAGTTGACTCCCGTCACCATGCCCGACATACTCCTGTCGAGGCTCTCCGCGATTCTCAGCAGCACGCCGAGCTTTTTCACCGCGTCGAGGTCTTCTTCGAGGACGATGTCCTTATATTTCTGCCATTCCGCGAGGGAAATGTCCTCTTTCTTATGGCAGCACGCCACAAACGCCGCCAGCACGATCTCGCGGTGCGTAGCCCCGTAGATAGAAGAATTGAGAATCATGTACCAGCTGTGTTTCTGATGGTTGTAATATTTGATGCGCATCCCGCAGTCGTGCAAACTAGCGGCGATTTTAAGTACTTTCAGATACTGCCGCGAAAATTTATGGAGCACCCGAAGCTGTTTGAACAGCTGAATGGAAAGATGCACGACGTGCTCGACGTGTTTGGGGTCGCAGTCGTAATATCTCACTAGGGTTTCGAGGCTGTAACTCAGAACGTCGGAAACGGGCTTTTCGAGCGTCATGGGCAGAGCCTGATTGAACATGATGCCCTCGCGAAGTCCCGAGCCGCCGATGGTGAACTTGTCGATATTCATATACGTCACGAAAGATTTGACGATCGCCATCGCGGCGGGCATGATGTCGGCTCGCGCGGGGGAAAGCCCCTTGATCTTCTTGCGCTTGTCGATGTCCAGCACCTTGATCATATCGTAAATGTTCGTAAAATCCTCCACGGCGAGGTTGTAGTTATGCACCGTGTCGAGCGGATATTTTTTGACGAGCTTGCTGATCTTGAACAGGTTGCGGAAAGAACCGCCCACGCCGATCATCTGCGTTTCGGGATCCACGTCTTTCAGCCAGGGCTGCTTTTTCAGCTGCTCCGTGAAAAATTCCTCTATCTTTTCCGCCGCCTCTTCGGGCGTGCAGTCGCCCGCGAAAAGGTCTGTCAGCGTGACGGCGCCGAAGGGCAGCGTCGCATAGCCGAGCATATTGCGCCTGTTATAGTAGACGATCTTCGTGCTGCCGCCGCCGATTTCGAGAATGAGTCCCTTGGGAATATCCATCGTGTTGATGACGCCGCGATAAACGAGGGTGGCTTCTTCCTCCTCGGAAAGCACCCGTATCTTTATATTGCAGGTAGCCTGAATTTCGTCGAGAAAGGAACGCTGGTTCTTCGCGCGGCGCACCGCCGCCGTCGCCACCGCGATGATCCTGTCCACGCCGGACGAATCGCAAAGCCGCTTGAACATCTTTAAGGTCTTGATGGTTTCCGCCACTCTCTGGGGCTTTAAAAAACCGTCCCTGTCCATATCCTGACCGAGGCGCACGCTTTCTTTCAGCTCGTCCACGACCATGAAATGTCCCTCCGTGAACAAGCTGACGATGACGAGCCTCGCCGAATTCGAGCCTAAATCAATAATGCCTATTTTTTCCACTGTCTTTTTACCTCACCTTTCGCGGCAAGCGCCGATGCCTGCCGTTCGCGTATAATATTTGTCGATTTTAACAAAAAACCAAGGGCGGATTTTTCTCCGTTTCATGAAACGAGGGCGGAAAATTTCCCGCGCTCCGCCGTTCGGGGAGGATTTCATCCGTCCGACCGATTCTTCCTTATAATAAGTTTTCCCATAGTTTATCACATAAAAACGTATTTGTCCATACCCTTTTGAAAAATTTTTTGTAATTTTCGAAATTTTTTTTCCAAATCGACCCATTTCGACTTTTTTTGCAAATTATTTGTTTTACCGTTTGTTAAAAAGACACAAAAAAAGTAAAAAACAAAAGTATAAGAAAGAAGACTGTCCGCTCTTCTTCGGACAATCTCCCCTATTTCCCCTTTTCGCGCCTTCTTTTTCTTACTCTCTTTTCGGGTGAAACGCTCCCCGAACGTTCAAAAACCTTCCGACACGGTATCCGTAATCGAACAAAGCGCGGTGTTTGAAAGGACGCCTTTCCCGTTCCGTTACCCGCGCGGGAACGGAACTGTATGGGAGGGTGTGACCGACGCCTTTATTTCGTCAATAGCTCCGTCAGCTGACGAAAGTTCGAAAATAAGTAGTCGGGATTTTGTTTTTCCAATTCCCCTTTTTCCGCGTAGCCGATGTCCAGCCCCGCAAAATCCACACCGCACGCCCGCGCGCCTATGGCGTCGTAAGTCTGATCGCCCACCATCAGGCAAAGCTCGGCAGGAGCGTTTAAAAGGCGCATGGCTTCGCGGATGACGTCCGCCTTGGTAGGAAGGCTGCCGTCCGTGCCGCTGCCCGCTATGGCGCTTAAAAAGGGCGTAAAGCCGAATTTCTCGACGATGCGTTCCGCAAAGATCTTCGGCTTCGAAGTTGCCACCGCGAGGGCGTATCCCGCCTCGGAAAGTGTGCGGAGCATCTCTTTCGCGCCGGGAATCGGCTCGTTTTCAAACATACCCTTTTGGGAATACTGCTCGCGGTATTTTTTGACGGCAAGTTCCGTTTCCGATTCGGACAGACCGAAGAGGACGGAAAAGGAATAGGCGAGCGGCGGCCCGACGCACGGGCGAAGCTGATCGTCCGTCGGCGCGGGTTTCCCGAGAGATTCGAGCGCATAGCGCAGACAGCGATAGATGCCGGGATGGGAGTACGTAAGAGTCCCGTCCAGATCGAATAATATATAGCGATATTTTTTCATAGACAAATTTTTTCGGAAACCGCTGTTCCCTTGCCGCCTTTTCAAAGAAACGGAAGGATACATTTTTCGTCGGATAGGGCGCGAAAAGAGAATACCGCGACGCAACCGGGCAGGAAACAAAAAATCCGACCAATGGCGGCGCTCCTTTTTCGGAGAAAGTTCCCGGCTTGTTTCGACGAGCGGCACAGAGCGTCGCAGGGTTCTCCGGGCGCCGCCGAGAGAAAACGGAATTCCGTCGACGGAAGCAAAAGAGTGCGACAAAGCCCCTCTCTTTTCGCGGAAGCGCCGTTTTGCAAAAAGCGGCATACAGCCGAATAACTTTCGCCGCAACCGCTTCCCGACCAAAAGAAAATCGCATTCCACCGATTACAAACATACCGGGGGAAATTTCGTTATCCCCCGACGCGGCGGCAAAAGCGCAACGGATTTCGTTCTCCCCGCCGAGGCGAAAAAAGACTTTTCGACAAACGACAAAGTATCGCGGAAAAGGGATGGAACGTCAGAATTTCCACGCCGCGCCGACGCCCTCTCTTCTCTTTCTTTATCCGCCTTTTGCGGGAAAAAGCTCGTTTTCCCGATTTTTAAACCCGAAGCGGAAAGGAAACGCGCACGCCCGCGTCCTGCGAAGTTTCTCTCTTTATTTTAACACACTTTGGAAAATTTTTCAACCGTTTTCGTCCGAAAAAGCGCGGCGGAACTGAAAAACGGACAAAATTATCAAAAAGACGCCGAAAGCGCGGCGGAGCACCTGAGAAGGCAGATGATAGGCAAGCAGCGTACCGAGCACGGAAAACGCCAGCGCGGGCACGATCATCCAGCCGATGCCGTCCGTCGCCAGCAATTTATTGTCCGCGTGCACGCGCAGGGCGCCGACGCTCATGGGCAAAAAGGAAAAGAGATTCGCCGATTGGGCGATCTTCTGCTCCACGCCGCCGACCAAAATCAACAGCGGGATGGTCACGGTGCCGCCGCCCATCCCCATGCCCGCGGGAATCCCGCCTAAAATTCCGAGTAATAAATAAATGTAAAATGACATATGTAAGAGCTTTAAAATTTTTTCAACCTTAGTTCTTAGAAATCTACAAGTACTCCGTATGGAAAAAATTTTAAGGGAAGGATTTTCTATCGCTCTCTATTCCCTCCGAACAATCGCATGGCGGGCGTTTTATTTTTTGATTGCTTTATCTCTCCAAACCGCAAGGGCAAGAGGCGACTCTCTGTTCCAAGCGCCGTTTCCCATATCGTTTCACTCTTTCGGAACGAAAAAGCGGGAACGCGAGCCGCTGCCGCCCTTTTTTCGGGACGCAGTTCCTCCTTTTACCTTGCGGGGATTTGGAAAAACTCTGCAAATTGTAAAACGGAAAAAACTTGTCAACCGCAAAAAGGCGACGAAAAACGGAGTTATACGAAGCCGAACATCCACGCGCCCGCGAGCGCCTGCAACACGGCAAAGACGATCGCCACGGTTTTTCGCGGGAGCTTTCCCAAAAGCTTCGCGCCCAAAAAGCCGCCCACGGTAACGCCGAGCGCCGTGGGAATGAGTACGGAAAAATCGTAAATTCCGCGTATCGCGTATAAGATAAAGGTCAGAATGGAAACGGGAAGGATGACGAGGATGGCGGTGGCATGGGCTTTTTGGGAAGAAATGCCCGTCTGTTCGAGGAGGGGCACGGCCAGCATTCCGCCCCCGCCGCCGAACACGCTGTTCGCCGTCCCCACCGCGCAGCCGCAGATAATCAGTTTTCGAATGTTCGATTTACTCTTGTCCATATGTAAAGACGGTCTTGCAAAAACGCCCGCCCTCTTTCGCTCCTTCGCGCTCAAAGACGCTTGCGACGACGGCGGGAGGAGAAAAAGGCAAGAAACCTTTGCGAAAACTTCGGCAATTTCAGAGCGGAGCTTGCGTCCCGCAAGGCCGTCTTTGCAAAAGCCTCCCCCGGACTGAAATCAACGCCGTCCGCACGCGAGGCGGGCAAAAAGGAATTTCCCGCACCCGAAAATTCAAAAAGGCGTCCGTTCCGACGGGAACGGGAAAAACGGCGTGTTTTGGAGGGACGCGTCAAACGTTTCCTTCCGCCGTCCGAAAAAACGAGAGGCGTTTCTCTGCCGACGCCTTTGCGAAAGTCGGGAGTTCCTCCCTACGCTTCACCCCTTTACAGTGTATTTTGCGTAATTTTTTCTATTTTATAAAACTTTTTCTTTTAATTGTCACCATAATCGCTTGCTTCTAAATCGATTTTATATTAAAATAGTAGAGCATACGTTTCGAATGCTGGCAAAGCATCAAAAAAACAAAACCGAAGGTGTTTACATGACAACAAGTTACAAAAAACGCAGAAATAAGAAAATTCTTGCGCTCTGCTTATCGTCGTTTATGTTGATGGCGGCCGCGACGTCGTTTGCCGCCTGCGGCAGCGGCGACGATTCCAGCGTAGACGATTCCGAAGTCACGACGACGGAAACGGACACCGCGCGGATCAAAAACGGCAGTTTCGAGTTTTTCGACGATAACAACGGCAAAAATCTGATTATCACGTCGCCGACGGGCTGGTCTAAGTCCACCGGTTCTTCCGCGCAGGGCAGCGCCTCCTCGTCCAAGACGGCGAGCGGAATCGTCGACACCTCCGACGACGCATGGAAAGACCTCACCACCTCCTCGGGCAAAGCGCACGCTACGGAAGCGGAAGCAAAGGCGAATTGGGAAAGCCTCACCGCGAGGGACAGACTGGCTTTTTATGACGCCTGGCTGGACGAGGACGACGACCATAAGCTCGCCGATCTCTCTTTCTACGACGAGGACAAGCACGACTATAATATCACCATCGACGACGTTCCCCTCGATTCCGAGGGAAATCCCCTCGCGAATCCCGGTACCCATTACGCGGACGGCGCGGAGGAGAAGGATAAAGACACCCACATCCTGATGCTGCACAACTCCTATTCGGACGGCAAAGGCACGGCGCAAAAGTACACCGCTTCCACCACCATCACCGTGGAGCCGGGCACTTCCGCGCAATTCTCCGTCTGGGTGAAGACCATGGATATGACTTTCAACGGCACGGCGGATGAAAAGGGCTCTCAGGTCAACGGACTTAGGGGCGCTTATATCGGCGTCACCCATACGGTCGGCGGCAACACCCTCGATCAGGTGCAGATCAAAAACATCGATACGCAGGCGGTCAATCCCGACGGCGACGACAACGGCTGGGTGCAGTACCATTTTTATCTCAAAGGCTGCTCCTATGCGTCCAGCACCTTCACGATGGTGCTCGGACTCGGGCAGGGCGGCGGCACGGATAAGCTCGAATACGTGGACGGCTACGCCTTCTTCGACGACGTGGAATGTTCCATCGTTTCCAATGAAACTTACGACGAAACCGTGACCGAACTCGTTTCCCAAAACAAGCTCAGCCGCGACGACGTCGTGGGCATCTACACCGAAACGGACGACAGGCTCTTCCGCGCGGATAAAGAATATAAGGAAACTTTCCATTACGCTCTCGATCTGCACGCGCAATTCGACGCATACGACCTTACGGCTTCCAAACTGAAAACGGGACTTACGGAAGAGAAGTCGGGCAACACGACTTACGTTTCGGGCGTTCCTCAGGGCGGTCTGCCCGCGGGGACCGAGCTTTACGGTCAAATCAACCGCCTCACGGCCGACGACGTGACGGGGCTTTATACCATCGCCGAATTGAACTCGTCAACCAATAAGTACGCGAAGAAAGTCATGGGCAACGACTTTAAGGAGTATCCTTTCGGGGACACGAACTCCAAAGTCCTGATGCTTTTGAGCGCGGACGGCGCGGCTTACACCTCCACGCTGAAAGACGACGCGTTCACCCTCGCGCCCGATTCCTACCTGATGGTTTCCTTCTGGCTGAAAACGTCGGATATGAGCGGCTTCACGGGCGCTTCCATCACGGTCCACGAAACGGAAGGCACCAATGAAACCTCCCTTTCCTCGCTCGACACCACTTCCATCACGACGGTGGACATCGACGATCTCGAAAACGACGGCGAAACGATCGAGGATATTTACGACGGCTGGCAGCAGTGCTTCTTCTTCCTCGAAAACGAAACGGAATCGGATAAGAGTTTCTATCTCACGTTCTCTTACGGTCCCACCACCATCGTGGATAAGAAAAACTCCGATTTCTATCCGGGATATGCGGCCTTCACCAATTTCGAAACCTACGAAATGACGGAAAAGCAGTTCTCCTATGCGGCGACGGGGACTTATGCGAAATCCGTTTCCCTCACGGGCGAAGAGCTTTCTTCCGCCGACGCGGGCTTTGATTCGGCGGCTTCCATTCCCGAAAACGCCATCGAAACGGGCATCGCCGATCCCAAGAACTATACGGGCGTTTACGGCGGCAGCGGCTATGTCGTCGCGGGCGGCACCAACAACGCCATCAACGACAACGAATACGCGGGACTCGTCAACAAGAAGTATGCGGCGAACTACCGCAAGGAGATGAACGAATCCGCCGACAAGACAAACCACTGGCTGTATAAGCTTTCCATGAAAGCGGGCGTAGTCATCGACGACGAGGACGCGTGGTGGGAAAAGATTTTCGGCACTTCCACCCAGCCCCTTCTCATCTATAACGATCAGCAGCAGTCCTACGGCTATATCGGTTCTTCGCAGACGGTTTCTTCCTCCTCCTATGCCACCGTTTCCATCAAGGTCAAGGTGAGCGCGGGCACTCAGGCGAATATCTACCTCGTGGATACTTCCAAGAAGAAATACGACAAGACGCTCTCTATCAATACCGTCGCCTATACTTATTGGTACGACGATTCGGGCAACGTCTGCGCGAAGGATCCCTCCGACAAGGATTTCAATAAAAAGACGGACGTCGCGTTCTATTTGAGAGAAAAGGACGGCCTGTACGAAGTCAATAAGAAATGGTCGGGCTACGTTTCCGACATGGACGGAAAATACTACGCCAACCTGTCCAATTACGAAAAGGACGAGGAAACCGGCAACCTGCTCCTCGCGGACGGCTATCATAAATATAACTACGATTCTTCCAAGCCCAAGACGGAAGGCAACGACGGCATCGCGTATTATTGCAAGGACGGAAAATATTACGCTTATCGGAACTACACCACCCAAGTGCTCGATCTCAAAGACGTCGCGGGATTGACTCCCCGCTATACCAACGTGAAAGCGGACGGCACGCAGGGCGACGCGAAAAATCTCCTGATGACGGTGGAAGACACCGAAGGCGAATGGGTGACCTGCACGTTCTATATTCACACGGGCAGCGCGGAGAAAAACTATCGTCTGGAAGTGTGGAGCGGAACGCGCGAAGGCAGCGAGTCTTCTCAAAGCGCCAAAGACAGCTACGTGATCTTCGATACGGTGAAGCCTAATTCCGTGGATTCCTCCTTCTCCGATTTGGAAAAGGAAGCCGTGGAAGCCATCAAGAAGGAAAACGGATGGACGGAGAAACAGTTTAAAGAACAGTATGCAAACGTCATCTATTCGACCTATTCCTTCTTCGACAGTCCCTCCTTTTTAAGATACGATTCGACGCTGGATGCGGACGAAATTGGGAACGCCTATACAAGCTATGCGGCCTCCACTTATTCGGAAGGAATCCCCTATCTCTATTACGAGGATTCCAAACAATCTCCCAACAATCCTCTCTATACGATGTTTGTCGATTACAGCTATATCGACGTCACCGTGACGGCGGATTCGACGGACGACGGCGGGGACGACGACACGGACGACGAAACCGAATCCGATACCAATATGTGGCTGTTCATCAGCTCCTTAGTGATCGCGATCGCCCTGATCGTCGCAGTGATCGGCTTGGCAATTCAAAAGATCATCAAGAAAGCGCACCTTAAAAAAGCCCGTGCGGCGGCAAGCAACATTCCGGGCGCGGCAAGACGGCGCTACGCAAAGAAAGCGATAGCGGCGGACGACAAGAAGAAGTCCGAACCCGTTAAAAAGGAAGAGCCGAAAAATACCGACGATAACGATCCCTACGACGATTAATTTTCGGTCGGTCCAATAAAGACGGCCGCCTGCAAAAATGCAGGCGGCCGCTTTTTGTATAGAAAAACCGCCCGAGGTATTCCCGGACGGTTTTTTACAGGCATATCGCTACGTTAAGACGGGCGTCGTTCCTTTCCCGTTTCCTTCTCTGTTTCCTCTCCTATTTCTATTTCCCGTTTCCTTCCTTGTCTGATCAAGATGGGATACGCGGCTCTATTCAAGAAAATTTGCGCAGACCTTTGGGGATATGGTTTTTTACGGTATCCCCCACCACTTTTCCCCAGCCGATAGGGAAGCCGTCCACGCACACGCCGCACCAGCCCTTTTCCGGCTTTTCCGCGCCGAGCGCCACCGTTTCCCCGCGCAGGAATTTTTCCGTCCTTACGTCGAAAAGGGATAAGTCTAACGCGCTCTTAAACGAGTCCTTTTTCAGGCACATCGCGAGGGAATGAGAAGGCTCGAAGCGGCCGTTTTTGACTTCTCCCAGCCGTATTCCCGCGCGCAGAACGTGCAATTCTTTCCAATCGAACACCCCTTCGGGCAGAGCGTACAACATTCCCCCCGCTTCGTGCAACACGCCGCCGACGGGCGTTTTCAGAGCCTGTCTTTCAAATTCCCGATACGTTTTTTCGCTTTCCCGCGAAACGCGGGGCCGCAAGAGCGCGGGCGGAAAAAATCGGGAGGGCGCGCCCTCTTCCGACGGCTCGCAGACCTTTTCAAAAAGCGCCGCAAAATGCCCTTCGCCAAGGACCTTATGCGGATACAATTTTTGACTTTCGACGAGCCGCATTTCCGGATGAGTTTGCAGATAATCGCTTACCTGCCCCTCGTCTTCGGCTTCGGAAAAGGTGCAGGTGGAATAGACGAGTTTGCCCCGCGGCGCGAGCATTTTCGTCGCTTCGACGAGAATTTCCTTTTGCCTCGCGGCGCACATCGAAACGTTTTCCTCGCTCCATTCCCCCAATGCTTCCTTGGCGTTTTTGCGGAACATTCCCTCCCCCGAACAGGGCGCGTCCACCAGGATCTTATCGAAATACCCGCCGAAAAATTTTGCGAGTTTTGCGGGCATTTCCGAAAGCACCACGGCGTTTTTTACGCCCAGCCGCTCGACGTTCTGCGATAAAATCTGCGCCCGCGAAAAGACGGGCTCGTTGAGAACGAGGATTCCCTCTCCCGCCATCGCCGCGGCGAGCTGCGTTCCCTTGCCGCCCGGGGCGGAACAAAGGTCGAGCACCCTTTCCCCCCCTTTTGCGTCCAAAAGGGGGGCGGCGCACATGGCGGAAGGCTCCTGCGAATAATACAGCCCCGCGAAGTGATACGGGTGCGAGCCTATCTTCTCCTCCGCGTAATACCCGTTTTTTTCCCACGGGACGGGACGAAGCGCAAAGGGAGAAATGTTCGCGAACTCCGCGGCGGAAATTTTCAGCGCGTTGACGCGAAGCCCCTTCTGCGGAGAATGCCCGTAGACGGCAAAAAAAGCCTCCCATTCGTCCGGGGGAAGCTGTTTTTTCATGGCTTGCATAAACTTTTCGGGCAAAGCCGTCATACGCGACTCCTGTTATACGATATTTTCCAAACGGCGCTTCGGGCAAAAGCAATCGGCTTGTCCGCGCGCCTTTACACACAAGAATCCGCTTTTTCTACTTCCTTAACCTTTGCCGCAAAAAACCGACTTCGTTTCAACCTCGGATCGGTTCTTTTTTCAAAAAGGAAGAAAACTCCTCCGCGGTGACGAGTCTTGCGCCGCGCGCGGAAGCGGATTTTATTCTCGGTCCGCCCTCGCCTTCGAAGTGAACGTAAAGATCGCACTCCTCCGCGCGGAAGCCGTAAAAGCCGCCCTCCGCGAACAATGCCGACAAAAGCGGCTTGGAAAGTTCCGTCCGTTCCTCCAAAGGATGGGAAAAGCACACCGTTTTGTTTTTCAATCGCCCCTCTTTTTTGCGGCGGCGTTTTTCCCTATCGGCAAAGTTATGGAACTCGATGCGCGCCGCTTCCCGCGCTTCTTTTTTGGCCTGCGCCGCTTTGAGATAGGCGCGCTGCGCCGTCGAGGAATTCTGCGTCACCTCGTAATTCTCGATACGACCCGGCTCGATCCCGTACTTTTCCAAAAGCGCGGAAAAGGTCAGCGCCTCTTCCCGGCACATCGCTTCGGCGACCCGCATGGTGGCATAGGCGTCGTCCGCCGCCCGGTGCGGCGTAAATTCCACGCCCAAGTCTTCCGCGATAGAACCTAAGCCGAACTGCCGATTGAACACGCCGATGCGGTTCATATACACAAACTGCGTATCCGCGAAACGGAAACGGAAAGAGCGCAGCGAGAAGCGCTTGCTTTCGAGGTTGAGATACTTGACGTCGTTCATCGTGGCGTGCCCCGCCACCAGCGTTTCTTCGTCCTCTAACAGCGCGTAAATGCGGGGGGCGAGCTGTGGAAAGGTGGGATAGTTTTTGAAATCCTTGTATTCGTACGGCAAAACCAACCCCTGCGTGCCCTTGCGGTCGGTGAGATGAAAGCCGCCCTGCGGATTGATCAGGATGTCTTCTTTTTCCAGAATATTGAATTTTTCGTCGGTAAGACAATACCCGAACGCGCAGATTTTCGCGGTATTTTTAAACACGCTCGCACATTCGATATCGAAGAACAAATATTTCATAGAGTTAAAATCCAACCTCGGAAAACAGCGATTTTCGGCAATGGAAATCTTCCAAAAAACACGGATCCCCGGCGAAAAAATATTTTTGATAATGCTACGCCCAAAAAACGCGGTGTGTTCGGGCGACTTTCTATACAGCGTATTGACAAAGCCACAAATCAGGGCAAACGGAGATTTTCGTCAGATCGGGAGAGCGTCGGACAAATACAGGAAAGATTTATTTCCCGGACGGGCGATGTGCTGCTCGCGAAAAACTTATCCGAAGACGCCGCGGCTGCCTTGCGGCGACACGCTCCAAATCGAAAGGAGAGAAAAGCGGCGCTCCCGACGAAAAATTCGACATAAGGGACGGGGGCGACGCGTCGCCCGTCAAAAGGATTGTCCCGCCTTTTTAGAATCCCGTCGCGGCATAGGCGACCTATTTCCCGCTCTTTCGCGGGCGAAAGAGGCGAGCCGCAGACACGCTTTGAACAGGATTTTCCTTTTCTCTCATTTCGCGGGCGAAATCACCTTTTTGCCGCCCATATACGGCTGCAACACTTCGGGAATCGTCACGCTGCCGTCCGCCTGCAAATGATTCTCCACAAACGCGATCAGCATACGCGGCGGCGCCACCACGGTATTGTTGAGCGTGTGCGCCAGCTTGGTTTTTCCGTCCGTATCCTTATAGCGGATCCCGAGCCGCCGCGCCTGCGCGTCCGTCAGATTGGAGCAGGATCCCACCTCGAAATACTTTTTCTGACGGGGACTCCACGCCTCGACGTCGCAGCTTTTGTATTTGAGATCGGCGAGGTCGCCCGAGCAGCAGCCGAGCTGGCGCACGGGAATGTCCATCGAGCGGAAAAGCTCCACCGTATAATTCCAGAGTTTTTCGTACCACGCGTCGCTCTCGTCGGGCTTGCAGACGACGATCATCTCCTGCTTTTCGAATTGATGGATTCTGTAAATGCCCCGCTCTTCGAGCCCGTGCGCGCCCTTTTCCTTGCGGAAACAGGGGGAATAGCTAGTGAGCGTCAAGGGAAGCTTGCTCCCGTCCAGAATCTGTCCCATGAAGCGCCCGATCATCGAGTGTTCGGACGTGCCGATAAGATACAAGTCCTCTCCCTCGATCTTATACATCATGTTTTCCATTTCGTCGAAACTCATGACGCCCGACACCACGTCGCCGTGAATCATATAGGGAGGGATGACGTATGTGAAGCCCTTGTCTATCATGAAATCGCGCGCGTACGTAAGGACGGCGGAATGCAGGCGCGCAATGTCGCCCGTCAGATAGTAAAAGCCCTGCCCCGAAGTTCTGCGCGCGGAATCGACGTCGATGCCGTCCAGCTTTTCCAAAATATCGAGATGATAGGGAATTTCAAAATCGGGGACCTTCGCCTCGCCGAAGCGCTGTAATTCGACGTTTTCCGAATCGTCTTTGCCGACGGGCACGTCGGGCGCGATGATATTCGGGATCGCCATCATCGCTTTTTTGAGTCGGTCCTCTATCTCCTCCGATTCCTTTTCGATGGCGGCGAGGCGCTCCGCGTCCGCGACGACCTGCGCCTTGACCTTTTCCGCCTCCGTCTTTTCGCCCTGCTTCATCAGCGCTCCCACCTGTTTGGAAAGGGTATTTCTGGCGGCGCGCAAAGAGTCGCCCTCGGAGATCAGCGCGCGGCGCTTCGCGTCCAGCTCCAAAACTTCGTCCACTAAGGGCAGTTTCCTGTCCTGAAATTTCTTTTTGATGTTCTCCTTGACCAAATCGGGGTTTGTCCTGATAAGATTGATGTCGATCATAGCGTTACCTCTGCCTTGTAGTTACGTTTCTTTCCATATTATACTACTTTCCCCCCGTAAAAGCAATTAAATGAAATGAAAGTCCCGCAAATTCCTCAAAAAACTTGTATTTTGCGGAAGGCTATGGTATAATAGAAAAGTAAATGCGGAAATACGGAACATTCCCCCGTATTTTCCGCTCCTATTTAAGCGCAACGCGGCAAACGGAGCAAAAAGGCGGAGGACGCGAAGCACTCCTTTGCATTTTCGGCTCTATTGGAACGCCGCACGCGATTGTTCGAATAGAAATCAATTCTCGTTTCAGGGACGAATCATGAAAAAGAAAAAGCAGGAAAAAATCGAATATACGTCCGAAGAGGAAAAGCGCGAAAAGCATTTTCAATCCCTTTTTCCCAAAGAAAAGGAAAAGAAAAAGCGCAAAAAGACCGCCAGAGTCGACGCGGCGGAAGTCGCGCGGTTCAACGCCGATCTCGACGAAGGGCTTTCAAAAATACAGGTGGAACAGCGGCAGGAGCAGGGACTCGTCAACAAGACGGGCAAAAAATATTCCAAGACGTACAAGAGCATTTTCGTCGGCAATATCTGCACTTTTTTCAACCTGCTCTGTTTTCTGGCGGCGCTACTGCTCCTTTCCGCGCACGCCCCGATTTCGCAGTTTACCTTTGTGCTCATCTTCCTCTGCAATATCGGCATGGGCATTTTTCAGGAGATCCGCGCCAAGAGAAAAATAGACAAACTCTCCATTCTCTCCTCCCCTACCGCAAAAGTGGTGCGGGATTGCAAAAAGCGGGAAATCGCCGTGACCGAACTCGTCCTCGACGACATTTTATTGCTCGGAGCGGGACAGCAGGTACCCGCCGACTGCATTATGCTGGACGGGACGGCGGAGCTGAACGAATCCCTTTTGACGGGCGAATCGGTGCCGATGAAAAAGGAAAACGGGGACACGCTTTACGCGGGATCCTTCGTGGCGAGCGGACACTGCGCGGTGCGAGTGGACAAAATCGGCGAGGACACGTATATCAGTAAGCTGACCGCGCGCGCCAAAAAATACAAGCGCCCGAATTCGGAGATCATGAACTCCATCAATCTCTTCATCAAGGCGATCGGCGTCGTCATCGTCATCATCGCCGTGCTCATGTTCCCGAACAACTTTAAAAATCTCGGCGGCAGCTGGGCGGACGTCAAGGAAAACGGCGGTTTCTTCGCTCTGCTCTTTTCCAATAACGAAATCATGAACGAAACGGTGCAGAAGACCTGTTCGGTCATCATCGGCATGATCCCCGCGGGGCTGCTGCTCTTGACCACCGTCGCGCTCTCCGTGGGAATGCTGCGGCTGGCAAAATACAACACGCTCGTACAGGATATGTATTCGCTGGAAATGCTCGCCCGCGTCAACGTGCTGTGCCTCGACAAGACGGGCACCATCACCGACGGGCGCATGAAAGTGAGCGACTGTATGCTGCTGAACAATCCCACGGAATATTCGGTAGACGATATTTTAGGCTCCATGCTGGCGGCTTTAAGCGACAACAATCAGACCTCTATCGCTCTTTACGAGCGTTTCGGACATTCCTCCGCCTTACAGGCGACCGCCGTCATGCCCTTTTCGTCGGCGAGAAAACTCTCCGCCGTCACCTTCGGGGAAGCGGGCACCTTCGCGATGGGCGCGCCCGAATTCGTGTTGAAGCCGCTGCCCATCCGCGTGGAAAAAATCGTCAAACAATATGCGCAGATGGGATTGCGGGTGCTGGTGCTGGCACATTCCACCGCGCAGATTCAGGGGGATAAGCTGCCGACGGCGTTCCGCCCTATCGCCATTCTTACGCTCTCGGACAATATCCGTCCCGACGCGGTGGAAACGATCAAATGGTTCCGCGAAAACGACGTCGCCGTCAAGGTGATCTCGGGAGATAACCCCGTCACCGTATCCGAAGTGGCGCGCCGCGCGGGAATCAAAAACGCCGCGCAGTTCATTTCCCTCGAAGGGTTATCCGACCTCGAAGTGGAAAACGCCGCCAACCAGTACACCGTTTTCGGGCGGGTGACGCCCGAGCAGAAGGCGATTCTGATCCGTTCCATCAAGAAAGCGGGCAACACCGTGGCGATGACGGGCGACGGCGTCAACGACATTCTGGCAATGAAGGAATCCGACTGCGCCGTTTCCGTGGCGTCGGGCAGCGACGCGGCGAGGGACGTTTCTAACCTCGTCTTGCAGGACAACAATTTCGGCTCCATGCCGAAAATCGTCAACGAGGGCAGGCGGGTCATCAATAACATCAAGGATTCCGCTTCTCTCTATATCATGAAAACGCTGCTGACGATGATCCTCGCGCTCGTGTGTATCCTGACGGGAAGCGTGTACTTCTTCACCACCAATAATATGCTGATGTTTGAGATACTCATCAGTGCCATTCCCTCCTTCTGTCTGTCTTTACAACCGAATACGAACCGCGTCAAGGGGAAATTTATCCCCTTCGTCGTCAGCAGGGCGCTGCCCGGCGCGCTGACCATGGCGTGCGGCATTCTCGCTCTGTATATCCTCAATCAGACCTCCCTCGCCTATATCTTCGAAATCAAAAACGAAGCGGGGGAAACGATAGGAAACGTCTACAACGCCATGCTGATGATCTCCCTGACCTTTACGGGACTTGTCATGCTGCTTAGAATCTGCCAGCCGCTGAATATTTTGAGAACGGTGCTTTGGGTTTCTATGGCGGCGCTATGCGTGACGGTGCTTGCCGTGCCCGTGCTCGGCAATATCGTTTACGACGGGTGGGCGGACGTCCGTTTTAATCTGACGCAAATCCTCGTACTCATCGTCATCATTCAGGCGGCGATTCCCGTTTCCGCAATGTTGATTAAGTTCTTCGATATGTTCAACCCCGCCGACGAATAGAGTTTTCGAAAAAGTTTTTAAACAAAGCCGTTCGCAAAAATAGCGAACGGCTTTGTTTTATTCTTTTTTCAATTCCGAAAAAATAGAAACGGGGATTTTGTCAAAGCCCAATAACGAGTTCGGCGTTTCGTCCAGATAAACGCAAATTTCCAAAAGCGTTTGAAAATCGGGTTCATTAACTCCGTTAATCCATCTGCTTACTGTTTGTTGAGTCGTATGTAACTGTACAGCGAGATCTTGCTGAGTTTTATTACTGTCTACTAAGGCTTTTTTTAAGTTATCGGGAAATCTTGATAAAATATTT
>ERZ809074.1495-NODE-1495-length-30114-cov-7.239695_pt1 | contig 30114 bp, 28 predicted proteins | sample MGYA00520795_ERZ809074 | MGnify/ENA primary metagenome ERZ809074 (study PRJEB31570, sample SAMEA3212989) | Homo sapiens | biome: human-gut; feature: human gut; material: fecal | place: Sweden | collected 2011 ...
CATGCTCCGGGAGTTCGTGGATTTTGCCAATGTATTTAACTAACTTTCCATTTACTCTACAGAAACAGTATAGTAATAAATAGGTTGTCCGCCATACTGCAGTTCAATATCGCATGCAGGATAAGCCTCTTCCAGATCTGCACGCAGTGCTTCAGCAGCATCTTCTGCCACATCACAGCCATAGTATACGCTGATCAGTTCGGAATCCTCATCTACCAGCTCGGCGATCATATCACGGGTCACCTTTACCATATCGGTGCCAACAGCTACAATACCCTGATCACCGATACCCATGAAGTCATCCTTCTTGATTTCCTTGTCATCGATCACGGTATCACGTACCGCATAGGTAACCTGGCCGGTCTTGACATTCTTGATCTCACGAAGCATGGTCTCTTCATTCTCTTCCACAGACAGCTCAGGAACAAAGTTGATCACAGCAGTGATACCCTGAGGAATGGTCTTGGTGGGAATGACTAAAAGCTCCTTGTCAGTCATCAGTTCCGCTGCCTGATTGGCTGCCAGAATGATGTTTTTATTATTCGGAAGGACAAAAATGGTCTTTGCATTTACCTTGTCCACTGCATCTAAAATATCAGCCGTACTGGGGTTCATGGTCTGTCCGCCCTCGATGATATAATCCACACCGAGGCTCTTGAACAGTTCACTCAGGCCGTCACCTACAGAGACTGCCAGAAATCCTACTTCCTTGGGAGGCTGTGCAGCCTTCTCTTCTTCCGCTTTCTTCTGCGCTGCTTCTTTTTCGGAGAGCTTGAACAGCTTCTCCTGATGCTCTAAGCGCATATTGTCGATCTTCATGTTGGATAATGCACCATACTTCAATGCCTTCTGGATAGCCAGACCGGGATCATTGGTATGTACATGTACCTTGACCACATCGTCATCCGCAACACATACGATAGAATCACCAATGGACTCTAAAAATGCCTTGAAATCCATCTCTGCTTTTACGTTGAAAGGCTTATTTAACAGAATGATGAATTCGGTGCAATAACCGAACTTGATCTCTGCCTCTGCCTGTACTTCCAGAGAACTCTTGGTATCCTCTGCCTTCGCAGTAGCTGCGGGAGCTACGGTCAGATCGATCTCCTTACCTAAGAATGCGTCATACGCACCACTTAAAACTTCTACCAGACCCTGTCCGCCGGAATCCACTACGCCTGCCTGCTTTAATACGGGCAGCATCTCAGGCGTCTGGCTCAGTACGTAACGGGCATGTTCGATCACAGATCCTAAAAACTGCTCCAGATCCTCTGCACCATCTTCACACAGCTCCTTTGCCTTATCGGAAGCACCTCTTGCTACCGTAAGGATCGTACCTTCCTTCGGCTTCATAACAGCCTTGTATGCGGTCTCCACCGCTTTATCAAATGCACGGGTCAGAACAGGAATATCCAGAACCTGCTCTTCCTTGATGCTCTTGGTAAAGCCACGGAACAGCTGGGACAGGATAACACCGGAGTTACCTCTGGCACCACGCAGGGAACCGCTGGAAATAGCCTTGCACAGGGCAGCCATATCTGCATCCTCGCCCAGTGCGGACACTTCTCTTGCAGCAGACATGATCGTCATGGTCATATTGGTTCCGGTATCTCCGTCAGGAACGGGGAATACGTTCAGTTCGTTGATCCATTCCTTTTTATTCTCTAAATTCTTGGCGCCGGCTAAGAACATCTTGGAAAGCATCTTAGCGTCGATTTGTTGTAAAGCCACAATTACTTCCTCCTTAATCAATCACTCTTACACCTTCAACAAATATGTTGATCTTTTTGATCTCAATACCGGTAAACTCTTCCACTTTGTATTTTACGTTGCTGATCAGATTGTCGGTGACAGCCAGAATGCTGACGCCGTAAGCTACGATCACGTGGAAGTCCAGAACCAGTTTATTGTTGTCCAGGGACACATTGATGCCTCTGGTGATGCTGTCCATCTTAAGCAGCTTTACCAGACCATCCTTCATGCTGACTCCGGCCATACCTACGATACCAAAGCACTCTACCGCCACGCTGCCGGCATACTGTGCAATGACTTCATTATCAATGACAATATTTCCCATATGGGTATTCATAGAAGAACCTTTCATATAGAACCTCCTTCATATTCGGATCACTTGTTTCTTCCGATATGTCTGCCTGAAAATCTACAGTTCAGACATATATAAATGTATTTTAACAGCTTTCCTTTGAAAAAGAAACAAGAAAATAAAAAAAATAAATATTTTTTGCTTGCTTTTATTTTGGTTTTCTGTTAATATATCAATGTTGTGAGCATATCACACGTATTTTATTGAAAAAATTTGTTTAAAAGTAAGCGTACGATGCGCGTTAGATCGAGGAGGTGTCAAGATGGCTAAATGTGATATTTGCGGTAAGGGCGTTCATTTCGGTAACAACGTAAGCCATTCTCATAGAAGAAGCAACGCAATTTGGAACTCTAATGTTAAGAGCGTTAAGTGCAAGGTTAACGGCGGAGCTAGAAGAATGCATGTCTGCACCAGCTGCTTAAAATCTGGTAAAGTTGAAAGAGCTTAATCTTCTGCGATAATATTGGATTTTAAAAAGCCAGAAATGAAATTCATCATTTCTGGCTTAATTTTTTGCTTGTAATTTTCCATGCAGTTACCAGAACCGCTCTTCCTGTTTCCGTTTCAGATATTCCTTGTTGATCTGTCCGGCCAGTTCACCGTCACCGAACAGGTTGTCCGGATGAAAGATCTTGATCAGATCCCGGTATCTCTTCCGTAAAGCCAGTGGATTATTGACTCCCCGGAATAAAAGCTGTACCGCTGTAAAACTGCCTTCTCCGGTAGCCTGCTGTTCTCTGGCTTCCTCTATGAGTATCTGCCGTTCCTGTTCGAACTTCTTCCGGTCTTCTTCCAGCTGTCGGAACCCCTCCTGTAAAATGGCCATTTTCTTCTCAAAAAACAGATTCTCTTCCTTCAGCCGTTTCCGTTCCATGATTGTACGGCGGTTTAATTCATCCAGCTCGTCCCGCAGTTTCACCCGCTCATCCAGAAATTTGTTCCGGGCCTGTTCCAGTTCCGTACGCTCCTGCTCCAGCTCTGAGCGTTCCTGTTTCAGACGCATATTTTCCTGGAAAAGCCACAGTTTTATTTCTTTCAGTTCTTCGGTACTCTCTGCCTTAATGACCTCTTCCCAATCAATCATACTGCACCCTCTTACTCGCAACCACAGAAAAGATAATACCCTGCAAATAATAAAAGTGCTATCATGATCAAGCCGATAAAACGGTTATGGATCACAAGCATGAGCAGCATGCCGACAGCCACAAAAAAGAGTATCAGACCAATGATCTTCTTCATCTATCAAACGGATCCAGACTGTTCTCACTTTATTATATGCAGAGTATTTTAAATATTACTTGTCTTCTGTAGTTTTCTCTTCCTCTTCAGGAAATGCGATATCTACCACTTCCGCATCGGACATTTCTTCTTTTTCCTTCGGCTGGGTAAATTTATCTACGATATCGGGAATCATATCCAGAATCTTGGTGACTGTATCCTGATTCTTGATATTTACCAGCTTGGTGGAACCGTTTTTGATGACCAGAACCGCACTGGGGGTCATCTTACCGCCTAAGCCTCCGGCTCCGGATGCGGATTTTTTCTCGGAATTATTGCCAGCTCCGGCACCGACACCAAAGGTGACATCCACAAGCGGCAGGATGATCGTATCGCCGATCTTTGTAGCCTCACCGACTACGGTTTTAGTGGATAACACGGTATCCATACCCTTCAACAGGGATTCTACAACGCCCTGAAACTGATTCTCTTTGTCTGCCATAACAAACCTCCTGTTTTACACTGTTATTTTTTCTGTGTCTTCTGATATTGTCTGATTTTATGCAACAATTCCCGTAATCGCCGATCTAAAAGCAGTCGGACGGAATGGAATAATACACAGGCCGCGGTAAAATGTCCGGAAGCCTTGAAATCCCCTTCCAGAATCGCCTGTTCAAAATCCGGGGTAATGCAGATCCCCTTTCCCAGCTTCGGAAGCACCATTCCGTAGATACCATACAGATATCCCGTAGTATCCGGAGAACCGGTGCCGACCGTGGCATTGACCGTAAGCTTTCTCGGGCGCAGCCGCTTCCAGATATGTCCGAAACGTTTCCCGGCATGTTTCAAAAGTCCCTGGGTATCCGGGTCATTCCACAGGTTCTTGTAAAATGCAATGTTTTCCAGAATATTTTTGATTTTATCACAAATCTTTCGGACTGTGTACCGGATTCTTGTAAAAAATCCGTACAGACGATCCGTAATCTTCCCGGGAGCTTCTCCCGCTGGCTCCGGCGTTCCCGGTTCCGGGATTCTGGAATTCTCCCTTTCCGCAGCAGACTCAACATCTGCGGCCGTTGCCGAGAATGCCGTGGGATCTTCTGCTTCGATCAGCTTAGGCGTCCCGACAGATTCCGGGGTATGTTCTTCTGTTGTCTGCTCCGCAGAAGCGGGTGTTTTCTCGTTCCCTGTCGTTTCCGTAGATGTCCGGTCTGTTTTCTCAGGCTTCTCTACGGAAGAATCATATAGCGTAAAGAATAAAAACTTTACGTAAATTTTCCCGGGATCAGGATAATCGCAGTTCATCCGCAATAGACCGAACAGCCATTTTACTCTCGCGGTGATAAAGAATTCCTCTACCGTCCGTTTTCCGGCAGCTTTGTAAGAAATCGGAAAGAACAGAACCAGGAGAATTACCACCAGTGCGATTCCCAACAGGATCAGAAGCACGATCCCAAGAATACTCAATATTTTAAAAAGAATCGTCAACATAGTAAATACTCCCGCAGATTACAGTCCCCTCTGGCTTTCAGGCACTCTCCGGTGATCCGTTCGATCAGCTGCAGCGCATCCTCGTAGCCGGAAGCCATACCGAGAACGAGAAATTCTTCGTCCTTATAATGAGGCTGTACCAACTGTCTGGCATCAAAAATATCCAGCTGATCCGCCGGATTTCTGGCCGGAGTGATCAGATATACATTGGCCAGAAGAGGCTTTTTATTCAGCCTCTTTTTTAGTTTATCCAGTTTTTCCGGCGCGATGCCCTCTCCAAGATAGAGATTTTGCGCAAACTTCAGCTTTCCTGCCATACACAAGTTCCTTAAATCTTTTTCTCCTAGTATAGCATAGTTTCCTTTATATTACAATTTTTGTTACTTGACTTTTTAGCATGATATTTTATACTTGAATTAGTACAAATGAGGAGGATACAGCTTTGAAGGTTATTACTAAAATGGAGTTACAGCCAGATATGGTCCTGGGGGAGGACATTCTGGATCAGGATCGTGTGATCTACCCTGCAGGAACCACCATCACTCCGCAGATCATTGAAAAATTGAAACGGTACAATCTGGTATGTGTCACCATAATGGAAGATGTTGATTTCGCCACTACACATTATGCCAAGATTCGTTTTGATTCTAATTTCAAAGCATTCGAACGTGCTTATCCGTTGTTTTTGGGACAATATAAATTAGCCATGAAACAACTGCTGATCATGGGAAGAAAACCGGCGGATATTATTCTGCTGACAATTTACAACGAATTGTATTATTATATTACTTCCGGCCCGGTACTGTTAGACTATCTGTACAATCTGATGCCCAGTGAGGATGAACTCACCTATACCCAGGGACTGAATGCCGCTCTTCTGGCGGGGACCTTCGCTGACTGGCTGGGAATGAGCGAAGAAGAGAAAAATACCCTGATTCTCTGCGGTTTCTATTATGATATCGGCAAGCTGCAGCTGCCCTATGAACTGTTATGGAAGCCCGGCAAACTGACGGATGAAGAATTCAAAGTTATCAAGACTCATCCTGTAGTCGGTTATACCACCGTACGTAATCAGGATCTGAATGAGCATGTGAAAAATGCTGTGATCATGCATCACGAACGACTCGATGGCAGCGGCTATCCTTACCATATGTCCGGACAGAGAATTGATGTCTTCGCAAGGTATATTGCCATTATTGATGCCTATATTGCCATGGCGTCTCCCAGAACCTACCGTAATGCGTTGACACCGTTACAGATTCTTGGAAATTTCGAAAAGAGTCTGGATAAATATGACGTGGAATTATTGATGCCGATCATGAAACGTATTGCAGATGCCCAGATCGGAACCAGCGTGGAACTGAATGACGGAAGCATCTGGGAAGTACTGATCATTCATCCCAACAAATACTCCCGTCCCATTTTAAAAAATGATAAAAACGAATTTGTAGATCTCTTGCAGAGACCAGATCTGGAAATCGTCAAAAATGTTTAAAAATATTTCAGAAAAGCAGGAATAATCAATTTTTCCATTGATTATTCCTTTTTCTTTCCTGATAATCCGCATAGGCTTTTTCCAGAATCTGCTTTTCATTGGCAAATTTCAGAAGATGATATGCTTCATGATATTTGTAAAAGCCGGAATCCACAAAATACTCTTCTCTCTGGGGCTTGCTGTAATAGCTGTCCGTTCCCATCAGATACCAGTGGACTTCCTTCTCCACCACATCTTCCGGTACGGTAAAAGAATACTCGCTTCTGCCGATATAATCTACAATGTATGCCTTGGAACCGCTTTCCTCCAGCACTTCCCTGAGTGCGGTCTCCTCATGGGTCTCCCCGGCTTCGACGGTACCCTTCGGCAATACCCAGCCTTCATATTTATTCTTAATGTTCTTATACAGCAGCAGGATCTTCCCACGGAAGATCACAACGCCACCGCAACTGGTAGCCTCTATCATGATTCTTTTGACTCCTCCGATCACTCTTTCTGGTTGAAGTAAGCATCAAACAGACGTCTTGCAATGGGAACTGCGTAATCACCGCCACTTCCTGCACCCTCTACGATAATGGTGACACAGACTTCCGGGTCTTCTGCGGGAGCAAAACCGGTAAACCAGGCATGGCTGTCACCCTTGATATTATTGTATTCCGCAGAACCTGTCTTACCGGCAGCCGTATAGTTTAAACCTCTTAACTTGGAAGCAGTTCCCTCTTCCACAACATCGGTCATCAACTGTTTCAGAATCGCAGATTCGTCCTCTGTCATCAGACGGCCGTATTCCGATGCCTTAAAGCTTTTTACTACAGTACCTTCATCATTTTCCACATAATCAATGACATAGGGCTTCATCAGAACACCATCGTTGGCAATGGCACAGGTGATCATATTCAGATGCATCGGTGTGATCTGGGTCTTACCCTGACCGATGGAGGTCTGCATCATTTCCGCGGAAGGTGTACTTTCGGAGACGATAGCCGAGCTTTTGGCATAATTCAACGTAAGTGGCAGATCTTTATTGAACAAAAGGTCATTCAGTGTCTCCTGAAAAGCCTCTCTGTCCAGGCTCACTCCAATATTGGCAAAGGACGAGTTACAGGATTTTGCAAAGGACTTCTGAAAGCTGACCTGTCCGTGACTGGAACCGTGATAACAACTGATTTTGCTGTCTCCCACCCGGAAAGAACCATTACAGTTATAAGAATAATTCTGATACGTGGTGGGATTCTCCCGGATATATTCCAATGCCGTTACGATCTTGAAGGTGGATCCGGGCGGATAAAGTCCCTGGGTGGCGCGGTTCAACAGTACTGTACTGGAATCATTGTCGATCAGATCATCCCAGATCTCCGGAATGGTATTCGGATCAAAATCGGGATGCGACACCATTGCCAGAATCTTGCCGGTAGACACTTCCGTTACAATGATGGCACCACGGTAAATATCCAGCTGGTCGTTGGCCACCTGCTGGATATGGACATCCAGTGTGGTATATACATTATCTCCGGGATTCTTTTTCCCGGCAGTATCGTTTTTCACTTTATTGCTCAGGGAGGTATTGGTGTTGATCAGATAGTAATTGGCCAGAGCCTCCACTCCCATGCGTCCCTGGGTGGAATAACCTACGATATGAGAAAACAGATTCTTATACGGATAATTTCGAGTCTCCTCTTCATCCGCATCCAGTATCGTCTCTGCCAGAACATCCCCATCCCTGGAATAAATGGATCCGCGGTAATTGCGGGACAGCAGAATCTGCTGACGGGAATTATAACTGTTGTTGATCATATCCTGTTCGCTGGTTGCCACAAAATGACCCAGATAGACCAACAGGCACAAGAACAGGACACCGATGCTTCCGGCAGAAAGCCAGATTTCCCGCTGGTTGCCCATACGTTTTCTGTTCCGGGCGTCCTTTTTGCGGTCGGCATCTTTTTTCTGCGTATTTTTCTGCGTATTCTGCGCCTTATTTTCTGCCACCTCTGCGCTCTCCTTCCTTCTGCAGGCGAATATAGATTCCCTGTATAATGAAAAACATGATCATGGTCGTCATGACGGAACTTCCTCCATAGCTGATGAAAGGAAGTGTCACTCCGGTCAGCGGAATGAACTTGGTACCGCCGCCAATGGTCAGGAATATCTGGAAAATATACATAATACCGATGCCGTATACGATCAGCTGATAGAATCTGTCATGAATGCATACTGCCACCCGCATCATTTCCAGAAAACTGCTGACACAGATCAGGATCAGACATATTCCGAAGATCACGCCCAGCTCCTCGCAGATGGAAGAAAAGATAAAGTCCGCTTCCACATAAGGAATCGCTGTGGGATTACCTTTTAACAGTCCCATGCCGAACCAGCTTCCACTGCCGATGGCAAATAATGACTGGGTGATCTGATAGCCTTTATTGTCAATATATTTCCAGGGATCCTGCCAGGCCAGTACTCTGACCCGTACATGATCAAACAGCTGATAAGCCAGATAAGAAGCCGCACCTCCGCCGACAAGTCCTGCCAGAAGATACAGATAATTTCTTGTGGCAGCAAAAACCACAAAAACAAAGCCCACGAAAAAGATCAAAGCACTTCCCAGGTCCTTGGATACTACCAGGATCACCACATGGGCTCCCGCAATGATCGCCGTCAGAACGACTCTCTGGAAGGAGACATTTTCCCACAACGCTCCCGCCAGAAAGAACAGGAACAGGATCTTGACGAATTCCGAAGGCTGGAACGTGATTCCTCCCAGGGAAAATGAAATCTTGGAACCATGGGTCACCTCTCCCAGGATCAGCACCGTACTGAGCAGCGCAATTCCCAACGTGGCATACAGCCAGGTGATCTTCTTAAAAAAGTGGATCTTTCCCAGCAGATACGGAACCAGTAGGGAAAAGATCAGAGATACCAGTACGATCACATATTGCCGGATGGCCTTGTCAAAAGATAATCTCGATACGATGCAAAGACCGATTCCCAGAAGCATACACATATTATTCAGCAAAAGCCTGTTAATATTCTCGTAGATCAGCGATACCATCGTGATCGTAGCAAACAGAAAGATCAGTATAAATGCAAAGAAAAACAAGTACTGAAAATCTCCGCTGACAAGGGACAGGTTCAGAAAACAGAGGACCTGCACCAGAAACATCAAAAGATCCTGTAAAATAAATACTCCACGATGCTTCTCTCCCACCGGATACCGAAAGGTATAAAAACAGCTTGCCGTATATAACACCATAAAAAAGGCGATAAAATATTTGGATAATTCAATCACATATTCCTGCATGGATCCAAAACCTTTCTGTCTATTCTACTCCACGTTTTTCATGACCGGTGGTATATTCCCCATAGGGCAATTCCTTACGGGTACCGGCAAAATACTCCAGGACTTCCAAAGTCTCGGTCTCATTTTCCGTGGTAAAATCCAGCCGTCCGGTCACCAGGCCGCTCCATTTACATAATTCCTTGTGCAAGGAAAGCGGAACACTGTTATAGATCACATTAAAACAGTGGGTACAATTCCGCTGAACCGGAAATCTTTTATGATAGCGGTCGATCAGATCCAATGCCTTCGGATTCTCCTGCGGCTGACACCGGTCAGTGGTCTTCTGCACGCAGTTGGCGGTGACCATCATAGGGATCCTGCCGTATATTACTTTTTCCGCAGGAAACGCAGGATCCAGAATGTCCCTCTGCTCTGCGGCATTCAGCTCCAACGGCAGACAATAGCCGTCTAAAAATGCCTTCCAGAAATCCCGGCTGGTCCGGTTCCAGAGATACAGACTATGATCCCCATAGATTTCTTTTCCGGTAAAATTCCATTGTTTTAATAACGCGATATGTTCCATGTTTGCTGCCTGAAAGCCATTTATATATGCCAGATTTTCCAGCAGCAATTTCCGTAATTTTTCAAGATACTGCCCATCCCGCAGGCGCAGGATCTTCGGCAGAGCGATCACAGATTGGATCTCTTTTTTAGTAAGGCTTCTCAAAATCTTCTCCGCAGCGGACGGATCCTGTAACAGGAAATCCGCATCCAGATAGAGTCTGAGTTGTCCGGCGGTTCTGACCGGATCTTTCCAGAAGGATGAACTGCAAAAGCCCTGCCATTGTTCCGGGGTCCGTATCGTGATAGCCCATTTTTCATCGGATTTTTGAGACTTTATACTATCGTTTTTCCGAAAATCACCATCGTCAGCCAGTGTCGGAGCTTTTTCGGAAGTTCTCTCATAAAGGAAGCCGTTTGCAAGGATCACTTGTTCTTTCAGCAGGGAAAGTCCCTTTCGGCGTAACTCGTTGATAGCTTTTAACGGGTAGAAAGCATTGTCACTTACCCGGATTCCGATGGAGTCCTCCAGATGGAAGTGACTGTCGCCAAGTTTCCCCAGCTGTTTTGCTATATTTTCCTGTGTGATGGGCTGTCGGGAAGCTTCTTCTACCACATTCCCTTCTACGGTGACGGCACTCTCTCCGGTCCACAAATACAATTTTGCGGTCTCCCCGGTCAGAAATTCAGCCTGCATGGATACCGGAAGGGTCAGCCTGTGTTCCAGATGCTTCTTCCGGATATTCTGAAGCAAAGTCTCATCACTACCGCTGTAAGCCGGGCTGTCCAGAGTCACCATCTCCCCGCCGTTGTGCTTGTGATAATAACCATCCTGTCTCTCACTGCGAATATAGAGGCAGGAAAGCGTATGCATATCTGCCGCAGAAATCTTCTGAGGAGCTTTGGAATCCGCATAATACTGGTCAATATATTTGCGATAAATTGCCGTAACTCCGGCGGCATATTCCGGCTTCTTCATACGGCCTTCGATCTTAAAGGAGTCGATCCCTGCCTCCAGAAGCTCCGGAATATATTCAATGGTACACATATCTTTCAGGCTTAAAGGATAACATTCCTTCGGATGTTTTCCAGTGGTATAGGGCAGGCGACAAGGCTGGGCACAACGTCCTCTGTTGCCACTTCTGCCCCCCAGAATACTGCTGAACAGGCACTGTCCGGAATAGCAATAACACATGGCTCCATGGATAAAGCATTCGATCTCAAGCCCTGTGACTTCCTTGATCCTGCGGATCTCCGCAAGGCTCAGCTCTCTGGCGGGAACTACACGACAGGCCCCCTGTTCCTTCAGAAAAGCTGCCCCATACTCCCCTGTAATGGTCATCTGAGTGCTTCCATGGAGTTCCATCCCGGGAAAATGTTCTCTGAGATATGCAAACACTCCCATGTCCTGGACAATCACCCCATCCAGTCCGGCCCGGTAATAGGGCAATACATATTCATACAGTCCGGAAAATTCCGATTCTTTTACCAGTGTGTTTACCGTCAGATATACTTTTCGCTGAAAAAGATGAGCATACCGGATGCAGGCAACCAGTTCTTCTTCCGAAAAATTTTCCGCATAAGCTCTGGCTCCGAAACGGCTGCCACCCAGATATATAGCATCCGCACCGGCATGGATAGCCCCGTAAAAGGCTTCCGCATTTCCGGCAGGTGCCAGTAATTCTACTTTTTTTGCTGCTTTCATAGATTTCAGATTTCCTCTATTGCATTCGATTCATATAAGCAAATAGCTGCCCGAAAACGGACAGCTATCAATTTATTTGTCTTTTAATTCTGTCTCCAGACGTACAATCTTCTTGGCGTCTTCATTTAACTGCTTTTGCAGTTCCTTCCCCTGCTTTTCTGCATTTTCCAGTTTGATCTGTGCTGAAATCAGTTCATGCTTCAGATCATAAAGCTCTTTTTCCTTGCCCTGCAGTTCTTCCTCCAGAATGGAGATCTGCTTCTTGGCTTTAAAATAATCATCTGCAATATTCAACTGGAGCAGAATGTTCTGCTTATCCAGAGGTTGTCTGCGAAAGCCGTCCAGCTTCCCGTATTCGGTAATCTTTCCATTGATGTAGGAAGCAATTTTCTGCATATAATCTTCACTTTCATAGCCGCTTAAAGTAAATACTTTTCCGCCTATGATCACTTCTGTATCTGTCTTAGGTGACATCTCCACACCCCTCTTAACACTCTTTTGAAAAACACAATATATGCCATTTACGCAAAAATATAATACAAGATTTATTATATATCAGAATGTATAGGGTGGCAAGTAAAATTTCGTAAGCTGCACGTATCAATTCAGTCCCAGATGATGATAGGTAAGATCTGTGACTACACGGCCTTTGGGTGTTCTGTTCAGAAATCCGTTCTTGATCAGATAGGGTTCGTAGACATCCTCTATCGTACCGGCATCTTCACCGATGGCAGCTGCCAGGGTATCCAGACCCACGGGACCTCCGTCGAATTTCTCAATGATCGTGACCAGAATATTGCGGTCGATATGGTCCAGTCCCATCTTATCGACATCCATCAGATCCAATGCCGTTCTGGCTACCTCCTCGGTAATGATCCCGTCGTATTTAACCTGTGCAAAGTCACGGACACGTTTTAAGATCCGGTTCGCCAGTCTCGGTGTACCGCGGCTTCTTCTGGCCATTTCCTTTGCTCCGGCCGGTTCGATCTCCACGTCCAGGATCCGGGCGGAATGCATGATGATCTGCTGTAATTCCTCTATGGTATAAAATTCCAGATGATGGATCATGCCGAAACGATCCCGCAGAGGTGCAGTCAGAAGTCCGGCACGGGTGGTCGCTCCCACCAGAGTGAATTTCGGCAGCTCCAGACGCACAGATCTGGCACTGGAACCCTTTCCGATCATAATATCGATGCAGTAATCCTCCATGGCCGGGTACAGTACCTCTTCCACCTGACGGTTCAGCCGATGGATTTCATCCACGAATAACAGATCTCCCTCCTCCAGATTGTTCAGGATCGCCGCCATTTCACCGGGCTTTTCAATCGCAGGGCCACTGGTCACCTTCATATGCACACCCATTTCGTTGGCTATGATTCCTGCCAGCGTGGTCTTGCCCAGTCCGGGAGGTCCATAGAACAACACATGGTCCAGTGCATCTCCGCGCTGCTTTGCTGCGGTAATATACACCTTCAGGTTCTCTTTGATCTTGGACTGGCCGATATAGTCATCCAGTGTCTGGGGCCGCAGAGAGCCTTCCAGTTTGATATCTTCTTCTGTGATATTTGTCTCTATCATTCTTCTAGGCATAATTTATCCGGTTCCTTAAAACAATTTTTTCAGCGCAGCTTTCAGAATCGCGCCGGAATCCATGGTCTCCACATCCTCAAGGGCATTGACAGCCTTGAGGCTCTCTGCCTGTCCGTATCCCAGTGCCACCAGTGCTTCCACGGCTTCCTTTTTCTTCTCACTGTCAATGTGCAGGCTGCCGGCAGTCAGGATTCCCTGGGCTCCGCCTGCGGCGATCTCTCTGGAGATCAGTGTATCATCAATGGAGATCTTATCTTTTAATTCCAGAATCAGGCGCTGCGCCGTCCGGGCTCCCACTCCCGGGGCCCTGGAGATTGCCTTGGCATCCCCGGACATAATGGCAAACCGCAGATCATCTGCATCCATGACCGATAATATTGCCAGTGCTCCCTTTGGACCGATTCCGCTGACTGTAATGCACAACTTGAACATTTCCAGATCACTTCGGGAGAGAAAACCATATAGTAAAAAGGCATCTTCCTTCACATAGGTATAAGTGTAAAGCCGAACTTCTTCTCCGATTCCCGGCAGCCTGGAGGCTGTATCCGCAGAAATCCTTACATTGATGCCAAATCCGTTGACATCGATCACAGCGTTATCTACTGTGGTATCTTCCAAAAAGCCATTCACATATGCAAACATGTATACTAAGTCCTCGTCTTTCCTGTCCTGCAAATAGTAACCTGTAAAAATCGGCTACGATATGTTTATCATACCATAGCCGAACATATGTTTCAAGCAACTTTTCTGTTTTCCATCAGCTCTGAATCTGTTTCAACTGATAAAATTCTCCCTGCAGAGCCATAAGTTCTTCATAAGTGCCGTACTCTGCGCAGCGACCGTCTGCAATGACCGCGATCCTGTCGGCATCCCGGATAGTGGACAGTCTGTGGGCCACGATAAAGGTGGTACGCCCTTCTGTCAGATTGTTCAGCGCCTGCTGGATCAGCTTTTCTGAAATACTGTCCAGAGCCGAGGTGGCTTCATCCAGTACGATCACCTTCGGATCCCGGATCAGTGCTCTGGCAATGGAGATACGCTGTCTCTGACCGCCAGACAGTTTGCCGCCGTGCTCTCCCACCATGGTATCCAGACCCTTAGGCAGTGATGCGATCAGATCCGACAGATTGGCAGCTTTGATCACTTTCTGCAGTTCTTCCTCCGACACATTTTCGCAACCGTAAGTGATATTGTCACGGATCGTTCCGGAGAACAGGATCGAAGTCTGGGGAACTACCGCCAGGTGCTTTCGGTAGGTGCGTAGATCGATCTTACTGATATCCTTGCCATCGATCAGGACTTTTCCGCTTTCCGCCTGATTAAAACCGATGACCAGATTCAGGATCGTAGACTTTCCGGCGCCGGATTCTCCCACCAGTGCAATAGTCTCTCCCGATTTCACATGAAGATTCAGATGGTTCAATACATTATGTTCGTTATTTTTATAATGGAAACATACGTCCTCAAAATCAAAAGTACCGGTCACCTGTTCCAGTTTTTCCTTGCCCTCATTATCTTCAATATCTTCAGATAACAATACTTCACCGATGGAATTGACGGATTCAATACCCTTGGCAATGGTAGGCAGCAGGGTGACGATGGAGGACACCTGATTGACTACCGTGGCAAAATAACTCTGGTACAATGTGATATCGCCTGCCTGAATTTTGCCGCCAATGGCCAGATATCCGGTAAATGCCAGACAGATCACCTGGAAGATCTGGAATACTGCCCAGCCAACCGAGCCAAACAATGCCTGGATCAGATCCAGTTTGTAGCCTTTTTCCGCCACAGCAAAAAGCTGGCCGCTCATTTTTGCCACTTCTTCGTCCTCCAGGGCATGTGCTCTGGTCACAGGCACAAGTTCCACCATTTCCATGACTCTGGCGGAAGTCTCTTCCATTTCCTTACGGAATTCAGTATTCCGTTTTTTCATGATATTCCGGAAAGTGACCATGGTGATGGCTGCTACCGGTGTGGTCAAAAGGAAAAAGATAAATACGATCCGGCTCTTGCTGATGGTGACCACCAGCGCCACACCGATATTCAGCGCAATGTTCAGAATGCTTAAAAATAACTGTGTGGAAAGCCCCTCTACCGCTTCCACGTCACGCATGATCTTGGACTGCAATCGCCCGGACTGAGTCTCCACATGATAGGAAATGGATAACTGCTGAAGCTTTCGGATCAATGCTTTCCTCAGTCCCGTCTCCGCATAGCGGGTGGCCAGACTCTTGTAGGAAGTATACAGATAGTTCATCGGAATGTTCAGCAGGATCAGCCCTGCTTCCAGAATACTGTAAAAAATAATGTTCCGAAAAGTATACGGGTTGTGGGATGTCACATCATTGATGATATTGGCCGTAATGATCGGCAGTACCCAGACGCAGGCATGCTTTGCAAAAAAGCAGATGACTGCCAGAACAAATTTATGATAATTTCCCTTGTACAGATGCACTAACGTCCGCAGAGGATGCCCCTGATTGTTCCGGTAACATTCGATAAACCAGCTTTCGATATCCATTTTCTGCCTGGGGGATGTTTTTGCTTCAAAATCTTTCATACCGCTTTTCATGCCTTTCCGTGATCTGCGCATTTATGTCTTTTCCTGTCCGCAGATCTGTTTCATGTTTCAATGCCACGTTTCTATTTTCCGGGCTTACTTATTCATTTTATCGCAATTAATATGTATTTTCCAGTTTGTTTTTGCGGTTTTCCTTTGAAAACAACTGATTTTTTGCCAAAAAAGGCTGTGTCAGAACTTTTACATTCTTACACAGCCCTTTTGTCATAGCATTGGATTTTTTACAGTTGATTAGTTGTTGATCAGCTTATCACTCTCGTTGTTCCAGCTGTAAAGCTTACGGATCTCTTCGCCGACCTTCTCGGAAGGATGCTCAGCAGCAAGCTTTCTCATAGCCTTGAAGTGAACCTGCTTGCCTGCGGGAGACATATCTAACAGGAATTCCTTAGCAAAAGTACCATCCTGAATATCGGACAGGATCTTCTTCATGGTCTTCTTGGTCTCCTCGGTAATCAGCTTGGGGCCGGTGATGTAGTCACCATACTCAGCGGTGTTGGAGATAGAATATCTCATGCCTGCGAAACCACTCTGGTAGATCAGATCTACGATCAGCTTCATCTCATGGATACACTCGAAGTATGCATTTCTGGGATCGTAACCAGCCTCAACCAGAGTCTCGAAACCAGCCTGCATCAGAGCACATACGCCGCCACACAGAACTGCCTGCTCACCGAACAGATCGGTCTCGGTCTCGGTTCTGAAAGTGGTCTCCAGAACGCCTGCTCTTGCGCCGCCGATACCCAGTGCATAAGCCAGTGCCAGATCCTGAGCCTTACCGGTTGCATCCTGCTCTACAGCGATCAGACAGGGAACACCCTTACCAGCCTGATACTCACTTCTTACGGTATGTCCGGGTCCCTTGGGAGCGATCATGGTAACATCAACGTTCTTGGGAGGTACGATACATCCGAAATGAATGTTGAAACCATGAGCGAACATCAGCATATTGCCCTCTTCCAGGTTGGGCTCGATGTCGTTCTTGTACAGATCAGCCTGCTTCTCATCATTGATCAGGATCATGATGATGTCAGCACGCTTTGCAGCTTCTGCAGCGGTGAATACTTCGAACCCCTGTGCCTCAGCCTTTGCCCAGGACTTGGAGCCCTCGTACAGACCGATGATAACATGACATCCGGAATCCTTCAGGTTCAGTGCATGTGCATGACCCTGGCTGCCGTAGCCGATAATTGCGATAGTCTTACCCTCTAATAAAGAGAGATTACAATCTTCCTGATAAAAAATCTTAGCCATTTTCTTCTCCTCCGTTATGAGACATAAAATTTATAACTGATAGGGATCTTCCCTAGAGCTAACATAAAGTGTGAGGTCTTACGCCTGTCAGTCCTCAATCTTCAATATAGGTAACGTTCTCGATACCTCTTCCCAGACCTGTGATACCGGTTCTGGCAAGCTCCAGTACTTCGTACTCTTCCGTAAAACGCTGGATCAGCGCATTGACCTTGCTGTGATTACCGGTAAATTCAACGATCAGATTCTCCGCACCTACATCAATGATCTTCGCACGGAAATTGTTGGCAAGGAATTCTACCCCCTGGCGAATCTCCAGACGCTTTTCGGGATCTACTTTCACCTTGACCAGTACCAGTTCGCGGTACACGCTGTCATCCGGGTCCAGTTCCTTAATATCCCGGACATCCACAAGCTTTCCCACCTGCTTCTCGATCTGTTCCAGAATATCGTCATCTCCCGATGTCACAATGGTGATTCTGGTAAAACGGGGATCGGCGGTCACACCTGCCGTAATACTTTCGATGTTGTAACCGCGACGGGAAAACAATCCGGCAATACGGCTCAACACACCTGAAGTGTTGTCAACCAACAGCTGAAATACTTTTTTCTGCATGAATATCTACCATACCTTTCGTATTTCTACAGCCGTCCTCCCTGACGGAGCAGCAACTGTATTCTTAATATAGCAAGATGACTACAGAATGTCAATTAGTGAATTTAACATTATGATTGATGTATTTTAATCATCATTTTCCGTGCATTTTGATAATGCCAAGGTTCCTGTTCGAGCTACTTCCACAATACTGATGGTCTGAAGCATCTTGATCAGAGTGTCGATTTTCTCCGGAGCATCGCAAATCTGCAGCATCATAAAGTGTTTTGACATATCTACGATCTCTGTTTTCATAATGTCACAGATTTCTATAATATCCCTACGATTATTCTTGTTATATTTAACTTTTAATAACATTAATTCCCGGGTATAGCACTGTTCCTGGGACAAAGTCTTCACTTTGATGACATCCAGTTTCTTATTCAGCTGCTTTTCAATCTGCTCTAGGGTACGCTCATCACCGGAGCTTACAATGGTCATACAGGAAACTGCATGGTCATCGGTCTCTCCCACGGCAAGGCTGTCAATATTAAAACATCTTCTGGAGAACAGACCGGCTACCTTGCACAGAACACCGGAACGGTTCTCTACCAATACGGAATATATTCTCTTCATTTTAAGTACAGCTCCCTTCCGTTATTTTACCAGATCCATCGGATCGATCAGACATTCTAACAGCATGGTATTGTCTTCCGCCAGAAAAGCGTCCAGAATCTCATCCACGTGTTCCATGTTGTTCAATCGCAGATACGGAATATCATAGGCCGCAGATAATTTCTCCAGATTCGGGCTTCCGGACAGATCCACGACAGAATAATGATCTTTGTAGGTATAGTGCTGGTATTCCCTTACCATACCCAGATAATTGTTCTTTAGCACGATGATCTTTACCGGGATATTGTGCTGTCTGATCGTAGCCAGCTCCATCATGGACATCTGAAAGGAACCGTCACCGCATACCGCAATAACCTGCTTATCCATGGCCGCTGTCTTGGCTCCCATGGCTGCCGGAATAGAATAACCCATGGTTCCCATACCGCCGGAGGTCAGGAATTTGCCTTTTTTCACAATGTGATAGCCACAGGACCAGATCTGATTCTGTCCCACGTCCGCCACATAGATACCGTCCTCCTGCATCTTCTCGGAAAGTCTTGTGATAAATGCTGCAGGATCCACATAATCGGGATTGGGGGTTCTCTTCTTCTCCATGGTAGAACGATATTCATTCAATGTAGTGAGCCATTCCTCGTAGTTACAGTCAAATTCTTCTTTCTGAAAATCCTGGAAGATGTGTTTTGCATCACCTACCAGTGGAATGGAAGGACCCGCATTTTTGCCGATCTCCGCAGGATCCACGTCAATGTGCACCAGCACTTTGTTTCTTGTGATGAGATCCGGCTGACTGACCGCGCGATCTGCCACTCTGGCTCCCACCATGATCAGCAGATCCGATTCGTTCATGGCACGGTTGGCATAAGTCTTACCGTTATTGCCCACCATTCCATAATAAAGCGGATGTTCGGTAGGCATAACACCGATACCCATCATGGTGGACACCACGGGAATACCGTGTTCTTCCGCAAAGCTGCGCAGCTCCTCCTCGGCCTCACTGAGCAGGACTCCTCCTCCGGCACAGATAATGGGACGTTTCGCCCGCTCCAGCTCTTTGATAACCTTCTTGATCTGCACAGCATGTCCTTTGACGGTAGGCTTGTAGGTACGTAGATTCACTTCTTCCGGATAATGGAAATTTTTGATCGTTGCATTCTGGATATCAATGGGAATATCGATCAATACCGGCCCTTTTCTACCGGTATTGGCAATATAAAATGCTTCCTTGAACACTCTGGGAATATCATTTACATTTTTCACCAGATAGCTGTATTTTACAAAAGATTCCACGGCGCCGGTAATATCCGCCTCCTGGAACACATCACTGCCCAGCAGTTCACTGTTGACCTGACCGGTAATGCAGATCATGGGGATACTGTCAGCAAATGCCGTGGCAATACCGGTGATCACATTGGTGGCACCGGGGCCGGAGGTCACCGCACATACACCGGGTCTTCCGGTCATACGGGCAACACCGCTGGCCGCATGGGCCGCGTTCTGTTCTGTACGGATCAACACCGTTTTGATGTCAGAATCCAGAATGCTGTTGAAAAAAGGACATATGGCAACACCGGGATATCCGAAAACAGTACTTACCCCCTCTGCTTCCAGACATTTAATAATCGCATCTGCTCCAATCATTTTGCTTTGCTCCTTTATCTATACTCCATTATTTCTGTTGTTTCAGACTCTTTTACATCAGGCTTTTGGCCAGTTTCACGGCATCCGCCGCATCCTTGGAATAGCCGTCGGCACCGATCTCATCCGCATATTCCTGCGTAATGACAGCGCCGCCGATGATGATCTTGGCGGTGATGCCTTCTTCTTTTGCGGCTGCCACGATCTCCCGCATTCTCTGCATGGTGGTGGTCATCAGTGCTGACAGGGCAATAAATTCCGCATGATGTTCTTTCGCCGACTCCAGAATTTTCGCCTGCGGCACATCCTTGCCCAGATCGATCACATGGAATCCGTGGTTTTTTAACATCAGTGCCACCAGATTCTTGCCGATATCATGGATATCTCCTTCCACCGTGGCAATGACCACCACCGGCATTTCTTCTCCGGTGCCTTCGGTCTGCAGCAACGGTTCCAGCACCTCGATGGAATTCTTCATGGCTTCCGCACTGGCAATCAGCTGCGGCAGAAAATACTTGCCCTGATCAAAGAATTCACCTACCTGATTAATGGCAGGAAGCAGTACCTGATTCAATAGCTCCGCAGGTTTCTCTCCGCTTTCCAATGCTTCCTTCGTGATCTTTACAATGCCGTTACGGTTGCCTTTCAGTACCGCCGTCTTCAGCTTGTCCTGCATTTCATTGATCTGCGGACCGTTATCAGTAGTCGTTTCTTTGGCGGCATTGCCGGCAGTGCCTGTCTTGGCGGTTGTTCCCTGATTTTCCAGCAGTGCCAGTTTTTTTGCCAGTTCCGCTTCTTTCTCTTCTCTGCGCTCCCTGACACCACCGGCGTACTCGATATAGCGAAGAGCGGCTTCTTCTTTGTTCAACAGCAGATCCGCAGCCAAAGCACAGCTCATCAGAAGTTCCTGGGAAGGATTGGCAATAGCCATGGTCAGTCCCGCCTGAATTGCCAGCGTCAGGAATGCGGTATTAACAAAACTTCTCTCCGGCATGGCGAAGGAAATGTTGGACAGACCGCAGATCGTGGCAAAACCGTTCTCTTTGCAATAGCGGATGGTCTCCAACGTTTCCAGTGCAGCTTTCGGATTGGCACCTACCGTTGCCACCAGGCCGTCCACCACGATATCTTCTTTGCACATTCCCAGAGAAAGTGCCCGGTCATAAATCTTGTGAATAATCTCTTTCTTCTCTTCTATATCCTTGGGCAGTCCCGCATCCGACAAAGGAAGCAGGATAAACATAGCACCGTATTTGGCTACAATGGGAAGTAGTTTTTCAAATTTTTCCGTCTCCAGAGATACAGAATTGACCAGAGCACGTCCGGGATAATTACGCAGTGCAGCTTCTAAGACTTCCACGTAGCTGGAATCCAGGGAAAGAGGCAGGTTCGTGACACCGCAGACTTCCTCCAGAGCCCGAAGCATGCTGGCTTTCTCGTCGATACCGCTCATGCCCATATTGATATCCAGTACCTTGGCACCGCAGGCTTCCTGTTCTTCGGCAAACTGTATCACCTTTTCAAAGCTGCCCTCACGAAGCTGTGCCTGAAGTGCTTTCTTGCCGGTAGGATTGATACGTTCTCCCACAACGAAAAAGCCGTCATCCAGCCCAAAGCTGTGGGTAATACGTTCGGAAGTCAGATACCGAATTCCATCCGGTCTTCGGGATGCTGCAACCTTCGCATCTGTACCAAATCGTTCATGAATCTGTCTTATGAATTCCGGAGTGGTACCACAACAGCCGCCAAGAATCGTAGCTCCGGCATTGACCAGTACTTCCATCTCTTCTGCAAACTCTTCTGCCTCCATGTTGTAGCAGGTAGTTCCGTTTTCATCCAGAAAAGGAAGTCCGGCATTGGGTTTTGCAATTACAGGAATTCTGGTATGGGATACCATCTCCGAAATAATGCTCTCCATCTGAGCCGGACCTGTAGAACAGTTGGCACCGATAGCACCGGCCCCCAGGCTTTCCAACACAATGGCCGCCGTTTTCGCATCCGTACCGAACAAAGTTCTTCCATCCGCTTCAAAGGTCAGTGTAGCGATCACCGGCAAATCACAGACTTCTTTCGCCGCGATCAGTGCCGCTCTGGTCTCCGCCAGGCTCATCATGGTCTCCACCACCAGAAGATCCGCCCCGGCATCCACCAGACAAAGAATCTGCTCTTTATAAATATCGATCAGTGTTTCCAGCTCCATTTTTCCCATGGGCTTTAACTGTTCACCAGTCATTGTGAGATCACCGGCCACATAAACCGGATGTCCCGGAGTACTCTCTGCCGCTTTCTTCGAAATAGCCACCAGATCACGAATCATGGAAGTCATATTTTTTTCCAGATGATATTCTGCCAGTTTGACGCGATTGGCGGTAAAGGTAGGGGCATACAGGATATTGGTTCCCGCCTGCACGTAATCCTTCTGTAATTGCAGCATGACATCCTGATGCTCCAGGATCCACTGCTCCGGGCAGACGCCGGAAGGCATTCCTGCCTTCACCAGATTGGATCCTGTAGCGCCGTCCAGATATAAAATATGGCCTTTACTTAACGTAATAAATTCTTCTCTTGTCATAGCTCTCTTTTCCTGTATCTTGATTCTTTTAATCATACCACAATGTCCTTTTATTCGTAAAGGGGACGTTTTAACATTATAAGGTTGCGTAAAACTGCAGAATATGATAAATTTTTAGATGGATCAAATGATTTGGAGGATATAATTTTGAAGAAAAAAATACTTGCCCTTACTGCCGGACTGCTGACCGCACTTACGCTTACCGCCTGCGGAAAGGATCCTGCGCTGACACAGTTTAAGGAGGAAATAGATTCTTTTTGTACCGAGATCTCCGATATAGATACCGAGATCAACAACGTAGACGCGACATCCGAAAATGCCACCGATGAACTTCTCGGTTATCTGGATCAGCTGGACAGCGCTTTTCAGGATTTTGCAGCGTTGGATTTTCCTACTGAATTTGATTATCTGGAATCTCTTGCCGATGAAGCAAGCGAATATATGACCACTGCGGTAGAGAGTTACCACGATGCCTATGATAACGGTGGTTACAATCAGCTGACCGCAGACTATGCAAAGGAAAATTATGCCAGAGCTTACAAGCGGATCCAGATCATCATCACTTTCCTGCACGGTGAACAGCCCGAAGATGTGAATCTGACCACTGCAGAGGAAACAGCGGCTGCTTCTGCTGCAGAATAGTTACAATTTTTTAATAATCACAGAAACGTGCGTTGCCAGGCGCACCCATAAAAAGAATCCCCGATGTAATGAACACCGGGGATTCTTTTTATGACTTATTGTCATTTTTATTATTTTAAAATCTTGATCTGACCAATCAGGGGAACTTCCTTCTCCTGCTCCTGGCAAGCATAGATCAGACCCATGATCCAGCATACAAACAGAAAGATGCTTAAGATAGTGCCAACAATACCACCTACATAAGGAATGTAGTTGATTACTGCTGCAACGATCTGGCCGATCAGAATAACCAGAGCCTGATTCAGATGGAACTTAGCACCCTCTTTGTCACCTGCGCAAAAAGCAACGATCCAGCCGATCCAGGTAATGTAAGCAATGATACCCGTAGTTTTTTTATTCATGTTTTCTCCCTCTGCACTTTTGTGCGATAAAATATTCTGTATATGTAAAAAATGCAAATACAGTCATAATGTAATGTGAAACTTCAGAAGCAAAATATTCTTCAGAATAAAGTTCCCTATCATGATCCCTACCGCCGCATACAGATGCCATTCATGAAAGCGCCAGCCTTTGATCCTGCCAATATGTAATCTGGCAAGGGTCTGACTTAGCATAAAACCTCCAAAGATAACAACAGTATACGTAACCAGTGGATGATACCATGTGGCCAGTAGCGGATGTCCAGTAAGCAGTGCACTTACCGCTCTCGTTCCACCACAGCCGGGACAGTAAATCCCAAATAATCGATAGACCACGCAGGTATATCCCTGCAGTCTCGGAACGATTATATGAAGATACAGAAAGCTTCCGATGCTTCCGACCAGCAGAAATATCCATCCTGCAATATAAAGCTGATCTTCCAGGCTCCGCTGGTTTTTAGTAGTAGTTTGCAAGTTCACTCATAAATGCTACAGAAAATACAGCAGCTAAGATTGTAATGATAAGTCCCAGTACAATACCAATGATAGAACAGATCAGTCCAGCCTTTGCCATGCCGGTCTTGCCCTGCTTGTTGGCAAATACTGCGCAAATGATACCACCGATTCCAAACAGTGCGCCGATCCATCCGGTGCAGCATCCAAGTACGATGGAAAGGATACCCAGTACCAGGCTGACAATAGCCAGTACATTGGTTTCTTTGTTCTCCGGCTGCTGTACAGGAGCTGTTGCAGCTGCCTGAGGCTGTACATTTGCGGTATAATCCTGATAATTGTTCACAGGCTGTTCTGTTACCGGGGTCTCCTGTACAGTTTCTGCTGCGGAGCTTACTTCTGTTGCAGTAGTATCTACTGTAACATTGTTTTCATTTTCAAAATTCTGTCCGTCCATTTTCTCCTCTTTCTGGCCTGGAAAAGGCCCGATATTAATCTGCCAGGGGATTACCCTTGCCGTCTGTGTCGATCTTGCCGGTCAGGATCATGATACCTTCTACCAGTCCCCAGATACCTACACCCATAACAATGAATACGCCGACTACCACACAGCATAAAAGGATTCCCACGATGGAAAGTACCAATTGGGTAACTGCCTTACCGGTATAGCCCAGATAGAAATTATGTACGCCGAACGTACCAAGGAAAATTGCCAACAGACCGGCTACCAGTTTGGATTTTGCATCCGGTGCCGGTGCCTGCTTATTGGCTACGCCACAGTTTAAACATACTGCAGCATCCGGAGCTAAAGGCTTACCGCAGTTATGGCAGTAATTATTCCCCTGTCCCTTGGCCACACCGCACTTTACGCACATCACAGCTTCGTCTGTCATATAAGGCTCGCCGCAATTCTTACAAAAGTACATTTATTCTTCCTCCCTCTTTTTTGTTCCTGACTCATTTCTCAGTCATTACTGTACATTATACAGGATGTTTATATATTTTACCAGTGCTATTTTCACATTATAGGCTCTCATAACGTGCAATTTCTACCGGAAAACGAAGTTATTTCCGCCTTTTGTCACAAAATATGAATAATTTCCGATACAATTCGTAATATCCAAAAACTGCCATGACAGAGAATACCGGAATGGTATTATATAGATATCTGGCTCTTGCCTCGAATAACATAACAAATAAAAACATACCGATAAATGTAACGATCATCACAGTAGAAAGACACAGCCGGTCAGACAGGTTCTCTTCTGTCCGGTATTGGGGTCTGCGGATTGTTGACACCGCCGTCCACAAAAGCATACTGGCTTCCATTATAACTCCCAACAGTACAAAAAGCCATAATCCCTGGCTGATCGTCGTAAACCAGATATAATTGCTGCCGTCCTGCCAGTAAAAAGCCCTCAGAGGTTCTTTCCAGGAGCTGTCTATGTTCAACGGATATTCCCACGCCTGAAAATACCCTTCCTGATACCAGCTGAACGTCCCGTCGTTAAAATTCATGACCTGCTTACGCAGCCAGAACCGGATGGTACCCCCAATCCCACGATCACCGATTCTTTTGCGGATTCCTTCCATCTCATATTTTATCCGGCTATTTTTATCCGTACCAGCAAAAGATCGTACGATCTCAAGTCCCTCTCCGGAACAGGCCCCGGTAGTATCCTCATTGAGGCCGTTATACATATAATTACTCCAGCCGATCTCCATATCCGCATTATAATCATACTGTACGGAACAGTAGATTCCCTGCTTACAGAAAGCCCCAAGTCCAAAAGCCGCTATCAGAAGCAAGATTTTTAAGCCGGTCTTCTGCAGCCGCTTACGCATTGGCACCTCTTCCCAGGCAGACCATACCAGATCCACCAGTACTACCGCAATCAATGTGACATAGCAGGTGGCTTTCATGATTCCGCCAAGGCACCCCAGAAACATTATCAAAAACCATAAAAGGTATTTCCGTTTTCTCCCATTCTTCCGGAACAATGAATACAGTAGAAGAATCAGGATCGGCATGGCAATGGTGCTTCCGTCCGTATAGGGAATGATCTTCCAGGGAGAGATTCCCAGAAAGATGCTCTGAAAGCCCAGGGCAATCACGGAAATTCCAAGGTTCCTGCTGACCTGAAGGACCAGAAGTACCGAACAGAATACCGCCAGTGACAGCATGACGCACTGGAACTGGATCCAGATAAATTCCGGATTGTAGGGATACCCCTTAAGTCCTGAGGCAAAAGAATACAACTGATACAAAAGCCATGTAACGGGAATATTATTACTGTAGATCGTATAGTAATCGTCATACCCCAGTGTCTGGCCCTCATAAAGCCAGCGGGCGGAATTGGCCACCATGCCGCAATCCCAGCCACCGTAAAATGCAATGCATTTGGATATTTTTATATTCACAAGACAGAACAGAATACAGACTGCCAGTGTGATCCCGGTAAACCAGACTGCTATGCGTCCGGTGTAAGGAATCTTTCGCAGAAAATAGTACGCTGCCCCCAGTACAGCCACTCCGATCACCGCGCACAGGGATAGTACTTTATTTCCCTCCACGGTAATGATCTTATGCATTTCGTTGTAGTTCATATTGGTCCCGTAGAATACTATATAATAGAAAACAGGAAGAAACAGTACAAGCAAAAGCACTGACAGTGTTGCTGTACTGATACATTTTTTCTTCATTGTCAGAAATTCCTTTCCATTCTTGTTCTCAAAATACTATTGGTAATATTTTAGCATTTCTCTGAACTATTTACAATGTAACTACAGAAAATCGATCCCGTAGATCCTCTCTACCGGAATTTCTGTTCCCTGTATCCGAAGGCTTTTTGTGTTTTCATCGATTTTGCGGACACAGCCTTCTACGGCAGTATAACTGCCGCCGTCCTTTTTCTCATCCGGCACAAAATAAATAATTTTCACCGACACTGTGTCCAGCAGATGCTGTTGCAAATAAGAAATCTGGCGGTCGAGCTCCTGCTTCCTGTCCTCATCCAGTTCCACAAAACGGTCTGTCCGGCGGGCCGTTTCTCTCAGAGCGTCATCATATCCCGCCAATGCTGCAAACGGTGAAAACTGTGCAGCACGGTCCTGTAAAGCCATTCGGGGATGGGTGGATGACACCGGGTGAGGCAGATGGAGCATGTCCTTATATTTTTCATTCATCTTTTTACTCTTTTCCTGTTATCGGATTTTGTGGTCCGATAAATATTATGCCTTATGTCCGCCAATCTGACGGTTCCTGTCTATGGTTGTGGCTCCCTCCTGCAGATCGGCAGCCTTCAGAATCGCGTTCTTTCCATACTTTGATTTTACGCTGAGCATTGCTTCCTGCAAGTGTTTTTCTTTTTCCAGCCGTTCCTTTTCCAGCTGCTTTGTTTCCCGGGAAGTTTCTTTCTGCCCCGTTTGCAAAAAGCCTCCGGAGAACAGATCCATCTGTTCGTAGAACGGCTCTTCCTTTACGCTGTCCGCATCCTTTAGATGATTGGCCACCAGAGTGATTCTTCGGGTCAGCAGCATGGGATCTACAATCCGTTCATATAATCCCATTGTTGTCTCTGTAATCCTGCTGACTGATGCAGTCATTGCATCAAGGTTTCCAGTGCCGTGGGCATGCTTCGGCACGCTTCTGCCATAACGATCTACCGTGATTTCACCATGATAATGATCTGCGATCTCCGGAATCTTCAGGTTGTCAATATCATAGCCAACAGTCAGCACGATCTGATCTGTGACCAGCTTTTTTTCCACCAGATCCATTGCCAGCTGTTCTGCCATTTCCCAGACCACGATCTTGGCCTGCATAAAATCCGTGGCGCAATGCAGTACCTGGCCGGAGCTGATACAGTTAGTCTCCGGTCGATAGGATTTGATCAGGTCCATGGTCACCGGCTCATACCCCCAGGCATGATCGATCAAAAGCTCCGCATTGATGCCGAACATCCGGTACAACAAATCTTCGTTATAGTAATCTCCCGGTCCTCCGATAGAGCATCTGGCCACATCGCCCATGGTAAACATTCCGGCGGCTTCCAGCTTCTTGCGGTATCCGGCGCCGACTCTCCAGAAATCCGTCAGCGGCCTGTGATCCCACAAAAGTTCCCGATAGCTGATCTCATCCAATTCGGCAATCCGGACTCCGTTATCATCCGGTTCCATATGCTTCGCTACAATATCCATGGCAATCTTGCACAGGTACAGATTGGTTCCAATTCCTGCTGTGGCGGTCAGCCCTTTTTTCTCCAGAATCTCTGTTGCAATTCTGGATGCTAGTTCTCTCGCTGTCATACCATAGGTCTTCAGGTATTGTGTCACATCCAGAAACACTTCATCAATAGAATAGACATGAATATCTTCCGGTGCGATATATTTCAAATAAATATTATAGATCTGGGTACTATATTCCAGATATCTCGCCATCCGGGGCGTGGCGGTCACAAAACCAACTTCCAGTTCCGGATGCCTCTGCAATTCATCCGCAAAGGTGCTTTTTCCCAAAAATCTGCCGCCAGGGGACCGCACTTTCCGCATGGCATTTACTTCTCTTACTTTGGAGATCACTTCGAACAGTCTTGCCCGTCCCGGGATTCCATAGGATTTCAGAGAGGGAGATACCGCCAGGCAGATGGTCTTCTGCGTCCGGGAAGCATCCGCCACCACCAGATTCGTATTCAAAGGATCCAGCCCTCTGTCAACGCACTCCACGGAGGCATAAAAAGACTTCAGATCCATGGCAATATAAGTATGGGATTGTGATTCCATTGCTGCCTCCTTTCAAACACTTTCTATAAATGATTATAGCAGAATGCATGTTCGATTACAAAGTAATTTTGTGGAAAAAAAGACTCCCGAACAATGTCGGGAGCCTTGAAATCCTTGATTTATATGATTTTATGTTTTAGAACTTACCAGCCTTAGCAGCTTCCTCGATGGATACAGCAACAGCTACGGTAGCACCTACCATCGGGTTGTTGCCCATGCCGATCAGACCCATCATCTCAACGTGTGCAGGTACGGAGGAAGAACCAGCGAACTGCGCGTCAGAGTGCATACGGCCCAGAGTATCGGTGAAACCGTAAGAAGCGGGACCTGCAGCCATGTTATCGGGATGCAGAGTACGTCCGGTACCGCCGCCGGAAGCTACGGAGAAGTACTTCTTGCCTGCTTCCAGTCTCTCCTTCTTGTAAGTACCAGCTACGGGATGCTGGAATCTGGTAGGGTTGGTAGAGTTACCGGTGATGGATACGTCTACGTTCTCCTTCCACATGATAGCTACGCCTTCGGGAACGCTGTTAGCGCCGTAGCAGTTAACCTTAGCACGAAGTCCCTCGGAGTAAGCGATTCTCTCTACTTCAGTAACAGTGTTGGTGTAAGGATCATAAGAGGTCTCAACAAAGGTAAATCCGTTGATACGGGAAATAATCTTTGCAGCATCCTTACCAAGACCGTTCAGGATAACACGTAAAGGCTTCTGACGAACTTTGTTAGCCTTCTCTGCGATACCGATAGCACCTTCTGCTGCTGCGAAGGACTCATGTCCTGCCAGGAAACAGAAACAGTCAGTATCCTCTTCCAGCAGCATCTTGCCCAGGTTACCATGGCCAAGACCTACCTTACGGGTATCAGCAACGGAACCGGGGATACAGAATGCCTGTAAACCTTCGCCGATAGCTGCAGCTGCTTCAGATGCCTTTCTGCAGCCTTTCTTGATTGCGATTGCAGCGCCTACCGTGTAAGCCCAGCAAGCATTTTCAAAACAGATGGGCTGGATCTTCTTTACCTGATCGTATACATCCAGGCCTGCATCTTTTGTGATCTTCTCTGCTTCTTCGATAGAGGAGATACCATAGCTGTTCAGTACAGCGT
>ERZ809074.1498-NODE-1498-length-30078-cov-5.765946_pt1 | contig 30078 bp, 25 predicted proteins | sample MGYA00520795_ERZ809074 | MGnify/ENA primary metagenome ERZ809074 (study PRJEB31570, sample SAMEA3212989) | Homo sapiens | biome: human-gut; feature: human gut; material: fecal | place: Sweden | collected 2011 ...
TAGTCAACCAAGACTTGTTGCCAAGCCTCTGACTTCAGTCAGGGGTAGTTGACTACTTTGCAAGGACCGCTTTCTCAACGTCGCTGAACATGATGTTCATGGCCGTGTAGCCGCCTTCGGCGAGATACCAGGCCGAGGGCGTGAGGTAGACGATGTGTCCGTTTTGCGCGGCCTTCGTTTTGTTCACAAGTTCGTTGTTCAAAATGTCCTTCGCGAGTTTGGCGCCGGGGCGAGCGATGGCGGAGTCGCGGTCAAGAACGAAGAAGTAGTCGGGGTTGAGTTTCAGCAGAAGCTCAAAGGAGGCTTCGTTGCCGTGGTTGGCGTTGGCTTTCTGAGCCACGTTTTTAAAGCCGAATTCGTTACCGATGATCGAACAGCGGGCGGCGTTGCCGAGAAGGTTCACGTGGCTTGCGGTCACCAGGCCCACGAGCGCGGTTTTGCCCTCAGAGGCGGCTTTGAGTTTTTCAATGCGCCCTTCAAAGTGAGAGATGTCGGCCCTGGCCTCATTTTCTTTACCGAAAATGGCGGCAAGGTTCATGTGGTTCGCGGCGAAACTTGCGAAACTTCCCTTCGTGCGGTCCGTGGGCATGTAAACCACCGGCGCGATTTTCGTGAGTTCGTCGTACTTTTTGGCAAGGCGCCCGGAAATAAAGATCACGTCGGGTTCGGATTCCATCAGTCCCTCAAAGTCGATTTCCTTCAAGGTGCCGATGTTCTTTACCTTCGCGCTCTTTTTAAAGTACTGCTGGAGGTATGCCAGAGGCGTCGTCTGGGTCAGAGCCACAATGCGGTCGGTGAGCTTCCAATGGTCGAGCGTATCCAAAACCGCGTAGTCCGCGACGGCAATGCGCTTGGGATTTGCGGGAACCGTGATGCCAATGAGCTGGTTTTTACCGTTAAGCGTTTTCACCGTGACGGTTTTGTCCACCGCAAAAGCGGGAAGGGAAACCGTGAGGGCAGCGGCGGCGGCCGCAGAGAGCATAAGTCGGCGCGAAAGCGTCATGAGATTGTCCTTTAAAGTGTCAGTGAAAAATGGCAAGGGGCTTGCCGTCAATGCGGTGAATCTGAAAGGGCACCCCGTAAATTTTTTCGAGCGTCGCAGGGGTCATCACGTCTTCGACGCTTCCTGCCGCAGCGATCCGTCCGTTTTTAAAGGCGCAGATAAAGTCGGAGTAAAACGCGGCGAGGTTGATCTCGTGCAAGACGAGAATCACTGTTTTCCCGAGCTCATCGCAGAGCCTTCGCACAAGCTTCATCATCTGCGCGGAGTGGTAGATGTCGAGGTTGTTCGTGGGTTCGTCCAACAGGATGTACTCGGTATCCTGCGCCAAGACCATCGCAATAAAGGCGCGCTGCCGCTGGCCGCCTGACATCTCATCGATAAAGCGATCGGCGAAGTCTTCGAGCTCCATGTAGCGGATGCTTTTTTCGACGACGGCTTCGTCTTCTGCGGTAAGAGCAGAACCGCTGTGCGGAAAACGGCCGAACGCAACGAGTTCGCGCACTGTGAGCTTCATCTGCACGTTGTTGGTCTGCGTGAGAATCGCCAGGTGCTTTGCGAGTTCCCGGCTCTCCCACTGCTGCACGTCCTTTCCTTTGAATTCCACGAGGCCTGAGGAGCGGGCAATGAGCCTTGAAATCATCCCGAGCACAGTGGACTTACCTGCACCGTTGGGCCCGATCATGGAAACAACTTTGCCGTGCGGAATGTCAAGCGTCACGTCGTCCACAACGGTCGTGTCCTCGTAGGACTTTACGAGATTCTGGATTTTGAGCATGGCGTTACCTTTTGCCGGCCGTTAAAACGAGATAGAGAAAGTAGATGCCGCCTCCGATCGTCACAAAGACGCTCACCGGTACGGCGTAGACCATGACGTGTTCGACCACAAATTGGCCCGCCGTGAGAATGAGCATGCCGACGCAGGCACTCCCGGCAATGAGCCACGTGTGGCGGTAGGTGGTGAAAAGCTGGCGCGCGACGTTGGCGGTAATGAGACCAAGGAAGGAAAGCGGTCCCACAAGCGCCGTGGCAACGGCGATATAAAGCGCGACGCCCACCATCAGGCGCCTCAGGGTCCTTTCGTAGTCAACGCCGAGCGACACCGCCTGTTCGCGGCCGAGGCTGATGACGTCAAGGATGGCGAGGTCTTTTCTGAGCCACCAGGCAATCGCGGCCAAAAGGAGCGCCCCCGGGATGATGCAGGCGGCGTTGACGTTCGTAAAGCTTGCCGTCAGGGTGTTTAAAAGCGCATCGTATTCGTTGGGATCCATGATGCGTGTGAGCGAATTCTGCATGCTCGAAAAGAAGGTCGAGAGCACCGTGCCGATCAAAAGCACGTAAAGGACATTGCCGCCCGTTTTCTGAAAGATCGTGTAGTAAATAAAGCCCGCAACGAACCCCATGACGATGACGTCCGCGGCAAAGGCGTAGACGGGGTTCACCGCAAAAAGGCTGCCGGAACCCAGAAAAAACACGACTGCCGTGTGAATGAGAAGGTAAAGCGAATTCATGCCCAAGAGGCACGGTGTCACAATCGTGTTGCGGATGATAGTCTGAAAGACAATGGCGGCCGCTGAAATCGCAAAACCGGCGATAAGAATGACCGCAAGCCGCGGGAGTCTTAAGCCCATCGCGTAGGCGAAAAACTTCGGGTTCACGAACGCAAACTGATAGAGCCCGATAAACAACAGGACGAGCCCGGCCAGCACCACCATGGAGGTCTTAAGGCGCCGCCGCTGCGCAAGTCTGACAGTATTCATTTGATCACCGCGGGGTTGCAGCAGCCCGGACGCGCTCTGCGGGTCAGGCCGAAAAGTTCCAGGAGCCTGTCTTTCGTGAGACTTCTGCGGCCGAATCTGAGCCGGTAAAAGATAAGGACGATGAAAAGGAGGCTACCGACGGTACCGATGATGAGTTCAATCGGAAGTTCATACGGCATGATGATGAGGCGGCCGATCACGTCGCAGATGAGCACAAAAAGCGCACCGAAAAGGGCGGTATCCGGCAGCGTCGCCCGTAAGTCATCGCCCTTAAAGATCGCAACGAGGTTGGGGACAATGAGCCCGATGTAGGAGATGCTTCCCACGACCGTCACAACGGAGGCCGTAATCATCGCGGCGATCGAGAGCCCGGCAAAGAGAACGAGGGAGTAGTTGACGCCCAGGTTTTTGGAAAACTCCTTTCCCATCCCGACGATGTTGAACCACTTGGCGTAGATCCAGGCCGCGGCAATCAGGGGGACCACAAGATAAACGAGCTCGTAGTTGCCGCGCAGAACCAACGAAAAGTGCCCCACAAGCCACGTGGAAAGGGCTTGCGTCATGTCAAAGCGAAACGCGAGAAAACTCGTGATCCCGCCGATGACGTTGCCGAACATGATGCCGATTAAGGGCACCATCACCGGGTCCTTCATGGGGATCCGCAAAATAAACCACACAAAAACCCAGGTACCGGCAATCGCCGCGAGAAACGCAAACGCCGCGCGCGACCAGAGGCTTGAGTCCGGGAAAAAGAGCAGCGCTATGAGGATTCCCAACTGCGCCGAAGAAATTGTCGCGCCCGTTGTGGGGGAGACGAATTTATTGGCGCAGAGCTGCTGCATGATGAGCCCGGCAATGCTCATTCCGACGCCCGTGCACAGAACTGCCGCCAGCCGCGGCAGGCGCGAGGCAAGGAGTACGTGGAGCGCTTCGGCGTCGCCCGTGAGAACGGCCGCAAGCGAAATGTCGGCCGCGCCCGCCGTGAGTGACGCAAGGCCCGCAGCGAGCGTGAGTGCAAGAAGGATCCAGGTGGATTTGGTCATGCCTGTCAGGAAAAAAATCGACGGGTTGTGTGAAAAACGGAAGGACTTTAACCGAGACAGTAAATGAGAATTGTTCCTATTCAATAATTGTTACAAATTTGGAAGAAAAGTTAACGGAAGTTCATCGGGGTTGGTTGAGTAAATGTTGCAACCATCTGAAGTTAAATTAAAAAGTGCGGAATCTGAGGGCGGTGTCGGTGTTTTCCGACATATTGCAGAGAAAATATGTGTTAACACTCTGTTAACGACGGTAAAGCCTTGTTTTGTATGGTTTCGGGGGTGTGTTTTACGCCGGTTGGCTGAATTTGGTCAGAAGTTGTTGAAAATACTTGAGAACGATTCCCATTTGCGCGCATTTCAGTAGTATTCACGGACTTTAACGCGAAGGGCCGCTACGCATTGCGGCCTGACGTCACGACCGGGGAACCGGGGAGAAATTTTCCTACTGCCATGAAAACAACCAACAAAACCCTCTTTGTCGTGCTGCCGCTGGCAGCCGCTGTGAACGCCGCCTGGGCTCAGGCTGCCTCGGATGAATACACCACGCTGGATACGTCCGTCGTTTCAGCCTCGGGCTACTCGCAGGACGTGCGCGAAGCGCCCGCGAGCGTCTCGGTGATCCCCGCCCAAGAACTGCAGACAAAACCCGTGCGTGACTTGGGTACCGCGATCGGGGACATTCCGGGTGTGGATCTCGATTCCACAAAGATGGGTAATTCCACGATTTCGATCCGCGGATTTGACGCGAGCTATACGCTGATACTGCAGGACGGGCGGCGCCAGAATTTCAGCTCCGCGATTCAAGCCAACGGCTTTGATCCGACGACCGCCTTTATTGCGCCCGTGGGAATGATTGAACGCATCGAAGTGCTGCGCGGCCCGGCTTCCACCGTCTGGGGAACCGATGCCGTCGGAGGTGTGGTCAACGTCATCACGAAAAAACACGTGAAGGAACTTACGGGATCGGTGACCGCTGAAGGCACTTTCCAGGAACACAGAAAGAGCTACGGCAACAGCGGTGCGGGGAGCTTTTTCTTCGGTATTCCTCTGGTTGACGAGTCGCTTTCTCTGATGCTGCGCGGCCGCTACTACCGGCACGAAGACACGGGCATCATGAACCCGAAGGGCGACCTCGCCGGACACTCGCCGAGCGAAAGTTACACGAGCAATGTGGGCGCACGTCTGAACTGGACTGTCAATCCCCAAAACTTCACCTTTGCCGATTTTGACTTCACGCGCTTTTCCGGCGGCTCCATGAATACGAGCAGCCGCTCCATCAAGGCCCAGCAGTGGTACCACAAATACAACCTCGCCCTCGGACACGAAGGCAAGTACGGGTTCGGGCGCACCGAAAGCTATCTGATGTGGAACAACCTCTCGCAGATGAAGACAAAGTCCACGCTCACGCCGTTTTCCAAGCCTAATGCGAAGGCTTCTGAAAACCACGGTTCATTCTCGGACCCCTTAAAGCAGACGAATACCTATACCTTTGCCACCAAGGCGATCATGCCCTTTGACTTCGACCGCTTCGGCAGCATGAGTCTCACGGCGGGCGTGGAAGCCAACTACGAAGACTACGAAAATCCGTCGACTTCGACGGCTTCGCAAAAGGGGCCCTTTGATCAGACAACGCTTGCCGTCTTTGCCGAAGGCGAGTACTTCATCAACGACGAGTTAAACGCCACGGTCGGTGCCCGCTACCAGTGGAGCGACATGTTTGACGCGAATGTTTCGCCCCGCGCTTACCTCGTTTATAAGCCTGCACAGTGGCTGAGCTTTAAGGGCGGCGTGGCCGCGGGCTACAAAACGCCCAACGTCAAGCAGGTTGTGGACGGCTATTACGACGGCAGTGAGCCCGGCGACCGCTCCTGGGGCAACCCGAACTTAAAGCCCGAAGAAAGCTGGAGCTATGAACTTTCCACGACCGTGGATCTCGGGCGGGCCGCACAGGTGACGCTCGGGGGCTTTTACACGGACTTTAAAAACCTGATTGCCTCGGAAGAAAGAACGGAAGCGGGCTACTGCAACGCCGAGGGCAGCGCCTGCGACAAGCGCCTCATCAACTACGGCAAGGTCCGTGCCAAGGGCATTGAAGTGCTCTTTAAGACCGCGAAGTTTGCCGGTTTCTCCTTTACCGGGGGCTATACGCTCACCGACGCCAAGATCACCGCAGGCGCCGACAGCGGCAAGCGTCCCAACGAACTGCCGCGTCACAGCCTGCAGCTGCGTGCCGACTATCAGCAGGGACCGTTCTCGGCCTACGTCAAATCCACCTCCAAGTGGGACATGATCTGCAACAACAGCAGGACCGGCATCGGACTGGGCAACAAATACAAGGACTACACGATTGTTGACGTGGGTGCGACCTACGTTGTGGCGAAGAACCACCGCTTCTCCGTGGCTGTGAACAACGTCCTTGATAAGGACACGGTCGAGTGGACGGAAACGTCGCCGGGCCGCTACGGCAACCTCTACCGCCAGTACCTGGACGGCCGCAATTTCTGGGTTTCCTACACCTATGACTTCTAAACGTCCGTCATAAGACAAGAGCCCCGGGGGCCGTAGCGGCATTGACTGCGCTGCGGCTTTCGGGGTTTAACCCGTTTAAACGGACAGGAATTTACTGCCATGGAACTCATCAAAGACAGTGTTGACTACATCATCTTCGCGATCCTCGGCCTCATGGGGTTTGTGACCGTGTGGCTCACGATTGAGCGCCTTTTGTTTCTGCGGTCTGTTCAGCCCTCCGGCTACGCGGATAAAGACAGCTACGACAAGGCCCTCACCGACAACCTCACGACCCTTTACATCATTTATTCGAACGCCCCCTACGTCGGGCTTTTGGGGACCGTGATCGGCATCATGATCACCTTTTACGACATGGGGCAGAGCGGCAACATCAACGCTTCCGACATCATGACGGGGTTGTCTCTTGCGCTTAAAGCCACGGCGCTGGGGCTCGCGGTCGCCATCCCCACGCTTGTGATTTATAACGGCCTGCAGCGCAGAATCAACGTGCTTTCCGCCCAATGGAAAGACGCCGCCAAGTGAGTTGCGCCATGATTGAGATTCCCAAGAAGGAACCGTTAAACATCGTTCCTTTCATCGACATCATGCTGGTGCTGCTGGCGATGGTGCTCTCAATTTCGACCTTTATCGCCAAGGGTGAGATCAAGATTAATCTCCCGGCTTCAAAAACGGCGTCTCAGGCTGAAAACGTGAAGGACCCGTTACTCGTGCAGGTCGATGCAGCCGGTGACTTTTTCCGCGACGGCACACGGGTGTCGTTTGAAGAACTCGCCGAGGCGATTGCCGGAATCCCGCGGGATAAACCCGTGCTTCTCAGAATGGACCGGGAGTCCAAGTTTGAGCACTTCATCCGCGTGATTGACCTTTTAAAAGAACATCAGCATGAAAACTTCCGAATCGCCACAGAACGTAAAGACGGCTAGACGCCGCTCAGCGGTGTCTTTTGCGGCGGCGGTGGCGCTCTATCTGCCGGTGATTGCCTTTGTCTTTTATGCCGCGCCGGTTTTGACCTACAAAGCCGCGGGCAACCAGGCGTCCGTGGCTCTTTCCTTTGCGCAGGTCGCAGGGGGTGCCGTTTCTGAAGCCCGGGCCGAGCCCGTGCCGCCGGAACCGGAGCCTGAGCCCGAACCCGTGAAGCAACCGGAACCCGAACCGGAAGTGAAAACGCCGGACCCCGAGCCCGTGCCGGTGGTCAAACCCAAGCCCGTCGTAAAGAAGGTTGTTGAAAAGCCTAAACCCAAGCCTAGGATCAAGCCCAGACCCGAGAAAACGAAAGCCGTCAAAACCGTTCAGCCCAAACCGGCTGAAACCGTGAAAAAAGCGGAAAAGCCCGCTGAGGAAAAACAGACGGCTGCGGTGGCCGCACCGGTGGCCGGAGCGCAGACTGCCTCCGACGCCGGCGGCATCTCAACGCTGGTGTACGGCAAAACCGACGATCCGTTTCTTGCGCGCGTCAAACGCGCCGTGGAAAGCGTGCTGCATTATCCGCGCAAGGCCCGCGTGATGAGGCTTCAGGGCGTGACCGTCGTGCAGTTTGTGATTGCCGCGGACGGCAGTCTCACGGAACTTGAACTCTTTGAGACAAGTCCCCACGGCATTCTCGACAAGGCGGCCTTACGTGCCGTGAAGGAAGCCCAAGGCGCATGGGGCAGCCCCGCCAAAACCGTGCGTCTGAGGTTTCCCATCCGCTTTGAACTCAGAGGCTGAGTTTCGGTTATAGTCCCGAAAACTGAGAATTTCGGGACTTAACCATGAGAATCTTCCGACTGGCGGCCGCGGCGCTCGCCCTGTGCCTCACAACGGCCCTTCACGCCGAAACACTCCGGATCGGGGTGCTCCCCGCTGCGGACTCCATTGTCCTTGAGGCGGCCGTCGATGAAGGGCTCTTTAAAAAGGAAGGGCTTGACGTGGTCACGGTCCCCTTTAGGAGCGCGCTTGAAGTCGGAGCCGCGATGCGCGCGGGGCAGTTGGCGGGGCACTTCGGGGACCTCATGAACGTCATCACCCAAAACGCAACGGGTGCGGCCCAGAAAGTCATTCTCACGACAACGCACACAGTTGCCTCGCAGCGCGCGTTCGGGTTTGTGGTGTCGCCCAAAGCCGCTGACCGCATTCAGAGTCTTTCGGACCTGAAGGGCACCGGTACCGCAATGAGTGCGGCAACGATCATTGATTACCTCCTTGACCGCATGAAGATGGAGGAAAAGCTCCCGGCGGGGGCCGTCAAAAACGTCGAAATCCGTCAGATTCCGATCCGGCTTCAGATGCTTCTGGCGGGCAAAGTCGAGACGGCGCTCTTGCCTGAGCCCCTCGTGACGGTGGTTGAAAAGAAGGGCGGCCGCGTGATCTGGGACGATGCGGGGCTAAACGAAGCGCTTGCGGTTGTGGCTTTGCGTAAAGAGAAGCTTGACACCAAAACCGTCACCGGGTTTCGTAAGGCTGTGGCAGGGGCCGCCCGTTTGATCGAAGCCGATCCCGAAAAATACCGCGCGGTGATGGTGAAGAAAAGACTCATCCCGGCACCCGTCGCGGCGGGTTACAAGATGGTGCGCTTTTCGCTTTTCGGAACCGCCGACGGCCTTCCGCCCTTACCTACGGAAAGTGATGTGAAGCGCGTGGGAGCGTGGATGCTCGACCACAAGATGGTTAAAAGCGTGCCTTCGTACGAGGACATCGTCTGGACACCGTAACGGGCGGCAGCCTTCTTTGGCTTACTCCATGTGAGCATTTCGGCTTATTGTCCGGGCGCGGCGCGCCCACTAAACTCCTGCCACTATTTGTTTTTCGGAGCGGCAAGTATGTCCGCTAATTTCCACGATCTCATTCACGGGTTCCACCGCTTCAAGGAATCCTACTTTATGAAGGAGCGCGAATTCTTTGACGCGCTCGCGCACGGCCAGAGTCCCAAGACTCTGGTCATTGCCTGCTGTGATTCGCGCGCGGATCCCGCGCTTCTGATGGGCTGTAAGCCCGGTGACCTGTTTGTGATCCGCAGCGTAGCGGCGATTGTCCCGAGCAAGGACGAGGCCGCTCACGCCGACGCCGTCATTGCCGCCGCGGAATACGCGGTCAAACACCTTGAAGTAAAGCACATCATCGTGATGGGGCACTCAGGCTGCGGCGGCATTCACGGGCTCATGTTTCCGGAAAAAATCGCGGGAGAACCCTATATCTCCCGCTGGGTGTCGCTGGCAAACCCGGTGCTTGCGGAACTTAAGGCTGAAAACCCCATGGAAGACGCGGTCCTGCGCACCCGGCGCTGTGAAGAGGGGGCAGTGCTTTTATCGCTTGAAAACCTTTTGTCGTATGACTGGATTCACGACAAGGCCGATGCGGGGGAACTTTCCCTGCACGCGCTTTACTACGACATGAAGGCGGGGAGCCTTAATATCTGGAACGCCGACATTGAGGACTTTGAGCCCTCTCACGCGCTTTTTGCGCCGCGCGGGTAATATCCCGCAGGAGGGCCTTTGCGGGCTGTAAGCGGATTAATTGGCCATGCACGATATTGAACAACCGGATCTCTTCGGACTTACGGACGCGGAAAAAGACCGCGCCCGTCGCCGCGTGCGTAAGCCTTATCCCAAAAAGAAGGATAAGCCCGTGAAGTCCGCGGCCCCGGGCCGGACAAAAGCCGCTTCAGAGGCCGAAGACGTTTCTGCCGCCGATGAACTCATTGACGGCGTCCCGCAGCACGTCAACACTTACCATCCCGACTGGATGGATGAGATCGGGCGGGCAAAAAACGAGCGGCTTGCTGCGGTTTTGAGAACGCTTGCCGCTGAAGGCGCGAAGCCCGCGCCCGAGGTGACCGCTGAAGATTCTGAGTCGGAAGCTGAGGCTCCCGAGGCTGCCCCTGTCAGCAAAGAGGCGCCTGCGGGTGCACTTGCGTCCCGGGGTGCTGCAACGGACAAAACCAAGTACGATGCGCGTACCACGGCGACCCGCTATTCGCGCGGGATCAAGATCAGGGCCTACATCTTCTTTACCCGCGGCTGGGGTTACAAAGCCACGGCCGGGTTTCTTAATCTCTCAGGCTACACCGTGCGCGAGTGGAAGCGGCGGTTTCAGCAGGGGACGTTTTTACCCGATCTCACCGACGCCGAGCGCGAACGCATCGCGCAGGAGACGTTGGGTAATGACCAAAAGCCCTTGACGGAAAAACTCAGCAGGATCGGCTGAGTTTGGTATGTCAAACCTGTTGTAGAAGTACAACGCGGTTTTTCTCTGTATTGATACAGCAACGTCAGAAAATTATAAATAAAATCAGCGCCTTGGAATTTCCCGGAGGATTTTGCTGTCGCGTTAACCCTGAGCGGTTTTTTCTTAGAAAAAGAAAAAATTCGAAAAAAGGTCATTTTTTTCCTTGCGGGGGGGGGGATTTTTCTGCAATTATGTTCATTGAGTCCCAAAGAAATTCTGCTATTTAGCCAGTAGGAGATCAGAAAAAATGAACAAAACATTCAAGGTCATTTTCAGCAAGACCCGGGGGGCGCTTGTTGCTGTGAATGAAGCGGCAAAAACCACATCCAGGGCTTCGGTGAAGACAGCGGTGGCTGGTGTCTGTGCGGCATTACTTTCAGTGCCAGCGATGGCGGCGTGGTCTACCACCCAATACTGTCCGGACGGTCAATGTGTTGTCGTCGGACAGGAGGTCAAGGGTGACGGTTCAGTCGTGCTTCTTGACAACAGGGCCGGGGCAACAAACAAAGTTCAATCCATCACAATTAAAGACAGCACGATCTCCAACACGCCTTTCGAGCTGTGCGGGTCGCAGAATATTTCTGTGTCCGATACGGTTTTTACCGGGCTGGTGTCTGGAACAAAGAGGGGCTTCTGGATTTATGCTCACAACGGATACGGACATGATGTGAAGGATGAGAAGGCGACCGAGGTTGAACTTAATAATGTGACCTTTAAGAACAACAAGGTTTCTCAGGGCAGTCTTTTTGTCTACGACAAAACCAAGCTTCATATGAAGGGTGGTGCGTTTGACAATAACGAGACAACAGACATCGGCGGCGGCGCCATGATCAAGTCCGGCACCATCGTCTTTGAAGATGTTTTGTTTCAGAACAATGTGGCAAAGAATAATTCCAAGACCACATACGCGGCAGGCGGAGCTGTCTACGTTGACATCACGACCGGCATTAAACAAAACGGTAAAGATTCGGTCGGAGATGTGACATTTAAACTCACCAAGGATATGGCTTATACCGGTAATAGGATTGACTCGCCTTTCGAGGGGACAGCAGACACCTATGATTGGTACGCCTACCCGAGCGGCGGGTTCCTTTTCCTTGACCGTTATGCTAAAGGGGCCTTTGATATTGCCGATGGGGTAACGCTTACGATCGGAACGGCCTCCGCAACCGGAGAGGAAGATTCGATTGCGAGCGCTCTGCCCAACACAAAAAAGGATAATGGCCCCGAGTACTCCACTCTTGTGAAGAAAGGTGCTGGTACGGTCGTCATGTACGGCTCAATGGATAAGTATTTCGGAGACTTCACTGTTGAAGCCGGTACCTTTGATGTCCGTAAGGCTTGGAAGAGCCTCGGCAACACGACAGTGACGGGCGGCGTTTTGTCGGCTTCCAACGGTATCACCCTTGATACGATGAAAGCCGGTACCAAGTTGGATTTCATCCAGAGCGGCAAGCTGACTGTTTCCGGTGAAGGCACGGTTACTGTAAAGTCTTTAAAGCTTGCAAATTCAGCTGAGGCTACAAATAAAGACAGACTTCCCTTTGTCCTGATTGAAAAGGGTGGTACGCTCAGGGCCGATACGATCGATGTGGCTGCCAATGCCGGAACGGTAACGCTTGCCGGCGGTACCCTTGAAACCGGTTCAGCTCAGGTTTACAACCTCGGCACGAAGAGCGTTATCAATGCTGATGCATCCAAGGTTTCTTCAGCGGAAGATCTGACCGGGCTTGCCCTTAAAACCGGTATTACAGCCACGAGCGGCACGCTTGCCCTCACCGACAAGGGCTACTACACGACCGCGTCTCTGAAGGCGATGTCTGGTGCGCTTAAAGCCAGCACGGCCTCCCTCTCGTTCCTTAACTCCAAACTTTATAAAGCGGCAGGAGAAACAGCGGAACTCGTGGACTCCGTGATTCAGTCCACGGAACAGGTGACGGCTTCTTCGGAAGTGAAAACGAATGCCGACGGCAAGGCGACCGCACAGGTGACCGTGAAGAATTCCGGTGCCCAAACCGTTGTGGTGAAAGACAGTGCTCAAAAGGACGCCAAGGCGGTCGATCAGGTGACCTTTGCAGCGCCTGAACGCTCAACAGCTGAAATGACGCTTGTGGGTTCCGCTGCGGGCGGGCATCTCGTTCAGAACACTGCCGGCAAAGCCGTTGACGTGGTGGTTGCGCCAGACCTTACGCTTAACCTCGGCCAGACGGAACTTCCCGAGCAAACCACGGGTACGCTTTCTAATCTCACGCTTTCAACCGGCACGACCGACAAGGCAGCAGGCTTGACTGTCGCGAATATCGTTGCCGCAGTGGAAAAACTGGTCGCTGCCGGCAATAACATCGTGACGGTCGGTAACGAGCGTAAGCGCGGTGTTCTCAAGATCGGTACGCTTGATCTTGGTGCCGGTTCCAAGGTGTTCGTTGATCCTGCCTGGCAGAATGATGCGGCGCTCAATACGATCGGGAACGCCTCGCACCTTGAAATCGCACAGGTGGGAAGCCTCCAGGGAAGCCTTATTGCCGGTCAGAACTCGCTGATCACGATCGGCGCGACGGCAGCGCAGGCAGAGGCCGCCTTTAATCAGGCCGGCCTGAACTGGGGTAAAGAAGCGGTGTCTGCAGCCCTTTACCTTGGTACATCGGTGAACCCTGAGGGCGGCATCCTCGTTAACGGCAGTCTGACATCAGTTCCCGGTGCAGCTCCCGAAGGAAGAACGGTCAATCTTGCTGCCGGTTCCCTCCTGATGGTTGACGCGGCCGCTGTCGGCGAGAAGGCAGTGACAGGTACCGTCAGCGCGGTGGGTGGCGCCAAGGTAGCGCTGGTCAACGCCGCGGAAGGCACGTTTAAGTTGGCTGACACCGTCACAGGCCTCACATCCGCATCGTTCGTGTCCGACAACCTCTTTACGACGACGGCTCTCAATGGCTCCGACGTCTCCACCACGGTGGACAAGAACGCTTTAGGGGGCGCCGTCGCTTCGATGGGCCTGCAGTCCATGATCCGCCGTGCCGACAGTGTTTTGGCTGCGACGGTTGCCGACCGCACGTCGATTGATCAGGAGCTCGGAGCCGGCGCCAACCTTTGGGTTGACGTGGGCGGCGAAAGCTACGAGGCCGATGGCTTTGACAACAACGCAAGCTTTAAGAGCGACATGGGCTACGGTGTCTTTGGTGCCGATGTGGCGGTTTCTGACAACATCACCCTGGGCGCCGCACTGCAGTACGGCACGGGCTCTGCGCGAAGCAGCAATTTCGGCATGAAAAACGAAATTGACACCTGGGGTCTGACGGCCTACAGCGTTTATAAGACGGGTGACGCCCGTTTTGTCGGTGAAGTCGCGTATGTGAAGGCCAAAAACGACATCTCAGCGTCCGCTGCTTCGAAACTGAGCCAAAGCGTTGACACCGAAATGCTTTCGGCCGGCATGAGCGCGCACTATCAGTTTGACGCCGGTGCCGTGACGGTCACGCCGAGCCTTGGGATTCGCCTCTCGCAGCTGAAGACCGATGCCCTCAAAGTGGGCACCATCCGGATTGCCGATGATGAGATGACGGTTTTCCAGGTTCCGGTTGCGGTGCGTGTCGGCATGAAGCCCGTGGAGGCTTCCGGCTGGAACATTGCGCCTGCGGTGAAGCTTGCCTATGTGCCGACCTTCGGTGACGATGAAACCGATATCCTGGGGTACCAGCAGAAGGTTCTCGACACGAGCCCGGTGCAGGCCGATATCGGCGTTGAAGCCCGTAAGGGCAACTTTATGGTCAACGTGAACTTCCTTGCCGGTACCGGCAGCGAAGGCGCGAAGGCCGTGGGCGGTAAGATGGGCGTGAAGTACCTCTTCTGAGGCTTGACGCGGTAACCCGTCTGCCGTGCGCACTGACTCCGAAGCGCCCGGCAGACGAAAATACAAACGGGAAAGGCTTTGCGGCTTTTCCCGTTTTTTCAAAGACACTTGTAACGAATCAATGCTTTGACTCGTACCACATCAGAAAGATAGATTGTCGCGATGGTGACAACTGACGCGATCAGCAAAGTGAGCAGCCATCCATTCATCTAAACAACCCGCGCTTTCAAGCGCGGGTTGTTTAGGCCGCCGAGGTCTCAGGCGCAGGAAACAGCGAAAAAAACGCTGTCGGGCAGCATGGCTCTCCCGTCAGAAGTTTTCAGTGATTCCGAGCGCGCCATTCTGGAATTTCTGGCCAAAAACGGCAGCGCCGGCCGCAGTACCGTCGAAAAAACGTTTGGGTTACCGAGAACAACGGCCAACTACCAGCTAAAAAAACTGGTTGACGGAAAACTGATACGAAAAATCGGTGCCGGCAAGAACACCCGTTATGCCGCATACGGCAGCACGGACGGGAAATAACTGCTGAATTGATAAGCAACGTGCGGGAAATGACGAGGCAGAAAAAATGTGGGCCCCACACTTTCGCATGGAGCCCATCTTCTTCCAACGGGGGAATGCCTTACGGCAAAACGGGGCCCCGAAGTACGTAGCTGCCGTTCTGCACAAAAGCGGATGAAAAAGAAGGTCTGGAGACCCGCCAAAACAAAACCCGCGCCGGGACCAGGCCTGACGCGGGTTTGGGCTCAGGAGATACGCAGTTACTCTTCAAACGTACCCTTCACGATGATTTCCCCGTCACGCATCATCTGCTGACCCAGGGCAAAAACGTGGCGAAGGTTCATGTTCTCGTCAAAGAGGCAGAGGTCGGCGGAACTCCCGGCGGCGACTTCGCCCTTGCCTTTGAGTTCCAGCGCCTTTGCAACGTTGCGCGTCAAAAGCGCAAGCGCTGTCTCCATCGGGACGTTGAGCTCTCCGATGAGGCGCTTAAAGTCGCGCAGGTTACTTGCAACGCCGCCCACACCCAAGCCCACCATTTCGCCCTTTTCGTTAAAGCGCGGGACCGAGCCGTGGCCGTCCGAGCTCATCGTGAGATGATCGGCCGGAACGCCTGCTTTGAGCGCTTCAAACGCCGCGTGCGCCGGAGTGGCAAAAGCGCAGGACCCGCCGGTCGTTACGTCCATGTAGCCGCCCGCAACCGCAAACTTCACAGCGCCCTCAAAGACCGCCTTGTCGCGCGCGCAGTGCGTCGGACGGATGTGGCGGATCGGAAAGCCGCGCTTCACGATATCCCCGAAGATTTCAAAGGGCCCGGGGATGTTTCCGAGGTGGATGTGCAAAACCCCGAGTTTTCCGGCCACCATCGCGCCCACGCGAATCTGCGTGAGAAGCCGCAGGACTTCGTCTTCGCTCGGGAAGCTTGAGCGGTGGTCCCCCATCGCGATCTTGACACCCACAACTTCCGGCACGAAAAAGAGGTCGTCGCGCACGCAAGTCGTTAAGGTTGTCGGAGGATAGGCGTAGTTACTCGTGTACATCCACGCAGAAACCCCTTCGGCTTTAAGCGCCCGGATCTTCGCAAGAAGATTCGGAATGGAGCGGGAGGTGCCGTCAGTACCGGAAACACCCACGACGCTTGTGGTGCCGCAGGCGATGAGTTCGGAGAGAACAAGTTCGGGCGTGCGGGTCTTGGGCCCGCCTTCGCCGCCGCCACCGGTGACGTGGATGTGCTGATCAATAAAGCCCGGCGTGAGGATGAGGCCTTTGGCGTCAAGTGTTGCCAGATCCGGCATCGTGACGGTGAGGTTGTCCTCAACGGCCGCCACGCGGTCGTTGACGATGAGGACATCCTTGATGCCGGCGTCAGCCGGCGTATAGACATGAGCGTTTTTAATGAGAAGTGCCATTTGTGTTCACCTTACGAAACGGGTTAGAGGAAAAGAAGGGAAGCCGCGACGTTTACGATGATGCCGATGATCATCACCGGAATCGTGCGCCGTATGAGTTCAATGGGCGTGATGCCGGAAATGCCGGACACGGCAATCACAACACCCGCAATCGGACTCATGGCGCGGGAAAGCCCGGCCGCCAACTGCACGGGAACGACTAGGGCAATGGTGTTGTAGCCAACGCTTGCCGCAGCTTCAGGCAGCAAGGGCGAAAACGCGAAGAACGCGGAGTTCCCTGACCCCGTTACAACGGTCGCGATGATCATGATCGCGAGCATGATAAAGAGCATCAGGAAAAGTCCCGAGCCTTCCTGGCTTGCCGCCAACTGAATGAGCGTGCTGATGCCGCCGAGCTTGGTGAGCCCCAGGGCAAAGAGTTCAGCGCAGCAGATAAGGCTCACGGTGGACGTGAAGACCTTACCCATGCCTTCGAAAATCGACTGGCTGTCCTTGCAGCTCGTCTTAAAGGACCGGCGCGTGATGAGATCCACCACGAAGGCAATCAGAACAGAGACGATGATCGCGGTCACAAGGGAGAGTTTTACCGCGCTGTAGACCATCGGAGAAAAGACGATCAGAAGGAAAAGCGGCAGGATCGGGAGAATCGCATAGTGCACGGGACCGGCACCCTCGAAGGCGTCTTTCGTTTTATCCGACGTGTCACCGGCGGGCGTGTCGTCAATGCCTTTGGCGGCTTCGCGGCGGTCAAACCAGCGCTGCACAAGGAAGTGTCCGGCGGCAACGGCAATCATTACGCAGATAGCCACCGGAATCTGGCCCTGCACAAAGTAGGTGACGACATCGGTGTTGATGAGGTCGGCGGCACGCATGGCGTTTGAGGAACCCGGTCCCAGGTCAAGGCAGCACGTGGACGCAATCACCGCAGCGGCTGCGGCACGGCGCACACCGAGCGATACGAGCAGGGGGTAGATCGAGGCCATCAACAGAAGCCCCAGGCCCACGGCAGAGTTAATAAATAGCGCCATGAGCTGCCCCACGATGTAGGTGACGGCTAAGAGGAGGTAGGGCGAGCGGATTGCCGCAAGCGGCTTGATGCAGAGCTTTACCAGCGCTTTCGAAGCTCCGATTTTGTTCATGTAAAACGAAAAACCGGCAATCGCCATAATGTTGAGGCCCAGCCCCGGCAGGCGGCTTTTCATCAGATCTGTGAAGGCCTGCGCGAGGTCAAAGCCGAAAAAGTGGGTGCTCGTTTTGGCGCCCACGGGCGGGGTGCCTGTGAGGCCGGCAATCAAGAGCAGAATGAGACCGATGATCAGAAGGATGATCGGCGGGTAGTAGTTTTTAATGACGAAGTACGCAATCGCCGCAACGGCAGCGAGCGTAATGATGACGCCCAGCATGGGAAATGCTCCTTTGGGGTTGTAGAAATTTTTATGATCGAAATTTTAGGTTCTGGTCCGCTCTGATTCAAGGTTCTGCCCTTTGTTTCACGTTTAAGGAAGGGTTTTTACGTACATTTCCCGATAAAATTTTATAGAACGTCTTGCGGCATCGTTGACGCAGCCTTCGCCAAGCGTGCAGCCGTGCGGTTTTGCCGTTGATTTTCAAACTTTCGTCCATATGCAGCCATTGAAATCAAATGAAATAATGAAAAATCAACGGTATCGATGCATTGAAGTTTTCCACAAAACCTGTGAACAACCCGCCGCGCAAAATTGAAACGCTCTGAAATCTCAGGAACTTTTATCCGTGCTTAATTATTAGGCACAGCAAAAGCTGTTTTTGCCGTACGTTTTCGGCTTGGTTTGTGTAAACGGGAAGCGGGACGAAAATCGAAAATTAGGCAACTCGCCTTAAGCGGCATTGGCTAACCGCCTCGTCTTTAATTAAGAAAGTCCGAAAGAAAGGGGGCAAAGCCCTAACAATCCTGCGGAAATACAGGTTCGCGCGCGTAGACTCACCCGAATTCTGATGATGGGGTAAAAGAAGACGCACGAAAGGAAGCGTCTTACTCATCTTTTGTTTCACTTGTTTTTGTTGGAGCAGTGCAACTATGAGCACCGATGCATCTGGAACGCTCAATAAGCAGGAGTGGAAAACACTCGGGCTTTCTTCGTTGGGCGGGGTTTTGGAGTTTTACGACTTCATTATCGTTTTCTTCTTCGCCAAGATTATTTCGGAACACTTCTTCCCGGCGGGCATCGGCGAGTTCTGGGCACTACTCAACACCTACGGCACTTTTGCCGCAGGGTACCTCGCACGTCCTCTCGGGGGCGTCGTGATGGCGCACTTCGGTGACCGCTTCGGCCGCAAGAACATGTTCATGCTCTCGATTGCGCTGATGGTCATCCCGACCTTTTCTCTGGCGATCGTGCCGACCTATGAAACGATCGGCTACGCGGCGCCCCTGTTGCTCATCCTTGTGCGTATCTGCCAGGGTATCGCAATCGGCGGGGAACTCCCGGGGGCTTGGGTCTTTATTCATGAGCACGCGCCCGCGGGCCAGAAGAACACGTATCTCGGCATCCTGACGGGCTCCGTGACGGCCGGCATTTTGTTGGGCAGCGTTGTGACCCTTGCGATGAACTTTATCTACACGCAGCCGGAACTCCATGACTGGGCCTGGCGTGTTCCCTTTGTCCTGGGCGGTATCTTCGGTCTGATTTCGATCTACCTGCGCCGGTTCCTGCAGGAAACCCCGGTCTTTCAGAAGATGCGCTCGAGCAAGGTTCTTGCCCGCTTCCCCTTAAAGGAAGTGCTTCAGACCTCGCGCTACGGCATCTGGATTTCGATGTTTATTACCTGGGTGCTCACAACCTGTATCGTGATCTTCATTCTGCTGATGCCCACCTTTGCGGGCGGCGTCATGAAGCTCAACCCCTTTGACACGGTGTACTTCCAGCTCTCCGGGCTTGTGTGCATTGTCGCGAGCTGCATGATCACCGGTAAATTGTCGGATCACTTCCGTCCGAGCTCGGTGTGCATTCTCTTTAGTGCCGGGTTTGCTCTCTGCGGGTTCCTCTTCCTCATGGAGCTTTACTCCGGGGCGGTGAACAACACCACGGCCTGGATTCTTTACATGGCGACCTGTTTCTTTGGCGGCATCATGAATTTCTGCCCGATCTTCATGAGCGACGTCTTTGAACCGCGCATCCGCTTCTCGGGTATTTCCTTTGCTTACAACATCGCCTACGCCATCTCGGGCGCCGTGACGCCGCAGCTTGCGTTTGCACTGCACACCTACGGTAAGACGCACCCCGATACGTTCGGTGCGATGGGGCTCGGGTTCTACATCGTTGCGGTGGGGGTGCTCTCCATTCTTACCGCCATGTCGATGGCCAAGGTTTACAGCGGCCGCCGCAAGATTCACGGTATGCGTGAAGCAAGCGCTTATGAACTCAATTCCGTGGCTGTCCGCGCCGATGAGAGCCGCCGCTAAAGCGCCTCATTAATTCGGATGAGAGGGAAAATCCCCGTCACGGTTTTACGACTGCGGCGGGGATTTTTCATGCCGCGCGGCTCCCTACGGTTTATCATGCGCTGGCGTTGCGGAAAAGTTTTCCGCACCCCTCATTTCCTTTCGTAAAGCCTGAAGCTGATTTCAGCACTATGACCACCAATATCAATGACATCATGCGGATGCTTCCGCACCGCTATCCGTTTCTGCTGATTGACCGTGTGCTCGAAATCAGCGAGGATCTGACGACCTGCAAGGTTCTGAAAAACGTTACCGCCAACGAACCGCAGTTCACGGGACACTTCCCGGAATTCCCGGTGATGCCCGGTGTGTTGATCATCGAAGCCATGGCGCAGGCCTGTGCGGTGCTTGCGATGTCGCGTTTGACCGAAGAGCAGAAAAAAGAGAAGGCGCTCTTTTACTTTGCCGGTATTGATGAAGCGCGCTTTAAGCGCGTGGTGATCCCCGGAGACCAGCTCATTTTTGAGTGCAAGTACATCAAGGACCGTGCCGGTATCGGCTGGTACGAAGCCGTTGCAACCGTTGACGGCCACGTTGCCGCCACCGCCAAGATGATGTGCGCCCGCCGTCCGGTGGAATAACGCACGGATAAATCTGTCCCCAATCTGTTGAGCCGCGCAAGATTTTTTCTCAAACTCTTGCGCGGTTTCGTTTTTGTGAGGACAATACCGTACAAACTTCTGCGGAGATAAAACTATGCCGGTCATTCATCCGTCAAGCCTTGTGGATCCGAAGGCTGAGCTCGATGAGAGCGTTGTCGTAGGTCCCTTCTGTATCGTTGAAGGCAAGGTGAAAATCGGAGCGGGTACTGTTCTCATGAGTCACGTGACCGTGAGGGGCTCTACGACCGTCGGCAAGGGTAACCGCATCTTTCAGGGCGCTGCGATCGGCTGCGAACCCCAGGACAAAAAGTACGCCGGTGAAGACACCGTCCTCATTGTCGGAGACAATAACGTCATCCGCGAAAACTGCACGCTTTCCATCGGCACCGTCCAGGACGAGGGGATTACGCGGGTGGGAAGCGGAAACCTTCTGATGGCCAACGTCCACGTTGCGCACGACTGCAAGGTGGGCGACAACACGATTATTGCCAATAACTGCGCTTTAGCCGGCCATGTCACCGTCGAAGACTACGCCGTGATCGGGGGCCAGACGGGCCTGCATCAGTTCACGCGCGTCGGGCGCCGGGCCATGGTCGGGGGCGCCTCCGGCATTTTGCGTGATGTGCCCCCCTTTATGATCTGCTCGGGTAACCCTGCGCAGCCCCACGGCCTCAACCTCGTGGGTCTGCGCCGCGCCGGGTTTTCGGCCGAACTCTTAAAGCTTCTCAAAGACTGCTATCACGCGATTTACCGGGAAGGAAACCTTGTTTCCGATGCCGTCGCCGAAATGCAGACGATTATTGACGGGGCTCCGGAAGAATACCGTGCGGAACTCACGCACCTGAAGGACTTCGTTCAAAACAGCCCCCGCGGCATCATCCGATGACGGGTGCAGTGACGGCCCTAGTGCCCGCGGTGTCGCGCTCGCCTTCAAGCGGCGTTGCCTGGCTTGCGGGTGAGGCAAGCGGCGACTTTCTCGCCAGCCTCGTTCTCCCGGAACTTGAGCGCCGCATGGGAGGGGCCCTGCAGTTCGGTATCGGAGGCGAAAAGATGCTTGAAGCCGGGCTTTTTCCCTGGTATACGAGTGACCGCCTCTCGGTGATGGGGTACGTCGAGGTTTTAAAGAAACTCCCGTCCCTTTTGTGGCTCAGAAGCCGCATGATCAGCCGCATCAAGACCCTGCACCCCCGCGCCTTTATCGGCGTGGATGCGCCTGACTTCAACCTCGGCATTGAAACGGCCTTAAGGCGTGAAGGGATCCCCACGGTGCATTTTGTCTCGCCCTCGATTTGGGCGTGGCGGCCCGAGCGCATTGAAAAGATCCGGCGGGCTGCAGACCACGTGCTTCTCATCTTTCCCTTTGAAAAGACGATCTACGATCAGGCGGGGATTCCGGCAACCTACGTGGGGCACCCTTTGGCGGGCATCATTCCGATGAAGCCCGACCCCGCGGCCGCGCGCGCGGAACTCGGTCTGGACACAAAGGGGGAGCCCCTTTTTGCGGTTCTGCCCGGGTCGCGCGTGAGTGAAGTCTCCGGGTGCGCCCCCATTTTCTTTCAGGCGTGCGAGCGTCTGCTTGAGAGGCTTGGGGCCGGATGCTTTGTGATTCCGGCGGTCGATGACGCCCGCCGCGCGCAGATTGAAAACGCGGTGAAAAAGTATCCGCGGATCGCGGAGAGAACCACCGTCATTACCGGTAAAAGCCACCGGGTGCTTGAAGCCAGTGACGCCGTGATGACGGCTTCGGGTACCGCAGCCCTTGAAGCGGCGCTCTATAAAAAGCCGATGGTCGTGGGGTACGTCATGCCGGGGTTGACGGCCATGATGTTTCGTAAAAAAGGGCTCATCCCGTACGTGAGCCTGCCGAACATCCTGCTGCAAAGCGTGGTGGTGCCGGAGTTTCTGCAGTACTTCTGTACGCCCGACGCCCTCGCGTGCGGCCTCATTCATGAGATGCGGCCCTCCCGCGCCGCGGAACTCGCCGAGCGCTTTACGGCGTTGCATGAGTCGCTTCTTCGACCGACGGCGGATCTCGCTGTCGACGCGATTATGTCGGTTTTCCGGTAGCAGGCAGAGCGCAAAGCGGACAGAGCGATGGGGCTGCCTGCGGGCCGCTGATGCGTCTTAATTTCTGATAATTAAGACATTTTCTATTTAGTATCAGTTATCTGTTTTTCTTAACGCGGTTAAGCTTAACGGCGTTAAGAAATTTGTAACCGTTTAAAGTGCTGCCGGCCTAATTCCTTTGGAGATTGACGGGAGGGAGCCCCGGGCCGCTACAATGCGGGCTTCGTCCCCTTCGAACTTTCCGCCTGTTTCATGTCCGCTGCTGTTATTCCCGTTATTGACCGTGAGCACGCACGCGCTGCGGTTTTGTCGCTGCCGGTGCCCGTCACGGGGGCCGTGCGCGAAGAAGGCGGACGCATCATCGACACGCGGGGGCGGCCTTTGAGAGACCTCAGAATTTCGGTCACCGATGCCTGCAATTTCCGCTGCCGCTACTGCATGCCCAAGGAAAAGTTTCCGAGCCGCCATCAGTTTCTCGCGCACACGGAGCTTCTCACCTTTGAAGAAATCGAGCGGCTCGTGAGAATCTTTGTAAAGCTCGGAATCGAAAAGGTGCGGCTGACCGGGGGAGAGCCGCTGTTGCGCAAGCACGTCGATGTGCTCGTTCATAAACTAAAAGGCATCCGCACGCGGCAGGGGCAGCCCCTTGACGTTGCGATGACCACGAACGCGACGCTTCTGGCGCGCATGGCAGGCAAACTCAAGGCCGCGGGCCTAAACCGCGTCACGGTGAGTCTGGACGCTCTGTCAGAACCCCTTTTTCAGTCGATTAACGACGTGGGATTTCCGGCCGCCAAGGTTCTGGAAGGCATTGACGCGGCACGCGCCGCGGGCTTAAGCGTTAAGGTTAATACCGTTGTGAAGCGCGGCATGAACGAAGGTGAAGTCCTCCCTTTGTGTGAGCACTTCAGAAACACCGGCATTGTGCTGCGCTTCATTGAATACATGGATGCGGGGACAGCCAACGGCTGGCGCATGGACGAGGTGGTGCCCTCAAGCGAGCTCGTTCAGAAGATTTCCGCAAAGTGGCCCTTAAAACCGGTTGATGCCTGTTACCGCGGGGAGGTGGCCTCGCGCTGGGCCTACGCCGACGGCGCGGGCGAAGTGGGCTTTATCAGTTCGGTGACGCAGGCTTTCTGCCGGGACTGCACCCGGGCAAGACTCTCGGTCGAAGGCGGGCTTTTTCTGTGCCTTTTTGCCGACCGGGGCTATGACATCCGCACGATGCTTCGGGGCGGCGCCACCGACGAAGAAATTCTCGAGGCGGTGGCGCGCATCTGGACAAACCGCGACAACCACTATTCCGAAATCCGCACGGAGGCAACGGCGGGATTAAGGCGCGTAGAAATGCAGTACATCGGCGGCTAATCCGTTGTTGTTAAAAGAAAAGCCGGTTCCCCGAGTGAGGAAACCGGCTTTGCCGTTAAACGGTCAGATTACTTGAAAAGAGGGGCGACGAGCTCGGCTTCGTGGGCGAGTTCGGCGACGGTCTTGTCCAACCGCGCCTTGGCTTCACCTTCAAAGTTAAGGCCCTTCACGATTTCATAGTTACCCTTGCCGTCACAGGTGCAGGGCATACCGCAGATGAGGCCTTCGGGGATGCCGTAGGAGCCGTCGCTCGGAACACCCATCGTGACCCAGCCGCCGTTGCTGCCCAGGAACCAGTCGTGCATGTGATCAATCGCCGCAGCAGCTGCAGAAGCCGCAGAGCTTGCGCCGCGGGCTTCAATAATCGCCGCGCCGCGCGTGCTCACCGTCGGGATGAAGTCCTTTTCGTACCATTCGGCGTCAACGAGGTCCGCGGCCTTCTTGCCTGCAATTTCGCAGTTGCGGATATCCGGGTACATGGTGTTGGAGTGATTGCCCCAGACGGCCATGCGGCGGATTTCAGCTACGGGCGTCCCTGTCTTGGCGGAAAGCTGAGCCAAGGAGCGGTTGTGGTCAAGGCGCAGCATCGCATTAAAGCAGGTTGCAGACAACGAGGGCGCCGACTTCATGGCGATGTAGGCGTTCGTGTTGCAGGGGTTGCCGACAACGAGTACCTTCACGTCGCGGGCGGCGACTTCGTCAAGGGCCTTACCCTGAACGGTGAAGATTGCGCCGTTCGCGGACAAGAGTTCACTTCTGTCCATGCCCTTGGTACGCGGGCGGGCGCCAACGAGGAGCGCAGCCTGCGCGTCACGGAAAGCGACCTTCGGGTCGCTCGTGGCGATCATGTCGGCTACCAGTGGGAAGGCGCAGTCGGAGAGTTCCATCATCACGCCCTTTAACCGCTGGGCGCTTTCCGGCGTGTCGCGTTCAAGCAGCTGCAGGATCACGGGCTGGTCCGGGCCGAGCATGTCGCCCGCGGCAATGCGGAAAAGCAGGGAATAACCGATCTGGCCGGCAGGGCCGGTCACGGCAACGCGAATAGGCTTCTTCATTTTTTGTGATCCTAAAGTTGACTGGAAGTGCCGCGCGTGTCTGATAGGAGGGCACTGACGGCTGAGGTCTCGTGATTCTACATTTTCAAAGAACGGGTTTTTCGTGATGCCGTTCCTGAAATATGTTCAGAGCGATATTTTCGGACGACTCTATAGGAAGCAAACTATAGAGTGCAAGAAGATTTATCAGAAATCGGAAAGGGGAGGACGCTGCCGGGGCTTTAGAGTGCCCCCGGCAGCGCAGGGACTTACGCGTTGCGCGTTTTTTCGAGGTGAAGTTTCGCGATGATGGTCGCAGCGATCTCTTCAATGGACTTGGTGGTGGAATTGAGCCATTCGATACCGTTTGCGTGCATCAGGTTTTCGGCGGCTTCAATTTCGGAGCGGCAGTTTTCAATGCTCGCGTACCGGGATCCCGGACGACGCTCGTTGCGGATTTCGCTTAGGCGCTCGGGCTTAATGGAAAGTCCGAAGAGTTTGCTGTGAAGGGGCTCCAGGGCTTCGGGGAGCGTCCCGCGGTCAAAGTCCTCGGGAATTAAGGGGTAGTTGGCGACCTTAATGCCGAACTGCATCGCAAGAAAGAGGCTCGTGGGCGTTTTGCCTGAGCGCGAGACGCCCACCAAAATGACGTCGGCCTGATCCAGGCCCCGGTTTGTCTGACCGTCGTCGTGCGTGAGCGTGTAGTCGATCGCGGCAATACGCTGGTTGTAGCGCTCTTCGTTCTGAATCTTGTGCGTAGCGCCCACGGTGTGGGTGCTTTTCATGCCGAGCTCACGCTCCATCGGGCCCACAAACGAACGGAAGAGCTCGACCTGAAAGCCCGGCGCTTGCTTTAGGAAGGCCTGCGAAATCGTGGGGTCCACAAACGTGGAGAAAACGAGGGGACGCACGCCGGTTTCAGCCTGCACGCGGCTGATGCGCTCAGCAACCTGATGGGCTTTTTCCACGGAATCCACAAACGGGATGCGGTGCTGCTCGTAGACCAAATCCGGGAACTGGGTCATCACGGAGTGCGCGAGGGTTTCGGCCGTGATGGCTGTGCCGTCGCTCACGATGAAAACAGGACGCCAATTTTTGTTTTGCTCAGCCATTTTGTGTGAAGAAAGCTGGTTGTCGGAGGTGGCGGCATTGTATCAGCCGTATGACAGACGCATGACAGACGCATGACAGAGCGGGGAGGGTGGGCGGCGGCGTCGCCGGCTCAATCCTTTCTCTTAGATCAACCTTCTTCTTAATCCGGTGCTCCTTTGTGACAGGCCCGTTACAAAAGGGGCTTTGCGCGCGGCGTTTGGGCCGCGAAGCGGCTACAATGGCGGCACGTTTTAAAACCCCCTTGCGTTTTTCTAAACGAGGATCAAATGGTTCAAGGCCGTTACGTATTCCCTTTCAGCCAGCTTCGCATGACCGACGTTGACCGCGTCGGCGGCAAAAATGCCTCCCTGGGCGAACTTTTAAGTCAGCTTACCGATGCGGGCATCCGTGTTCCGGACGGCTTTGCCACCACGGCCGAAGCCTTCCGCCTCTTTATTAAGGAAAGCGGCCTTGAGGACCGTATCGCCAAGCGCCTCGCGGCTCTTGACGTGGAGGATGTGAAGGCGCTCGCCGAAGCCGGCGCCGAAATCCGCCGCTGGATTGAAGAGGCGCCGTTTCCTGCGGAACTCGAAAAGGAAATCCGCGCGTTTTACGAGTGGCTCAAAGACGGCCAGGACGAAATTTCCGTGGCGGTGCGCTCTTCGGCAACCGCTGAAGACCTCCCGGACGCCTCCTTTGCCGGCCAGCAGGAAACGTACCTCAACGTCGTCGGGATCGATCAGGTCCTTTCCCGCATGAAGGAAGTGTTCGCGTCGCTTTATAACGACCGAGCGATCAGCTACCGCGTCCACAAGGGCTTTACCCACATGGAAGTGGCGCTTTCCGCGGGCGTGCAGAGAATGTGCCGCTCGGATAAAGGTGCCGCAGGCGTCATGTTTACGCTTGACACCGAAAGCGGCTTTGATCAGGTCGTTTTTGTGACCGCGAGCTACGGCTTGGGTGAAACCGTCGTTCAGGGTGCCGTGAACCCCGACGAATTCTTCGTGCATAAGCCGAGCCTTGCCGCGGGCAAGTACCCGATCGTGCGCCGCACTTTGGGCAGTAAGCTCATCAAGATGGAGTTTGATCCGGAAAAAGCCTCCGGGCGCTCGGTTCGCACGGTTGACGTGGAACCCGAAGACCGCCGCCGCTTTGCGCTCACAGACGACGACGTCATTGAACTTGCGAAATTTGCCTGCATCATTGAAAAGCACTACGGCCGTCCCATGGATATTGAATGGGGTAAAGACGGCATCGACGGCAAGATCTACATTCTGCAGGCGCGGCCTGAGACCGTGAAGAGCCGTCAGAACACCGCCGACGTGCAGCAGAAATTTACTCTGAAGAGCCGCGGCAAGGTCCTTGCCGAAGGCCGCGCCATCGGTCAGAAGATCGGTGCGGGTCCGGTGAGAATCGTTGCTGACGCCAGCGAAATGGACCGCGTGCAAAAGGGTGATGTGCTTGTCACCGACATGACCGACCCCAACTGGGAACCGGTGATGAAGAAGGCGAGCGCCATTGTCACGAACCGCGGCGGCCGTACCTGCCACGCGGCCATCATTGCCCGCGAACTCGGTATTCCGGCGGTTGTGGGGTGCGGTGACGCGACCGAATCGCTCACCGAAAACGAACCCGTCACGGTGAGCTGCGCCGAAGGCGACACCGGTTACATCTACGGCGGCATTCAGGAGTTTGCCGTTGAAGAAGTGCGCCGCGGGGCGCTTCCCGAGATCCCCGTGAAGGTCATGATGAACATCGGCAACCCGCAGCTTGCCTTTGACTTCTGCCAGATTCCGAATAAGGGCGTGGGCCTTGCGCGTCTGGAATTCATCATCAACAACAATATCGGCGTGCATCCCAAGCTCTGCCTTGATTACCCGAATATTCCGAGTGAACTCCGCGACAAGCTTGAACGCATCTCCGCGGGCTACAAGTCGCCCCTGGACTTCTTCGTGAGTAAGCTCGCCGAAGGTGTGGCAACGATTGCCTGCGCCTTCTGGCCCAAGAAGGTGATCGTGCGTCTGTCGGACTTTAAGAGCAACGAGTACCGTAAGTTGACGGGCGGCGCTCTGTACGAACCGGAAGAAGAAAACCCCATGCTGGGTTTCCGCGGTGCAAGCCGCTACATCGCCCACAGCTTTGCGGACTGCTTCGAACTCGAATGCCGTGCCATGAAGCGCGTGCGCGACGAAATGGGGCTCACCAACGTCGAACTCATGGTGCCCTTTGTCCGTACCATCGATGAAATCAAGGAAACCGTGGCGGTTCTTGAAAAGAACGGCTTAAAGCGCGGTGAAAACGGTCTGCGCCTCAACATGATGTGCGAAATTCCGTCCAACGCCCTTTTGGCAGACGAATTCCTTGACTACGTCGACGGCTTCTCGATCGGTTCCAACGACCTCACGCAGTTGACGCTCGGCCTTGACCGTGACTCGGGCCTGGTCGCCAAGAGCTTTGACGAGCGCAACGCCGCTGTGAAGAAGCTCCTTTCGATGGCGATTAAGACCTGCCGTGCACGCGGCAAGTACGTGGGTATCTGCGGTCAGGGGCCGTCCGATCACGCCGACTTTGCGGCCTGGCTCATGGAAGAGGGGATTGAGTCCATTTCTCTGAACCCCGACACCGTGGTCGATACGTGGCGTAAGCTCGCCAAGATCGGTAAGGCTTAACCGGTCAGTTTCCGGGACAGCGACTGCTACCGGAAACGCAAACCCGGCCGCGGACATGAGAGAATTGTCGGGCCGGGTTTTCTTTTTTCTTAAGATAGGAAGTCAACGGCCATGGGTGATATTGACCGCCGAGACGTGGATTTGGTGATGCAGGCGTTGCCGCCTCAGGCGAGGATTGCCCTCGATGCGCTCTCTGAACTTCAGAAGCGCCCCGCCGAAGATGTTTTACGGGACGAAATCGCCAAGTACATTGCGGGCAGGCTCCCTGCAATCGATATTGATTCGGCACTCTCTGCCCTGCAGCAGACGGCCTACCAGGCCGGTTACCTCATCGGGCGGCTGCGCCGGATGTCGCGGGAATTCGGTGAAGACTAAAAGGGCCACCCTTTAAGCCGCCAGGCGGCGTCCCACAAAATCCATTCAAGCCGGCAGGACGTGAGGTAGTTTTCCGTCATCCGTGCGCGGTTTTCTGCGGTTTCTCTAGCTGCGAGCCGGTCCGCGAGCCCCACAGCTTTTTTAACGGTCTCTGAATACGCCGGATCGCCGTAGGCACCGAGCCACGCCTGGTAGGGATTGCCGGGCGCCACGTTTGCGGCAATCATTTTTCCCACGGTTTCATAAAGCGTAAAGCAGGGCAAAAGTGCCGCCCAGGCGGCGCCGACTGAGCTGTCAAGCGTGGCCTTGGCTTCCCAGCTCACATAAAAAAGGGTTGAGGGTTTGACGCGCGTGAGTGCTGTGATGTCGCGGCCGTCTCTGAGTTTTTCAATCAGTTCAAGCATCCAGACTTCGGTCTGCGCCGTTTCTTTAATCCATTGCGTAAGAAGCCTGCGGTCGGCGGCGTCGGTGAGACGCTTTTCAACGCGCGTGAGGCTCTCACCGTAACCCTTGAGGTAAATGACGTTTTGTGCGAGATACCAGAGGACCTTTTCACGGGCGATGGTGCCTGAGGCGAGTTCCTGCAGGAAAGGATGCGCGAGAACGGCGTCGGTTACGGAGCGCGTGCGGGCGAAGGCCTCAGCTGACCACGAAGCGGCAGCGGGGACTGTGAACGGGATGCCTGCAGCGGCGAGGGCGGCCGTCTGCGTTAAAAAGGAGCGGCGGGAGAGAAGAGCTGACATAACGGAGCTTGAAGTACAGAGAAACCGTATTTTGCACGTGTCAGCCAAGAATGGAGAAGGACCGGGGCAATCGTAAGCCAGGGCTTTGAAAATCCATGGATTTTCGGTGATATTTTCCTTTCGGAGCGGAAATGGTTCTGCTGCGGCCGCCTTCGTCCTCGGGATGGAAGGCCACCAAAGTGGCAGAACTCAGACCAGTTTCGCCTGGCCGGCCGAAGGCGTTGCTTCCGCGTCAGAAAACGGTGGAAGGGAGCTTGCCTCGAGAAAGAAAATAGATTTTGGACACTGACTTCTGATGAACTCAGTGATTTCACGGGTAGACAATCCGCGTCCATATAAATCGATGATGGCGTCATCGAAG
>ERZ809074.1500-NODE-1500-length-30055-cov-12.220800_pt1 | contig 30055 bp, 20 predicted proteins | sample MGYA00520795_ERZ809074 | MGnify/ENA primary metagenome ERZ809074 (study PRJEB31570, sample SAMEA3212989) | Homo sapiens | biome: human-gut; feature: human gut; material: fecal | place: Sweden | collected 2011 ...
GATGTTTCCGTTACGCCGGACACCATATTGTCCGATGACATTACGATCCTGGCATTGGGTGAGTATATACGCTGCAAGAGGAAACGCCGCATTTTTCCACGGTGAGTTATAATTTCCGTCATCGGTTTACCGCAGAAACCATGGACCAGGTCTTTGCGTGGATACTGGAAGAGGTGGCGGAAGCGGGATATCTGTCCCCCAAGGCAGTTTTTATAGACGGGACCCACATCAAGGCCAACGCCAACACGAAAAAGCGAGTAAAGGCCGCGATCTCAGCGGCCTCGAAGCACTACGCGAAGGAACTGATGGAGGAAGTCAACGCAGATCGGGAAACCCGAGGGAAGAAGCCTTTTGAAGACGACGATGAGCCTCCAAAGCCACCGAAAAAATGCAGAGATAACACATCCAAGAAGAAACTGGCGAGGCGAAAGAAAGAGAAAACACGAATCGTCACCCAGAGCGTGACCGACCCGGACTGTGGCTTGTTCGTAAAGGGCAGCCATGAGCGGCAGTTTGCATACGAGGCCCATACGGCCTGCGACAAGAACGGTTTCGTGCTTGAGACAGTGGTAACGCCCGGAAATGTCCACGACAGCGTTGCCTTTGACGAGGTGTACGACAAGGTAACGAAGACATTTCCCGAAACAGAGACCATTGTTGCCGATTCTGCCTACAAGACGCCCCATATTTGCAAGAAAGTATTTGATGACGGAAGAGTTTTATCCACAGCGTACAAGCGGCCGCAGACGATGAAGGGCGGACATGAGTGGTGGAGATATGATGCCCAATAATAACAATGGAACCTCATAAAAAATCGGAGTCTATACTACATAAGCGTAAACTATTCGCTGTGCAAAGGAGGGGAAAGTGGGTATTTCCGCAAAGAAAACTCTTGCAATTCTATCCGCTTGCGAATATAAGCAAATCATTTCACGAAAGGCGGATAATACATATGGAATACGGCTATGCAAGAGTTTCGACCAAAGATCAGAACGAGCAGCGACAACTGATTGCTTTGCGGGCATTTGGACTGCCGGATCAAGCGATTTATCTGGACAAGCAGTCCGGCAAGGACTTTAATCGTCCGGGCTATCAGCGACTGATGGACCAACTCCGATCAGAGGACACGCTGGTCATCAAAAGCATTGATCGGCTGGGCAGAAATTACGAGGATATTCTGGAGCAGTGGCGTATTATCACGAAAGAAAAGGGCGCGGCAATCGTAGTGCTGGATATGCCGCTGCTGGACACCAGAAGAGGGGTATGTGACCTGACCAACACGCTGATCGCGGACATTGTGCTACAACTGCTCAGCTATGTGGCGGAAACGGAGCGGTCTTTCATCCGGCAGCGGCAGGCAGAGGGCATTGCTGCAGCAAGGGCGCGGGGACAGAAATTCGGCAGACCGAAGATGCTTCGACCTGCCGAATTTGAGCAATTAAAGGAACAGTATAAGAGCGGAGATATCTCCTCACGGCAGGCGGCAAAGCAATTGAAAATATCCCATGTGTCCTTCCTGAAATGAGTGAAAAACGAGTCCGCCTGCGGATAGTGGGTGTACGAAAAGGTACACTTCGGTTACCGCGGTGGGTTGCAATTTCATATTCGCTGTGATAGAATAACAAACAATAAAAAGCCGCCAAAATTCAACGAATTTAGACAGCTTTTCAACTGACCTTATAAAATTTTCAATGGTAAGTAAGGTGTACCATACTTACCAGCGCACATCTTAGGAGAGGGGGATGGCAATGATCGGGCTATATGCGCACAACCGGGCAGCATATGAGGCGGCGGTCGCTATGCTGGACGAGACCGGCAAGGCTGCCATCATCCATCCCACCGGCACTGGAAAGTCTTTCACTGCCTTTAAGCTCTGCGAGGATCACCCGGACAAGACCGTGTGCTGGCTTTCTCCCTCCGCTTACATATTTCAAACGCAAAAGGAAAATCTGACCGCATCGGGTTCGGACGTTCCCAAGAACATTCTTTTTTTTACTTATGCGCGGCTTATAAACCTGACGGAAGAAGAACTTCTCACCATTTGCCCCGACTATATCATCTTAGATGAATTTCACCGCTGCGGTGCAGAAATGTGGGGTATGGGAGTGCAGCGGCTGCTGAAGTGTTATCCCAAGGCTGCCGTGCTGGGTCTGTCGGCAACCAATATCCGATACCTCGATAACCAGCGAGATATGGCGGCTGAACTTTTTGACGGAAATGTGGCATCTGAAATCTCCCTGGGCGAGGCAATCGTCCGGGGAATTCTTCATGCCCCGCGGTATGTGTTGTCTATCTACTCCTATCAAAAGGACCTGCTCTCTTATGAGCGGAAGGTCCGAAATACCAAAAACCCGGCAGTACGGGTGAAAGCAGAGCAGTATCTGGAAGCACTGCGGCGGGAATTACAGCAGGCAGAGGGCTTGGATGAGGTATTTGGCAAGCAGATACAGGACCGATACGGAAAGTATATCGTGTTCTGCTCCAATGCGGAGCATATGGCGCAGATGCAGGAAAAGATGCCGGAGTGGTTTTCCAAGGTGGATGAAGATCCACACGTTTATTCCGCCTATTCCAGCGATCCGGAGACCAGCGAGGCGTTTGCTCAGTTCAAAAGGGATCAGAGTCACCATTTGAAGCTGCTGTTCTGTATCGACATGCTGAACGAGGGAATTCATCTGGACGATATCAGCGGCGTTATTTTGCTGCGCCCTACCGTGTCTCCCATTGTCTATAAACAGCAGATCGGACGGGCGTTGTCTGCAAGACGGAAGCGGGACACCGTGATCTTTGACGTGGTGCTGAATATTGAAAACCTGTATAGCATCGGCGCAATAGAAGAGGAAATGCAGCTGGCAATGACCTATTACCGGTCACAGGGACGGGAAGATCTGATCCGGCAGGAGCATTTTCAAATCATTGATGAGGTGCGGGACTGTCGGGAACTGTTTGCAGCGCTGAATGATACGCTGACAGCCTCCTGGGACCTGATGTACCAGAAGGCAAAGGAATATTACGAAGCGAATCATCATTTGGAGATACCAAAACGCTACCGGACGGCAGAGGGCTACTCTCTGGGACAGTGGTTGCTGACGCAGCGGAAGGTGCGGGCAGGCGAGGTTTACGGAAGGCTGGGAGCGGAACGGATCGCCAAGCTAGATGCCATCGGTATGGTGTGGGACAGTTACCGGGACCTCTCCTGGAACCGGAATTACCAAGCTGCGCAGAAGTATTTTCAGATTCACGGAAACCTGAACGTTCCTGCTGGCTACGAAACGGCGGATAGGGTGCGGCTGGGCAGTTGGATTTCCAACCTTCGGACGTACCGGAAGAATCAGGCACAGCAGTACTATCTGTCTCCGGAGCGCATTCGTGCGTTGGATGATATCGGCATGACGTGGAATGTTTCGGACCAGCTGTGGCAGCAGTATTACGCTGCGTGTCTGGAATACTTCCGGGAGCATCATGATCTGGAGGTCCCACTGTCGTATGTGACAGATGGCGGTGTTCGTCTGGGAACGTGGATCCATGCGGTGCGGAGTGCCTGCCGCAATCCGGAAAAGAGAAAGCGGCTTTCGGAGGAACAGGTTCAGGCACTGAATGAGCTGGGCATGACTTGGCGAAAGAAGTCTGATGTGCAGTGGGAGCGCGGCTATGCTGCGGCAGCTGCCTATCATAAAACCTTTGGAAACCTGAATGTGCCGACGACTTATCAGACGCCGGATGGCTTTCGGCTGGGGCGGTGGCTGTGCCGTCAGCGAGAGCGGCAGGATATGCCGGCTGCCCAGCAGGCGAAGCTGGACAGGTTGGGAATGATCTGGAAGAAGGCGGATCCCTGGGAAGAGCGGCTGACGCTGGCGCAGTCCTATTACCACAGGTATGGCAACTTGGAGATCCCGGCGGATTATGTGGAAAACGGTATCTGGCTGGGAAAATGGTTGGACCAGCAGCGGCAGATCTACATAGGAAAGCAACACGGAAAGGTCTTGTCAAAAGAGCAGATCCGAGCGCTGGAGCAGATCGGAATGTGCTGGACTGGAAAGCAGGAGCGGGTCTGGCAGGAGCAGTATGCACAGGCACGGCAATATTTTGCAACATATGGCTCTTTGCGCGTTCCGGCAAATTATATAGCATCCAATGGGAAGCGGCTGGACCTGTGGATTCGGAAACAGAAAAAGGCACAGAAAGATGGAAAGCTGTCTGCGGAACAGGTGCAGAGTCTGAAACAGATTGGCTTTTAAACATGGAGGGAGGCGTCTGTCGTATGAATCAAAGGCTCCTGATCCTTGGCGCGGGGCGATGCGGACAGATGACGAAAGAAATTGCGGAGGCAATGGGATGCTTCACGCAGATCAATTTTCCGGATGACCAGGCGCCCGGAGCGGTGGGGAAACTGCTGGACTATGAGCGGTTTTCCACGGAATACGGCTATACTATCCCGGCGATGGAAAGCGGAACGCAGCGGTTAAAGTGGATCCGGAAGCTGGAGGAGAGCTGTTATCAAATCCCTGTCTTGCTTCATCCGCGGGCATATGTCTCTCCGTCTGCACAGCTGATGAAGGGGACCATTGTAGAACCGATGGCGGTGGTGCAGACAAATACCACGGTTGCCATCAGCTGTTTGCTTTCGGCAGGCGCGGTGGTGGAACAGAATTGCTTCATCGGCGATGGCTGTCATATCGGTTGCAATGCGTCCGTACCGGCAGGAACCATTCTCCCGGCACAGACAAAGGTGATTTGCAGCTGTGTGTACCAGCCGATGTCTCTGCAAGAAGATGCTGAATTGTATGTATAAACATTTTTTTAAACGATTCATTGATATTGTCCTATCTTTGACAGGATTAGTGTTGCTTGCCATCCCTATGCTTGCGGTGGCGGTGATTATCAAGCTGGATTCTCCGGGACCGGTATTTTTCAAGCAGAAACGAGTGGGGAAGGGAAAGACCTATTTTATGATCTGGAAATTCCGCTCCATGCCTGTCCAGGCACCTCATGATACGCCTACACATCTGCTGCAAAACGCAGATGCCATGCTGAGCAAATGGCAGCGCTTTGAGCGGAGAGCATCCATTGATGAATTACCACAGCTTATCAATATATTAAGGGGCGATATGTCGATGATTGGTCCCCGTCCAGCACTGTGGAATCAGGAGGACCTGATTGCTCTGCGAGACCCATACGGAGCCAATGACGTCCGTCCGGGACTGACCGGCTGGGCGCAGATCAACGGGCGGGATGAACTGGCATTGGAAGAAAAAGCCCGTCTGGATGGAGAGTATGTTCAGCGCATGAGTTTTGCCTTTGACTGCAAGTGCTTTTTTGGCACCATTGGCAAAGTCCTCCGGCACGAAGGAGTCGTAGAGGGCGCACAGGATGGAAAAAAGGAAAAGACCAACGTATGAGGATCTTGATTACCGGAGTACACAGCTATATCGGTACTTCTTTTCAGACATATATGGCGTCTCGCCAGCCGGATTGGCAGATCGAAACGGTCAGCCTGCGGGATGAACAGTGGCGGAAAATGCGCTTTTCCCGCTATGACACAGTGCTTCACACTGCCGGAATTGCCCATGCGGACCGGGGAAAAATCAGTCGGGAACGGGAGCACCTTTACTATCAGGTCAATACGGAGCTGGCGGTGGAAACTGCTGAAAAAGCAAAGGCGGATGGCGCGGGGCAATTTCTCTATCTGAGCAGCGCCATTATTTACGGGAACAGCGCACCGATCGGAAAGACGAAGGTCATTACGGCGGAGACTACGCCTGCGCCCCAAAGCTGTTATGGAGACAGCAAGCTGCAGGCGGAGCTGCGGCTGCGCCCACTGGATTCTCTGGATTTTCACGTTGCCATTCTCCGCCTTCCAATGGTTTACGGACCGGGCAGTAAGGGAAATTATCCGCTGCTGGCAAAAGCTGCGATCTGGCTTCCTGTGTTTCCGATGATCCGAAACCAGCGGTCCATGCTGTATGTGGAAAATCTATGTGAGTTTCTCCGTCTGGTGATAAAGAACCGGGAATCCGGTACGTTTTATCCGCAGAACGGGGAATATGTATGTACGTCAGAAATGGTAAAAGAAATTGCACAGGCACACAGCCATAGGCTTTGGCTGGTAAAAGGTTTTCAGCCTATGCTGCGGTTGGCAGAACATGGCTCCGGACTGATAACCAAGGTATTTGGGAATCTTGCGTATGCGCAGGATCTGAGTCAATATCCGGAGAACTACCGGGTATGTTCCTTTGCAGAATCCATCCGGCGAACAGAGCAGAAATGAGGACACAGGTTTGAATATTACAATTGTCAACTGTTTTGACACTTATGAACATCGGGTAGAACTGCTGAAGCGGACACTGGAAGCGGAAGGACACCGGGTATCGGTGGTGACTTCGAATTTCCGGCATATGAAAAAGTGCCTGCGGACGGAATGCCCGCCAGATTTTGAGCTGGTGAAAGCCCGCCCATATTATAAAAATCTGTCAATTGCCAGACTGCGTTCCCATGCGGCGTTTGCAAAAGCCGCCCTGATCTGTGTGGCAGAAAAGGATCCGGAATTGCTATGGGTGCTGGTTCCGCCCAATTCCCTTGTAAAGCGGGCGGCGATTTATAAGAAAAAGCACCCGGATAAAAAGCTGGTTTTGGACTTTATTGATATGTGGCCGGAGAGTATGCCCATCACCCGCTTTAAGGAGCTGCCGCCGTTTACTGCGTGGCGTAGCCTGCGTGACCGATATGTAAATGAGGCAGACATGGTGGTAACAGAGTGCAGCCTGTTCTGGGAGACGCTGGAGAAGAGCTGCCCCAGAGAAAAACTGCAAACACTGTATCTGGCGCGGGATTTTCAACTGTACCATTTCGTGAATACACCGCCGAAAGATAAGATTGCCCTGTGTTATTTGGGGTCTATCAATAACATCATTGATATTCCCTGTATCGGTGAGATCATTCGAAAATTTGATTTGCCGGTAGAGCTGCACATTATTGGAGACGGCGAAAAACGGGAGGAATTGTGTGAAACGGCACGAAATGCCGGGGCGGAAGTGATTTTTCACGGGATCATCTACGATCCAAAGAAGAAGCAGGCAATTTTTGACCGCTGCCACGCAGGACTGAACATTATGAAGAGCAGCGTCTATGTAGGTTTGACCATGAAAAGCATGGACTATTTTGCCGCATCGCTGCCAGTTATCAACAATATTCAGGGAGATACCTGGGATTTCATTGAGCAGCATCCCATTGGTATCAACTACTCGCCGGAGACCAGGTTGTCCAGTGCAAAGCTTCAAATCCTGCAAAGCCGGAGAGAGCAGGTCCGCGCCTTTTACGACACTTACTTCTCAGAAAGAGTATTTGCCATTCGGGTGCGGGAGATCCTGAAAGCACTTTTCCCAGGAGAGACAACATAAAACAGCGATGACATATCAGAAAGGAACTACATAGCATGAAAGGTATTATTCTGGCTGGCGGCAGCGGAACGAGACTGTACCCGCTGACGATGGTCACCTCCAAGCAGCTGCTTCCCATTTATGACAAGCCCATGATTTATTATCCGCTGTCCACACTGATGCTGGCGGGGATCCGGGATATCCTCATCATTTCCACGCCGCATGATCTGCCCAATTTTGAACGGCTGCTGGGAGATGGCAGCCAGTTTGGCATTCGGCTTTCCTACAAGGTTCAGCCTTCTCCGGATGGCCTGGCACAGGCGTTTATTCTGGGCGAGGAATTTGTTGGCGATGACCGCTGCGCCATGATTTTGGGTGACAACATCTTTTACGGCGCGGGACTGACGCAGCATCTGAAGCAGGCAGTGGCACAGGAGAGCGGTGCGACAGTGTTCGGCTATTATGTAGATGATCCGGAGCGCTTTGGCGTGGTAGAGTTCGATGGAAACGGAAGGGCGGTCTCTGTGGAGGAAAAGCCCACTGAACCAAAGAGCAACTATGCCATTACCGGACTGTATTTTTATGATAAAAAGGTTTGCCAGCGGGCAAAGGTACTGAAGCCCTCCGCCCGGGGAGAATTGGAGATTACCGATTTGAACCGGATCTATCTGGAGGAGGGCAGCCTGAACGTCATTACACTGGGACGCGGCTATGCCTGGCTGGATACCGGAACGGTGGACTCTCTGTCGGAGGCGTCGGAGTTTGTCCGGGTCATTGAGACACGGGAGGGCGTGCAGATCTCGGCTCCGGAGGAAATTGCTTTCCGCAATGGCTGGATTACGAAGGAAAAGCTGGAGGAGTCGGCGGACCTGTATGGAAAATCTCCTTACGGCAAGCATCTGCGGAATGTGGCGCAGGGGAAGTATATGTATTGAGGTGCGGTATGGACTTTATCAAAACAAAGATCGACGGCGTTGTAATTGTGGAGCCGAAGGTATTCGGCGACCACCGCGGCTTTTTCATGGAGAGCTATTCCAAGCGGGAATTTGAAAAGGCGGGACTTTTTTACGATTTTGTGCAGGACAATCATTCCTTGTCTACTGTAAAAGGAACGTTGCGCGGCATCCACTTCCAGCGGGGTGAAAAGGCACAGGCGAAGCTGGTGCGCTGCGTACGCGGAGGAGTGCTGGATGTGGCGGTGGATCTGCGCCCCAGCAGTCCGACCTATAAGCAGTGGGTGGCAGTAGAACTGACGGAAGAAAACAAGCGACAGCTGCTGATTCCCCGGGGCTTTGGTCACGGCTTTGTGACCCTGACGGACCATGTGGAATTTCTCTACAAGGCAGATAACTACTATGCACCGGAGGCGGACGGCGGTATTCGGTGGAACGACCCGGAATTGGCGGTGGATTGGGGCGTCGAACACCCGATTTTGAGCCAGAAGGATGAGAACAATCCCTGGCTGAAAGATGTTGTAACCGGATTCTAAGGAGAGAGACAGATGACAGTGATCGTAACAGGCGGCGCCGGCTTCATCGGCGGCAATTTTATTTACTATATGTTAAAGAACCACCCGGAGGACAGGGTGGTCTGCGTGGATTGCCTGACCTATGCAGGGAATCTCTCTACCCTAAAAGCGGCAATGGAACATCCCAATTTTCGGTTTTGCAAGATCAATATCTGTGACCGAGAGGCAGTCTATGCGCTGTTCGAGGAAGAACATCCCGACGTCGTGATTAACTTCGCCGCAGAGAGCCATGTGGACCGTTCCATCGAGAACCCGGAGGTGTTTTTGCAGACGAACATCCTCGGTACGGCAGTGATGATGGACGCCTGCCGGAAATATGGCATTCAGCGGTATCATCAGGTTTCCACGGATGAGGTTTACGGAGATTTGCCTCTGGACCGCCCGGATCTGTTCTTTACCGAGGAGACACCCATTCACACAAGCTCTCCTTACAGCAGCTCCAAGGCGGGAGCAGACCTGCTGGTGCTGGCATACCACCGTACTTACGGCTTGCCAGTCACGGTTTCCCGCTGCTCCAACAACTATGGACCGTATCATTTCCCGGAGAAGCTGATTCCCCTGATGATTGCCAACGCGTTAGCGGACAAGCCGCTGCCTGTATACGGCGAGGGGCTGAACGTGCGGGATTGGCTGTACGTGGAGGATCACTGCCGTGCCATTGACCTGATCGTTCGGAAAGGGCGCGTTGGTGAGGTCTACAACGTGGGCGGACATAACGAAATGCGGAACATTGATATCGTGAAACTGATTTGTAAGGAATTGGGGAAGCCGGAGAGCCTGATTACCCATGTCACGGATCGCAAGGGACACGATATGCGCTATGCCATCGACCCGACAAAGATCCACAGGGAACTGGGCTGGCTGCCGGAGACCAAATTTGCAGACGGCATCAAAAAGACGATCCAGTGGTATTTGGATAACCGGGAGTGGTGGGAGAATATCATCAACGGAGAGTACCAGAATTACTATGAGCGGATGTACGGAAACCGGTAAACCCCGCATTGCCATTTTGATGGCGGTATATGACCCGAGAATGGACTGGCTGCGGGAACAACTGCTGAGTCTGAATGCCCAGACCTATCCGAATCTGATGCTGTATGTTCGGGATGACTGCTCTCCAACGGTACCGTATGAAGATATTCAGCAATGTGTCAGGGAATGTATTACCAATTTCCCTTATGTGATGACCAGAAACGAGAGAAACCTTGGTTCCAACCTGACCTTTCAGCAGTTGACGCAGGAGGCGGAGGGCGTCTACTTCGCCTATTGCGATCAGGATGACATCTGGCTGCCGGAAAAATTGACCGTTCTGGAAGAAGAAATCAGTAAAAGCGGCGCGCTGCTGGTTTGTTCGGATATGTATGTCATGGATGGAGAAGGAAAACAGATCGCGGACCATATCAATGCAGTGCGCCATCAAAAATTTCAATCGGGAACAGGTCTTGCAAAGGACCTGCTGTTTCGTAATTTTGTAACTGGATGCACGATGCTGGCGGAATCTCAAACAGCAAAGAAGGCAGTTCCTTTCTGTCCCTATCTGGTTCATGACCAATACATTGCTTTATGTGCTGCCCGGGACGGGAAAATAATATCACTGCCACTGTCCTTGATTCGGTATCGGATTCACGGGGGGAACCAAACGGGTATATTGGCTGGTGTTACAGATAAGAAGAGCTACTATCAGATTCGCATCATTGGCAGCCTTCAGAGAATGAAATGGTTAAATGACCATATAAGCGGAACCGATGAAATAACCGCAAAAAGACTTCAAGATGGACTGAAGTGGGCAAAAGCAAGAAAGCAGCACTGGAATCATCAGGGTGGGATGCTTACTATTTGGAGATTATACCAATTCGGACCATTGACAACATTGTTTGAAACTGTGGCACCTTATTTGCCAAATCGGATTTTCCAATGGGTTATCCGAATACGAAAAAGAACAAGTATGTAAAGAGGATACGATGAAAGTTTTAGTGACCGGTGCCAGCGGACAGCTGGGCTATGATGTATGTGAAGAGTTGAAACGGCGAAAGGTGGACTATGTTGGTACGTCTTCCAGAGAATTAGATATCACAGATCCGGAAGCAGTGGAGCGGGTGCTTCAGACAATTCATCCTGATGCAGTGATTCACTGTGCTGCTTATACGAAGGTAGATCAGGCAGAAGAAGAACCGGAACAGTGCTGGGCAGTGAATGCAGCGGGAACAAAAAATATTGCGGCTGTTTGCCGGAAAATTCACGCCAAAATGCTATATATTTCTACGGACTACGTGTTTCCCGGAACGGGAGAACAGTTCTACGAACCGGCGGACCCAGTGGGACCGGTAAACACCTACGGCAGAAGCAAATTGGCTGGAGAACTGGCGGTACAGAGTTTGCTGGACCGGTACTTTATCGTCCGGATCTCTTGGGTGTTTGGGAAAAATGGAAATAATTTTGTAAAAACAATGCTCCGTTTGGCAGAGACCAAAACGGAGCTGAATGTGGTGTGTGACCAGATCGGAAGTCCGACCTACACAGCGGATCTGGCTCCGCTGCTGTGCGATATGGTGCAGACCGAGAAATACGGTGTTTACCATGCCACCAATGAAGGAACCTGCTCATGGGCAGAATTTGCGGAGAGTATTTTTGAGTTGGCTGGAAAGGCAGTGACCGTACACTCGATTCCAACCAGCGAGTATCCCACCGAAGCCACGCGTCCGTTAAATTCCCGGATGAGTAGGCAGCGTTTAAAAGAGAATGGATTCTCAATGATGCCGCAGTGGCGCAGCGCATTGAAACGGTATATAGAGGAGATCAAAGGAGCAGCGAGATCGTGAGGCAGGAAAATCAGCAAAGACTGCGAAGAATTTGCATAGCGGTATTGTTAGGATACCTACTGATTGCAGTACTGTTTTATGTCGTTGGTGGAGAACAATTACAGTACAAAATTTGGCTGACAGAAGGAGTTACCCCCAGTGAACCGGTTGGGGAACTGCTGGTGGGAACAGAACTGGCACAGCCATTTACTGCGGATGGAAATGAACTGACAGCGGTTCAGCTGCAAATTTCAACATATGCCAGAAAAAACACATGCCATCTCAAATTGGAGATTGAGAGTGCAGGCGGGAAATCCATCGGTACAACAACCATAAGCGCGGAAGAATTGGAAGACAATTCTATTTGCCGGATTAGCTTTGAGCAACCTGTACAGGTTATAAAGGGAGAGCGGTATCTGTTGAGACTGACGTCTCCGGATGGAACTGCTGGGAATGCAGTGACAGTATGGTGGGGAAATACCATGCCCGCGGCACGATATGATGTAGCAGTGGCGATTCCAACAGAGGACCAACTGCAAAGAAATGGGCAGCCCGTGGAAGGGATGCTTCAGTTTCAGTTGGAGGAAAAAGAAAGCTTCTGGTTCGGACATGCTTACTGGTATTTAGTGGCTGCCTGTGGCGCAGTGCTGGTGTTTTATAGTATATGGACTTGCCGCATGGAAAAACGAGGACGCATGACATTGCTTCTTAGAGCGATGCTTATGTGGGAGCGGTATGGCTACCTGATGAAGCAGCTGGTACAACGGGACTTTAAAACGAAATACAAGCGGTCCGTACTTGGCATGTGTTGGAGCTTTTTAAATCCTCTGCTGACTATGCTGGTTCAGTACGTAGTGTTTTCGACGTTGTTTAAGAGCGATATTCCCAACTTTGCGCTGTACCTGTTGACAGGTATTGTCTGCTTCAATTTTTTTACAGAATCTACCACAATGGCATTACAGTCCATCGTTGGAAATGCATCGCTGATTACCAAGGTATATGTTCCCAAATACATTTATCCGGTTTCCAGAGTGCTGTCCCTCTCTATCAATCTGGTACTGTCGCTCATTCCATTGGCGGTTGTGATGATATTCACAGGAACAGCGTTTCGACCAGCTATTTTGTTGCTTCCCTTTGGGCTGGGCTGTCTGCTGATTTTCAGTCTGGCGATGGGATTTCTTTTGTCGACAGCTATGGTATTTTTCCGGGATACGCAGTTTTTATGGGGAGTAGTCAGCATGATGTGGAATTATTTGACGCCAATTTTTTACCCGGAGAGTATTATCCCGAGTGGTCTGATGCCGCTGTATAAATGCAATCCAATGTATCACATTGTGCGGTTTATCCGGACCATTTTGATCAGCGGTGTCTCGCCGGAACCGAAAGCCTATTTATACTGCTTGCTTGTAACGCTGCTCCCGCTGGCGATTGGCATCTTGGTATTTAAGAAAAATCAGGACAAATTCATTTTGCATCTGTGAGGAAATCATGATCAAAGCGAAAAATGTATCCATATGCTATCAAATGGCATATGACCGAATCAACAGTTTAAAGGAGTATTTTGTCCAGCTTCTAAAGGGGAAGATCAGGTATCAGGAGTTTTGGGCTCTAAAAAATGTGAGTTTCGATGTGAAGAGAGGCGAAGTTTTAGGAATTATTGGTCACAATGGCGCGGGAAAATCCACTTTGCTGAAAGTCATATCCGGCATTTTGCGTCCCACAGAGGGAATGGTGAAGCTGGAAGCTCCGGTCGTTCCCATGTTGGAGTTGGGAAGTGGTTTCGATTTTGATCTGACTGGCAGGGAAAACATCTTTCTAAATGGTGCCATTCTGGGGTATTCCGAGAAATTTTTACATGAAAAGTATGATGAAATCGTCGAATTTTCTGGCTTGGGGCAATTTATTGAAGTGCCGCTCCGAAATTATTCCTCTGGTATGGTTATGCGGCTGGCGTTTTCCATTGCAACCGTAGTGAATCCGGAAATCCTAATTGTGGATGAGATCTTGGCGGTGGGCGATGCGGATTTCCAGGAAAAGAGCAAGAAGCGTATGTTAGAACTGATGAGCGGCGGTACAACGGTGCTGTTTGTGTCTCATAGTCTGGAACAGATCCGGGAAATGTGTGACCGTGTCCTTTGGCTGGAACATGGACAGGTTCGAATGCTTGGAGAAACAAAAGAAGTCTGCGATGCCTATCAGGGGTCATAAAGAGGTGCGATGTGAGCGAGATATATAATGAAGCATATTACCATAGCGGCTGCGGTCCTGTTCCCTATGAAGAGCCGGAACACTGGGTGAAATTTTTTGGCGGGATTGCGGACAGAATCGTATCTGATTTACATCCGGAAACAGTATTGGATGCCGGGTGTGCAATGGGGTACTTGGTTGCAGCCCTGCGGGACCGCGGTGTAAAAGCATACGGGATAGATATTTCTCAGTACGCGGTGTCTATGGCGCGCGAGGATATTCGACCATACTGTTTTGTTGGTTCTCTGACAGAGAAGCTGCCGGCGGAGCTGCCGGAAAAGTATGATCTGGTTGTGACCATCGAAGTGTTGGAGCATTTATATGCTGAGGATGGCGAGCGGGCGATACAGCACCTTTGCCAGTTGTCAGATACCATCCTATTTTCATCTACTCCGGATGATTTTTCGGAGAGAACACATGTAAACGTGCAGCAGAGGGAATATTGGGCAAAGCTGTTTTTCAAAAATGGCTTTATGGATGACATAAATTACAGACCCAAATATTTGACCGCATATGCTTCCCTGTTTCGACGGGGGGCGGATTTGACGCGCCAGATCGAAGATTATGAAAGAAATATTCGGCTTACAGAGAAATCAGCGGAAGTGGAAAATCAGAAGTGGAATCAGGCTGTGCAGGACAAAGAGGTTCACATCCGTAATCTGGAAGCCATGCGTGCAGAAGAGAACCGAATATGGTCAGAACGGGAAAAAAGTCTGCAGGAGCAGCTTAAGAACGATAAGGAAGATTTCCTAAAGCGGGAAGAGCAGCTGCAATCAGAATTGCGGCAGCAGGCAGAGTGTATCCGGAAAAAAGATGCGAAAGCGCAGGAGCAGGAGAAAGCAAACCAAAGGCTGCAGGAAGAGTTATCTCATTACAAAGAACACTATCTTGCTGCGATTGGACAGAGAGAAGAACTGACCCGGCAGTTGGCGGCGGTGCAGAGGGACTATCAGGAAATTTCTACCGCGTTCTTTTGGAGGGTGACAAAGCCGCTGCGGGTGATTGTAAACGCAATAGAACGTCCCTTTAGAGAAATGGTTTTTGTTCAACTGGTTCGGAAGGGATTCGGATGTCTGCATGAACACGGATGGGGGTATACCTGGAAAAAGGTGATGGACTGGCGGAAAAACCGGCAGGATTATGTATCCGTTGGAAACAAGCCATTATTTACAGAAGAGGAGTTGGAGAAGCAGCGGCAGGAACATTTTCCGAAGCAGGTCAAATTCAGCATCGTGGTACCTTTGTTTAATACACCGGAGAAGTTTTTGCGGGAAATGATTCAATCTGTGCTGGACCAGACGTATGCGGATTGGGAACTGTGTATGGCAGATGGCAGTGACAGTGAACATCGGGATGTAGAAAAGATTTGTCGTCAGTATATAAAGCACGACCATCGCATCAAATATCAAAAATTAGAAAAAAACCTTGGAATTTCTGGAAATACCAATGCCTGTCTGGAAATGGCAGAGGGAGATTATATTGGACTGTTTGACCATGATGACCTGCTGCATCCGGCGGCACTGCACGAGGTAATGTGTGCGATCTGCGAGCAGGACGCAGACTTTATTTATACGGATGAAAATACATTCCATGAAACACCGAAAGATGCCTTTTGCCCGCATTTCAAGCCGGACTATGCACCGGATACACTGCGTAGTTATAACTACATCTGTCATTTTACCGTGTTTCAGAAAAAATTATTGAAAGAAGCGGGAGCGTTTCGGTCTGAGTTTGATGGGAGCCAAGATTATGACATGGTTCTGCGGTTGACAGAGTATGCACATAAGATCGTTCATATCCCGGAGATTCTTTATTATTGGCGGGCACACAAAAATTCGGTTGCGGAATCCATTGGAGCAAAGCCATATACGCTTGCAGCAGCACGCAGCGCATTGCAGGAACATCTGAAAAGGATCGGCTTGGATGGAAAAGTGGAAGATGCGAAAATTCCATCTACTTACCGCATTCGCTATGAAATTTCGGGGGTGCCGAAGATTTCGATTGTGATTCCCAATATGGACCATGTGGTTACGCTGCGTACCTGCATAGACTCTATTTTGACAAAGACTACTTATAGAAATTATGAGATTATCATTGTCGAGAATAACAGCGTAGAGCGGAACACCTTTGCTTACTATGAAGAGTTGAAGAATGATCCCCGGATTCATATTGCAACATGGAAAGGAATCTTTAACTACTCGGAGATTAACAATTTTGGAGTTCAACAGGTAGCTACAGGGGATTATCTGATTCTTCTGAACAACGATATTGAAGTGATTACACCAGACTGGATTGAGGAAATGCTGATGTTTGCACAACGGTCCGATGTGGGTGCTGTGGGGGCGATGCTCTACTACCCAGATGACACAATTCAACATGCCGGTGTCATTCTGGGAATTGGCGGTGTGGCAGGTCATGCACATAAGTATCTGCCGCGCGGCAGTTATGGATATATGTCCAGGGCAACGATTGCCCAGAATTTATCTGCTGTCACAGCTGCCTGCGTGATGATACCCCGCCATGTCTGGGAGGAAGTCAACGGTTTAGATGCATCATTTGCAGTTGCCTTTAACGATGTGGATTTGTGTATGCGGATACGAAAAGTCGGTTATTTGATTGTGTGGACACCGTATGCAGAACTGTATCACTATGAGTCCAAGAGTCGTGGGCTTGAGGATACCCCGGAGAAACAGAAACGGTTTGAAGGTGAGGTCCATAGGTTCCAGGAGCGTTGGAAGAAGGAACTTGAGGCAGGTGATCCGTATTATAATCCAAATTTGACATTGGATCGGGAAGACTTTTCGATCAAAAGAGAGAGCGAGAGGGAAAAGTGATGAAGCGAAAGCTGATAAAAGGACTTTTGATGTGGATAGCCGTAGTATTGTGTGTAATGACGGCTTATGCGGACGATACATTTTCCTGTGCTGCAACGGATGAACAGGGGAATGTGATTCATGGCTATTATGATGAGGAAGATACACAATGGTATCTGTTTCTTACAAATAATGTAAGTATTCCAGACCTGGACGTGGAACTTAGGGGCGAGGTTTCTTCTACGGATAAGGGTACAGTGGATCAGCAGACAAATACATTGCGCAATGCCTTTGCCGAAAGTGGAGACAGCGTTACATTGCAGCTTGCCGGAGGAGAAACAGAGAAAATCACAGTGATGCAGTCGATGCTTCCGAGTATGCAAATTGAACTGAACGGTGTGACTTTGGATGAGGTCCATCAGGATAAGGATGTGAAGTATGATGGAACACGGGTTACTGTAACGGATATTGCAAATAGCAAAAATAATTTATATGTGGAGGATGCAACTTTCAAGGGACGTGGAAATTCCTCTTGGGCTTGCTATGAGAAAAAGGGGTATCAGTTAAAATTTGATAAGAAAACCAGCGTCCTTGGCATGGCAAAGGCAAAAAAGTGGGTTCTTTTGGCGAATGCTTCCGATGACAGTATGATGCGAAACCAGTTGGCGTTTCATTTGGCAGATCAGTTGGGAATGCCTTATGTGCCGGATAGTGCTTATGTAGACCTGTGGATCAACGGTGATTATCGCGGAACGTATCTGGTATGTGAAAAGGTAGAGATTGGAAGCAGTCGTGTGGATTTAAAAGATCCCAAAGGCGTTCTTATGGAACAGGATGAAGCGTTTTATGCGGATGAGGATATCTGGATTCAGAATGATGGAACGGGACGACATTTTGTATTGAAGGAATCGGTGACAGAGAATGATCAGAGCGTCATTCAGGAAGCTGTGCAGGAGTTTGACGATGCTCTGAATGAATTTATGAATTATCTGTCGGTGACTCCGGATGGAGATATCACATTGGATGCACTGTCCCAATACATCGATGTGGATTCTTTTCTGCAATACTACCTTGTGAATGAATACATTTTGAACCGTGAATCTGTTGCCACTAGTTTTTACTGGTATAAAGACGGTGATAGTGATGTACTGCATTTAGGTCCGGTTTGGGATTTTGATACTTGTATGGGAAATGACCTAAGTGATACAGAGAGCTATACAAAAATGCACATCTGTAGCCACATTGTTTATCAGCGATTGCTATCTATACCAGTGGTGCAAGATGCGCTAAAAAAACTGTATGAGTATAACGAATCGGTATTTAAGGATATGGGCGTCAAAACGGATACTCTGCATGAATTGTTACAGAGTTCCGCAAATATGAATTACACACGGTGGCAGGCTCTGATAAATGGATTCAGTGGGAAAGGGACCTTTTTTGCGGCTTCTTATCAGGAGGCAACAAGAAATCTGAAAAACTGGCTTGATAAACGAGAAAAAAGTTTTCCATTAGAAGAAACCTTACAGTTCTTAAGACAGACCACGGTTTATATTGATGAGGAGGAAGGAAAGCTTAATCTCACATTTAAGGGTGCAGATGACTGTGAAGATTTATGGTTTGTGATTTGGAGCGAAGTGAATGGAAGAGATGATATTATCTGGCACAAAGCCATAAGACAAGCAGAAGGTGTTTGGGATTGTGAAGTAGATTTGAGTCAACATCATTCCACGGGAATTTACGACATTCACATTTGGGGTGGAAATGCTGGGAAAGCAACGGCTTTTCAGCAGAGTCTAAACATTTATGTAAGGAAAGAATTTGTCGAATCGCCTTCTGTCCATGTGGAAGTTTTACCAGACTATAGAACCATGAAGATTTTCGTGAAAAACGCAGGCGATTACGATCAGATCCTTCTGCCGGTGTGGAGTGAGGACGATGGTCAAGATGATCTTGTGTGGTATGACGCGGAAAAGCAGGCGGATGGAACTTGGGCGTATACTGTGGATCTTGCAAATCACAATTCAGTTGGAACCTACCAGGTCCATGTCTATGGGAAAAAGAATGGGGAACTTCAGCTGATTGCGCATACAACTGCCGATGTGGCAGAATTGACGACTTTTGCAACAGCGAGGGTTTCGCAGGATTGCAGAACCATGCGGATCATTGTAAATAATGCAGGCGACTACGACCATGTGTATCTGCCGGTATGGAGCGAGATCGATGGGCAGGATGACCTTGTGTGGTATGACGCAGTGAGGCAGGCAGACGGGACTTGGGCATATACAGTGAATTTGACGCAGCACCAGTCTGCTGGAGAATACCAGATCCATGTTTATGGTGAAAAAGACGGGAGTCTGCAAATGTTGACGCACACCACTGCACAGGTTGAGCGTGTGCCGCGCGCGGACGAGCTGTATGCCGTAGCGGAGGTTTCAGCGGACTGTCGGACAATGCAGTTGGCTGTGCGGAACACCGGGGATTACGATCAGGTATACTTTCCGGTGTGGAGCGAAGAGAACGGTCAGGATGATATTGAATGGTGCGCCGCAGTGCGGCAGAAAGATGGAAGCTGGACCTGTACGGTGGACCTGACCGCACATCATTCTGCGGGGACTTACCAAATTCATGTTTATGGTGAAAAAGATGGGGCGCTTCAAATGTTGACACAAACTACGGCAGATGTGGAGCAGATTGCTCTGCCGGATACCCCTTATGTTACGGCGGAAGTTTCGACGGATTGCCGGACGATGCAGCTGGTTGCGAAAAATATCAGTAACTGTGATCAGGTATATCTGCCGACATGGAGCGAGGAGAATGGTCAGGATGACATCGAATGGTATGCTGCGGTGCAGCAGACGGATGGTGACTGGACATATGCGGTAGATTTAACAAAGCACCACTCTGCCGGAGCATATCAGATTCATGTTTACGGCAGAAAAGATGGAGAACTGCAAATGCTTGCACATACCGCAGTAAATGTTGATCGGATTGCTTCATGAAAACATAAAAAGAAGGTGAAGCAGAGAGAATTGATAAAAATATCAGAATCACAGAGAAAATAAGGAAAGATTGGAGAAGACTTATGAAAAAGAGATTACTTTCATTAGTATTGGCATTCTCGCTGATACTGAGTGCGGCTCCAACGGTGCTGGCTGCGGACAAAGAGGAGAGCGAGAGCACGGAACAGCTGGAGGAAAGTGAGACCGTTTCCATTCCTGAGCAGGATGCGGAAGAAGATACCATCCTGGATGAAGGATCGGAGGGCGCAGAGGGTCCGGAAGTGGATGCGAAAGATGAACAGGCGGACTTGGAAGAAATGCCGGAAGCGCAGCTTGCGGTACAGAGTGCGAATACGCTGGGCAGTGCATCTGCATCAGCGGGATTGACGGCGGTGTCTCAAACACACCATGCGATCGCCAATGGAGTGACATATGACAAAATTGTCATGCGAAATAAGGACAACCATCAGGCGATTGGTTATATGACGGAGATTGATCTCACAAAAAATGTGAAGCTGAAGGTTGCTTATGACGGATACTATACAAAGGGCAGCACAAATGCAGACCGTGTAGGCAACGCCCAAATGATCCGAAATGGTCAGTGGAGCATGAAAGAGACTACGAAGCTGGCAGCGGATTATGGAACCATCGCAGATCCGGAAGGCACCGTAGTCATGGCAACCAATGGCGACTATTTCAATATGGGTACCGGTGAACCTACAGGCTATCTGGTTATGGAAGGAAATGTGATCAAAACCTCCTATGAACCGTATTTTGCAATTTTGACGGATGGCACTGCGGTGATCCGGGATGCAGGTACCGCTACAGATGATGTCATGGAAGCAGTTTCCGGACCATTTTACCTTCTGAAAAATGGCGTGATCCAGCAGCCCAGCGATGGGGCAATGAATCCCCGCAATAGCGTAGGCATCCGGGCGGATGGCAGCGTTGTATTTTTCATGGCGGAAGGACGCTTGGCGCCGCGGTCCATTGGTATGGATTATTATGAGGTGGCATCTGTTTTGAAGGATGCCGGCTGTGTAACAGCCTTGTATCTGGATGGCGGCGGCTCTGCGACTTTTGCAGCCCGTGAAGAGGGTGGAGAATTGAAGATGCTCAGTAAACCCTCTGACGGGCAGGAGCGGACCATCAGTTCCGGTGTGCTGTGCATTTCCACAGATTCTCAGGATGGCGTATTTGATCATGCCGCAATTACGCCGCAGGATGAGTTGTATACCCCTGGATCTTCGGTACAGTTCACAGCTGTCGGTGTAGATCGCAGCGGCGGCGCGGCGGAACTGCCGGATGGTCTGGAATGGAAGCTGACAGAAGAATCGTCCGGTATGGGTACAATTGACGAAACAGGCTATTTTATAGCGAATGAAGACTGCACCGGAACAGTCAATGTAGAATTGCTGCAAGGCGAAAATGTTGTGGGTACAGCATCGGTTGAGATTGTGAAGCCGGATTCGATTTATTTTAATTCGGACGAGATCAGCTTGGATTTTGAGCAGGAATCTGATTTGGGTCTGGTTGTACGCTACCAAAATCGGGATGTTAATATCAAGGCAGGCGACATTGTGTGGACGATGTCGGATCCGAAGATGGGGACCTTTATGGGGAATATCTTTAAATCTGCGGATGGATACAGTGTAACAGCCACGATTACAGCGGCATCTGCCTTCGATGGAGACGTAAACGCCACTGTGAAAACAGTGATTGGTATGCTGCCCACAGTCGTATGGGATTTTGAAGACCATGAGAATGGGGATGGCAGCATAACTCCAGCGAAGACATACTATGAAAATGCGATGAAGTGTGCATTCTCTGGCAACGAGGCGAACACGGCAGGATCTTTTGAAATCGTCAGCATTGACGATGGGGAACCGGTGCGTTTTGGATCACACTCTTTAAAATTAAATTATGACTTTACCAAGGTATCTGGAACGAAAACAGATGGCGTTTATGTTGGTTTGCCGGAGTCTGAGGATATTCCTGGAACTCCTACTGCTTTGGGTGTTTGGGTATATGCACCGGATGATGTGGGCGTGGAATATGATGGAACAAATGCGGGATTTTGGCTGCGTGGATACGCATATGACGCAAACGGAAAGGTAGTAACTGTAGATTTTACCTTGCAGCCTAAGGATAACCGGGTGGTTAGCGGGGCAAGCAAGCCGGGAATTTATTGGAGCGGCTGGAAGTATTTGGAGGCTGATATTACTAATTTCCCAAGCCCGTATAAAACATTTCCGAATCAGACGTTCCGTCTGATGTATGTTCCCGGTATTCATATGGGAAGCAGAACGGCTGGCTGCATTTATCTGGATAATTTTCAGTTTGTTTACGGAACAAATGTTGACGATGTGGATAATCCGACAGTAGACTCCATTCAGGTAAATAATGAAGAGCTTGCGGAAGACGCTGTAATTTCCGGTGGCACAATGGATCTGCGTGCGGAATTCAGTGATGCGCCTGGAAAATACGCAACAGGTGTGGATGCGGATACGGTCCGGCTGTATGTGGACGGAGTAAATATGAAGCAGGCAGTGCTGACGGCAAGCGATGGACATATCGACTTGTACGGTTTAAAGCTGTCTAATGGTAGCCATTCCGTAACAGTGTCCCTGCGTGACGGTTTTGGTAACGATGCTTCAGAGACGCGCTATTTCACGGTCGTAGACAGTGAAACTGCAAGCATGGTAAGTGTCACGACATCTGACACCGTAGCAGCAGTCGGCGGTGAAGTTACATTGAACTTGCTGGCAGAGAACGGTGACGTCAGCAGTTGTAGCGCGGTAATTCGGCTGGGACGGCAGTTCACAGATTATGAAGTCATCTATGCGGATGGCTTTACAGGAACATCCTCCTATCAGACAAATGAAAATACTGTAACGCTGACAGCTAACAAAACAGAAAATACTACGGGAACGTTGATTGCTCAATTAAAGGTAAAGGTCCCAGCAACGTTGGCATCCAGTGAGAGTTTCCTCTATGAAGTGAAGTCTGGTGCGTGCTATGATCAGAATGGACGGATGAGTACATTTGCAGTTCCGGCAAAGACACTGCCGGTTGGCGCGGCAATCTTCGTGACCTGCGGTCCGGTGCTGACGGGACAGACTGCGGAACTGAAGGTAACAGACCTGAGTGGCAGCGGTGTGGCAAACGCTGTGATCTATGTGGATGGCAGCGATAGAGAGCTTGGAACGACTGATGAAGGCGGCGTATTGCATTCGGAAGCTTTTAAGACCGCAGGCGTGGTACGGATTTATGCAAAATCCGAAAATGGTCAGATGTCTTTGCGCTACAATGTTTATACTTATGATCCTGTAAACATTGAGGTGCCGCAGGTGATGTTTAATGCTTCCGCAGGCAGTGGAATGGACCGGAAGAATCTTACCTGGCTGTCGGATCCTGCGAAAACAGATGCACAGCTTTTGCGCTACCGTGAACAGGGAAATGAGAAATGGACTGTTCTGACGGCGGAGACAGTGCTGAGGACCTTTGTGACCAATGGCTATCAGGCTGCGAATGTCAATAAAGTATCTGTGACAGGCTTGAAAGCGGATGCCAGCTACGAATATCAGGTGGGCAGCGGCGATAGCTGGTCTCAGACTGCTGTATTCCACGGCGGGGCAGCGGAAAATGCTGGACAGAAATTCTTCTTGCTGGGAGATATTCAGGCAGAGGATCGCACAAATATTACAAACATCTTTAATAAACTGAAAGTTGGTCAGTATGATTTTGGCATTCAGACCGGTGATGCGGTAGACAAGCCTACCAGTTATCTGGAGACTGCCGAGACCATCGATCTGTTGTGTGCTGGAAATCTGGGGGATACGGATGTCATCCATGTGCTGGGCAACCATGAGTTCGAGGGCGATGCCCATGCGGATATTGTCGGCAGCATTTTTGACCTGCCCGTACATACTCCTGGCAGCTGCTGGTCCACAACCTACGGCGATGTATATGTGGCAGTTGTGAATTACAGTGGCGATGTCAGTGACATGAAGACAGCGATGGATTGGCTGGTACAGGACGCACAGGCGAGTAACGCAACATGGAAGATCCTGACGGTCCATCAGCCTGCATATTATACAAATGCCACTGGCGGCAGCGCACCGATGACTGCTTATGTCCCCGCAGCGGCAGAAAAAGCCGGAATCAACGTGGTGTTTTCCGGGCATGATCACTCCTTTGCACGTACGAATCCTTTGAAGAATGGCGAAGTCGATGCGGAAGATGGAGTGTATTACTACATTTGTGGCTCGAGCGGCGAGAAGTCCTATCCGATCAGCAGTAAAGATATCTTTGACTATGATAAGGTCTTTGCGCAGGCGACGACAGACTTTAACGCGGTTTATCTGAGTGTGGAAACGGATAAGTCGCAGATGAAAATCAATGTTTATGATGTATTAACAGATGGCAGCGAAAGGCTACTGGACAGCTTGACGTTGAAATCTGATGCAGGTGACTGTGCAGATCGGGGACACAATTTGGAAAACCCTGTTTACAGCAATGGAAAGCTGATTTGCAATGAATGCCATGAAAAAGTTGATCCTGTAACGCGGAGCTTTACTGGCTGGGCAAGAGACGAGTCCACTGGCAGAAAGATGTATTTCCTGAAAGGTGTGGCGCAGACCGGTTGGTTCCTGATTGACGAGGATAACTACTGCTTTGACGCGAACGGCGTAGCCTATGACGGTGAGCAGATAGTTGACGAGGTACCGTTTGTATTTGATAACGGTTTGGTAGTCAGCGGACATACTGGCTTCATCAAGAAAAGTAATGGAAAGACTTATTACTATAATAATGGTCAGATGGCATTGGGTATGACCGATATTGGTGATGATACATATTACTTTAATACCAATGAGAATTCCGATGATTACGGAGCAATGGCAACAGGGTGGCAGAATGTCAACAGTTCTCGTTATTATTTCTATGCCGATGGACGGATGTATCGTTCTGTCAAGATTCATTTGAGTGATGATGGAGGTATATTGACTGCTGTTCTTACTCCGTTTGAGGGACAAAGCTTTTCAAATGGGCGTGTGGCTATGTGGAGCCAGCACAATGGGCAGGATGACTTAAAGTGGTTCAATGGTGTAAAGCAAAACGATGGAAGTTGGCTTGTCAAGGTTCCAATGTGTGTATACACAGATTTGGGACGTTATCAAATTCATGCGTATGATGGAATGAATATTATTACTGGAACCAAAATTGACATCGTGCAAAATGTGACCCATAAATTTACGAGCTATGTCACAAGCACGGATAACTGCGTAGGCGCGGAAGTAAAGATTGCTCATTGTGATTATGGCTGTGGAACGGTAGACAAGTCCGGTTGGACTGGCGGAGATCATACTGTAACGGCTGTGCAGGATGGCTCTGTACTGTCTGTGAAGATGACAGATGTGGCAAGTCATGGACATACAAAGGTGAAATTTGCGGTATGGAGCGAAGAAAATGGACAGGACGATCTGGTTTGGTATGATGCAGTAAAGCAGACGAATGGTACGTGGGAGTACTCTGTGGATCTGACAAAACACAATTCTACCGGAGTTTACCAAATTCATGCGTATGCTTGCACAGGCGATTCGGATACCCTTCGTATGGCGGGTCATACGACTATTCAGGTGACAAAAATCGTAGATGTGAAAACACCGACGGTAGCGGCGGAGGTCTCCTCTGACTTCACTACCATGCAGATTACAGTGAAGAATGCCGAGACGTACGACCAGGTGCTGCTGCCGGTATGGAGCGAAGTGAACGGACAGGACGACTTGGTATGGTACAATGCTGAAAAGCAGGCAGATGGCAGCTGGACATACATGGTAAACCTTGCGGAGCACAATTCCGTTGGACGGTACCAGATTCATGTGTATGGTAAAAAGAATGGAAATCAGGAGTTGATTGCCCATACAGCAGTAAATGTTGCGCAGTTGCCTGCAAAAAAGGTTCCGACAGTAACGGCGGAAGTTTCCTCTGACTTCACTACCATGCAGATCACAGTGAAGAATGCTGAGACGTACGACCAGGTGTATCTGCCAGTATGGAGCGAAGTGAACGGACAGGACGACTTGGTATGGTACAATGCTGAAAAGCAGGCAGATGGCAGCTGGACATACATGGTAAACCTTGCGGAGCACAATTCCGTTGGACGGTACCAGATTCATGTGTATGGTAAAAAGAATGGAAATCAGGAGTTGATTGCCCATACAGCAGTAAATGTTGCGCAGTTGCCTGCAGAAAAGGTTCCGACGGTAACGGCGGAAGTCTCCTCTGACTTCACTACCATGCAGATCACAGTGAAGAATGCCGAGACGTACGACCAGGTGCTACTGCCGGTATGGAGCGAAGTGAACGGACAGGACGACTTGGTATGGTACAATGCCGAAAAGCAGGCAGATGGTAGTTGGCGATACACGGTAAACCTGAAACAGCACCACTCTGCTGGAGCATATCAGATTCATGTATATGGCAGAAAGGATGGCAATCTGGAACTGATCGCGCATACATGGATTGTAGTAGCGAAAATTGCTGAATAAATAAGCTGAGAGATGCTATTGCCTAAAGGGGCGTAGCAAATAAAATGTACGATTCAACGGCCGTTTTTCTTAAAGGAAAGGCGGTCGTTGAATAGTAACTTTAATAGAAGGGATAATGGAAAAATTCGTAAAGAGAGATTAAGACTTAAAAACATAAAGAACCTGAAAATAGTGCTTCCAAGAAAATAAGTATGACAAAGTAAATCGGTGTGTTTTGGTTGTCGTGAAAATGATATGGGTATTGCCTTAAGGAGAGAAGAATGCTTCATACAGAATTTCGAAAATTTAAAGAATATCTATCCCAGAACCGATGGTCAGTTTTGGGCTGGAATATCCTGCTCTTATTGGTATGGTGGCCATGGGTATTCAATACCGCACCGAGAATTGACACAGAGGTCTTCATTAACGAACCATATTCAAACTATAATTGGTTGGATATGGGACGACAAGGAGCGATATTAACCAAGTATATTTTGGGCTTACGATGGTTTAACCCTCATGTAGAAATTTTATTTGGCTACTTATTGATTTGTCTGGCTAGTGTGCTATTTGGATACCTGTTTTGGCGTGCTGGTCGTAAGAATAAAGTGCTGTGTGCGGCATTTGGAATCTTTTGCTTTATATCCCCTATTATGGCAGAACAGTTTTATTTTGAACTGCAAATTTTTGAAATTGCCTTGGCATACGTCCTTTGTGCAGTTGCGGTCGGAACAGCTTATATAGGAATTTTCAAACGAAGCAAGGGCTTTTCAGTAATTTCTATCGGATGTATGGTGTGGATATTTTCAACCTATCAGTCATTTGTAATCCTATATGTTGCAGCCGTGATTACCTGTTTCATATTGTTGTATCAGCAGGAGTCTGAACGAAAGATAGGATGGACACTGGTTTGGAAGCTGATTGCAGGGTTTTTATGCGCATTTATTTTGAATCAAATCATTACAGAGCCTTTCTTTTCCGCTCAGATTGAATATCTGTCTGGAAAAATTGCATGGTCCTCTCAGACACCAAGTCAAAGCGTCTATCATATTTTAGGGCATCTAGCAGAGGGGTTCTTCGGAGAAAAACCGTTTTATACACCTTTTTATGGAATATTGGCAGTACTTGTTATTTTGGGAGGGATTATTAAAGTAAAGACATTTAAAGGAAAAAACGGGAAAATAATATATCTCATAGCAGTGATTGCATTGCAGACAGTTCCATTTTGGCTGACGGTTGTAGGTGGCACGATTCCTACGTCAAGAGCACAAATGGCGTACCCATTTGTTTTAGGGTGTGATGCGGTATTGTTGGCTGACCAAGTTTATAAACGAAAGATTCTGGTAGCATTTTCTTTGCTTTTCAGTTTTATAATTGGCTGGTCACAGATGATGATGACAGAAAGAATGATTTATACAGATGAAATACGAAGCCAAGAAGACATTCGTCTTGCATCAGCGATAGAAGAACGAATTGGAACGGCATCAAGCGCAGAGAAACCAGTAGCAATCATCGGTTCTTATCAGAATAGACTGAATGCTTCCTGTATACGAGGAGAAATGATTGGATTATCGATGTTCAGTATGTCAACAGAAGTAGAACCACACTATTTTTGGAGTAGTGATCGAGCTTTACAGATGTTGAAAGTATTAGGTTTTTCGTTCGAATCAGCTTCTCAAGAACAGATGCTGGAAGCCCGCAAACAAGCCATGATAATGCCTGTTTGGCCCGCAGAGGGAAGCATTGCAGATGCTGGAGATTATATCATCGTAAAGCTATCTGAGGATCATTGGCAGGAAGATCTGATAGATTCGAAAATCCAAGCAGCAAACTTTGAAAAGCATATCCAAATGGTAGACGGAGATGCGTTGCGGATTGCGATTGATGCACTTTCCACAGAAAACGATACATTGACTGTGCAGGGATGGGCATTTTTAGATGGAGTAGATGCTGGGACGGTACAAACACAGCTGTATCTTTACGATGCAGCAGAAAATGCTTATTACCAATTGCCGACTGTTCGAAAACAAAGACCGGATTTAATCTCTGCGTTTGAGAATGGACAACTCTATGAATATGCTGGTTTTTATGCAGAAGCAGATATCCATCAACTGGAAGAGCCGCTGAAGGACTATCAGCTGTGGGTTGGGATTGAAACGGATACAGAGGTCAATCTAATGAATACAGAATATGTTCTTCCATGAAGAGATCGTATAGGGGTGATAGATCAATGGCAATGAAAAAGATATCATGCATTATACCATGCTATAACGAAGAGGCGGCGCTTCCATATTTTCTACGAGAAATACGGAAGGTTGCAGACCAGATGTCTGCAACCGATTCTGTCCTGTTCGAAATTTTATTTGTAAACGATGGTTCTAAGGACCGTACCTTGGAAATCCTGCGGGAGGCGGCAAAAGAGGATGCGCGGGTACGTTACATCTCATTCTCCAGAAACTTCGGCAAAGAAGCCGCTATGTATGCAGGTTTCAAGAATGTCACTGGCGATTATGCCGCTGTGATGGACGCAGATATGCAGGATCCACCGTCCTTACTGCCAGAGATGTATCGGGCATTGCAAAGTGGGGAGTATGATTCGGTGGCAACTTGTCGTGCGGACCGGAAGGGAGAACCGCCCATTCGCAGTTTTTTTGCGAGATGTTTTTATAAAATCATCAATCAGATTTCCGATGCGGATATTGTCGATGGCGCGCGAGATTTCCGTTTGATGAAACGTGAAATGGTGGATGCAATCGTTACAATGGGAGAGTATAACCGTTTTTCCAAGGGTATTTTTGGCTGGATTGGATTTCGGACAAAATGGCTGCCCTATCAGAATGTGGAGCGTGTCGCAGGCGAAACAAAGTGGTCGTTCTGGAAACTGTTCAAGTACTCTCTACAGGGTATCATTGCGTTTTCGACAGCCCCGCTGGCGATTGCATCGGTCGCTGGAATTCTCATTTGCCTTGTTGCATTCCTAATGGTCATTGGAATTATTGTGAAGACGCTGCTGTGGGGAGACCCGGTAGGCGGGTGGCCGTCTCTGGCTTGCATGATTATGTTTATGAGTGGAATTCAGCTTTTGTGCATTGGGATCCTGGGACAATATTTGGCAAAGACGTACTTAGAAACAAAGCGTCGTCCCATTTACCTTGTTGCGGAGACGAATGAGGACTGCCATGAAAAAACACCTGCTTGATAAAACGGTCATTAAGTTTTTAGCAGTCGGTGTTGTAAATACACTGGTTGGCTGCGGGACGATGTTCCTACTGTATAATCTGGCGCATTGCTCCTATTGGGTGTCCTCTGCGGCGAACTACGTCGTGGGCGGAATCGTCAGCTTCTTCCTGAACAAGTACTTTACCTTCCAAAGTAAAACGTGGTCTTGGAAACAGGTTGGGAAGTTTATCGTGAACGTGGCAATATGCTATCTGATTGGCTATGGACTGGCGAAGCCGTTTGTGCTGCATTTGCTGTCTGGACAGGCAGTGAAGGTGCAGGAAAACGTAGCGATGCTGGTGGGAATGTGCCTGTATACAGGATTAAACTATCTGGGACAGCGTTTTTTCGCGTTTCAGGAAGAGTATGATACGTGATTATATTTTCACGTAGACTTTTAAAAGTATCCGCACAATAATCGCCCGTAACCAAAGAGCACTATCCGGGATAGCCCAGATAGTGCTCAAATCAGTACAGTTTCAAAAATTGGTCGTAACCGTCAAAGCTAACGGCGTATAGACTCCTATGGGATAATAGTGGTGGGA